>Ga0307515_10013442_pt1 | contig 15306 bp, 14 predicted proteins | sample 17_EM_MG_FD_194513 | JGI IMG/M metagenome (GOLD analysis project Ga0307515, IMG submission 194513) | Populus trichocarpa ectomycorrhiza microbial communities from riparian zone in the Pacific Northwest, United States - 17_EM | ecosystem: Host-associated > Plants > Roots > Unclassified | place... | reverse complement strand
AAAACTGTCGTACGTGTGTTCGATTATCGTGGGCATGCGAGAGACGTTGAAACACCTCAGCACCGAGACCGCGAAGCTGGCCGCGACGGAGGTGTGGCCGTTGCGCGCCGATGAGGCGGTCGCGGCGTTGACGGACGTGTGGCGGGTGGAGCAGAACCTGGCGTTGCTGCGGCTACGCCTGGTGCGGCAGGTCGAGGCCCTCGGCGTGCCCCCCGCGCAGCGATTCAGCTCCACCGCGAGCTGGCTACGGGCCCGGCTGCACATCGACCTCGGCCCGGCCCGCGAATGGGTACGCACCGCCGCCCTGCTGGAACGCCGACCCGTGGTCGCCGAAGCCGTACCCGCCGCAGCGATCGACATACCCCAAGCGGCGGTGATCGCGGCCGCGGTCGACGACCTACCCGCCCAAGCCGGGGATGAGGTGGTCGCGGCGGCGGAGACCGCGCTGATCCGGCAGGCCGCCGACCTGGAACCGGCCCGACTGCGCCGAGTGGGTGAACGAGTCCTGGAACAAGTCGCCCCACACCTGGCCGCACAGACCGAACGTGAGGCCCTCGACGCCGCCGACGCCCGCGCCCACACCCACCGGTCACTGACCCTGACCCGCCCCGACGACGGACAAGTCCGCATCCACGGCACCCTGACCGTCGAGGACACCGCGATCGTGGCCGCCGCCCTGGACCCGTTGTGCCTGCCCCGCCCCGGCGACGACCGCAACGCCGGGCAACGCCGCGCCGACGCCCTTGTCGACATCTGCCGGCTCGCGCTACGCACCCGGCACCTACCCGACAACGGCGGCACACCCGCACAACTGGCAGTGACAGTGCCCTTTGACGTACTCGCCGCACAACTGGCCGCCGGTACTACCGACACCGGACACCACCTCGCCCCAGCCGTCATACGCCGCTGGGCATGCGACGCGCAACTACTACCCGTCGTACTCGGCGGAGCCGGACAAATCCTCGACGCCGGCCGAACCCGCCGACTGGCCACCGGACCGATCCGCCGAGCCGTCATCACCCGCGACCACGGATGCACCTTCCCCGGCTGCGACCGGCCGCCACGCTGGTGCGGCCGGCGCCATATGAACATTCGATCGAAGTCTGCATACCGAGCTGAGACCTGATCCTCTGCCGTGGACAAGTACAGGGTGACGTCATACCTGCATACCCTGTTCGTGCTCGAAGTGTCCCTTCGAGAAGGGCCGCAGCCGCAGCCAGGCCGCGGCAAGCCGACACGACGTGCCGCAGAAGACGTTTGTCTCAAGAATGCCGACCCGGAGATATCACACGCTGTGGCCAGCCTCGTGTACGGGCCGGCGCACGGATTTGCCGATGATAATGAGTTCTCCTCGCATGGGATCCTCAATTCCGGTGCGCATTCAAACAACTCAAGCGGGCGTTCTTCCTTGCCGCGTTCGCGTCGCTGTCACACCCAACGTCCAGGGCCTACTACGACCGGAAACGAGCCGAGGGCAAGAAACACAACGCCGCCCTCATTTGCCTCGCCCGCCGCCGCGTCGACGTCCTGCACGCCATGCTCCGAACCAACACGCCATACCAGCCGAAACCGGCGGACGAACCCCGCCTGGCAGCTTGACAAAAACCATAGGGACACCCCCGCGCACGAACCGGTGTCGTAAGAAGAGCCACCGTAGAACGACCATGATCGAGACAACGATGCTTGTCGCTTGCTCGAGCTCCTGGGCCGACGGCATTATGTTCCGATGTCGTCGAGGTGGCCTGGCGCGGTGGATCTGATCGGAGTGTGCTTCGACGGTTCGGGACGGCCTCGCGGCCAGGCGCAGGCGGCCTCCACCCTCCGCGAGGCGGGACTGGCCGGGATCCTGCCCGGCGCGGCCATGACGGTGGACGTGACCGCGCCCGGGCCCGACCCGGGCCGAGGCGCCGGCGGGTTCGCGAATGAGGCCGCGCTGCTGGTCATGGTCGACGGCGTCTACGAACGCGTTCGCGGCTCGCTCGTGGAGGACCGCTTCCCGCTGCTCTACGGCGGGGACTGCGCTGTCTTGCTCGGCGCGCTGCCTGCGCTGCGCGACCAGCAGGGCATCGCCGGCCTGCTCTTCATCGACGCTCACGAGGACGCGACCACCATGGGGTCCTCGCCGGACGGCGAGGCCGCCAACATGGAGATCGCACTACTGCTCGGGCTCACCGGCCAGGACGCCCCCGAGTCGCTGCGACGTCGCCTGCCCGCGCTCGACCCGGACGCCATCGTCATGCTCGGTCAACGCGACGGGCGCTACCGCGAGGCGATCGCGGTCCCCTCCATTGCCGATCAAGTGCGCCTGTACGCCGCGCAGGACGTGCACGGGCAGGCCGCCCAGCTGGCCGGCCAGGCCGCTGAGCACCTCGATCGGACCACGCCGGGCTGGTGGGTCCACGTCGACCTCGATGTCCTACGAGGCGACGACTTCCCGGCTTGCGCCGCTGCGAGCGACCCGGCAACGCCCGGCGGGCTCACCTGGGAAGAGCTCACGACCATCGTCCACCGGGCGCTGCGCAGCCCGAAGTGCCGAGGCCTGGGCGTGGGCGTCTACAACACCGACCTGGACCCAGACCGGCGGGCGGCCCAGCGCATCGTGCGGTTCCTCGACGAACTCGCCGACCACTGACCCGAACTCCACCTCGCACCCCGTCCCGTAGGAAAGCTGGTACCGCATGTACCAGCGCACCGCCACCATGATCACCTCGGCCGGGAACCCGAAGCCGGCGAACGCGAGCGGGGAGGATAGCTGGGACGAGACCGTGCCACGGACTTGATCGGTCAACCCCTGCCTGATCATCAGATCAGCCGACGCAACAGCGCCAGCCTGGGTCCGGCGCCGAACAACCGACGTTGACGCCCGTTCTGCACCGGCAACAATCGGTTGCGGTCCGATTGGTCGTCCGCCAGTACGTTGTGGTGCCGATGTGCGGGCGCGGCGCTCGCCTTGAGGGAGTCGGGTATTCAGCGGACGCCGACGGTCTGTCGTTCGGGCTCGATCACGGCGACGACCCGCTCTTGTCCTCGGGGGTAGGGTGCGCCGGCGTACTTCGTGGCTAGCTGGTCGATGATCTCCCATGCTGCGTCGCCGTCGAGCCATTCGACGACCCGGCCGCGGATCGCGACGGGTTGATACGGGTTGTCGACGGGTGCGATGGACAGCGCCAGCCGGGGGTCGCGGCGCAGGTTTCGTGCTTTGCGCATACCCGGGCCGGTGAAGAAGACGATTCGGTCGCCGAGGGCGCCGACATAGACGGGAGTGGCATGAGGCGAGCCGTCCGGGAGGACGGTGGCGAGGTGGGCTATCGAGGTGCCGTCGAGGACGCGGCGTACTTCGGGGTCAAGCATGTGTGTTCCTTTCAGCGAGGGTTGTCGGCGCGCCACGCGACGTAGTCCGCGACCGCCGTTGTCATGTCGAAGCTGGGCGTGAAGCCGGTGTCGTGGGTGAGCCGGGTGATGTCGAGGTAGGGGTCGTGGCCGAAGCCGTTCTGTCGTCCGGGCGGTAGGTCGAGCCGCAGGCCGGGGACGATGAGCTGCAGGGCTTCGGCGAGCTCGCGGTTGGTGTACGGCTGGCCGCTGGACACGTTGTAGGTGCAGTGCCGCAGGGTCTCCGCGGTCATCAGGAGGGCGACCGCACGTCCGGCGTCGGGTGCGTAGCACCAGTCACCGCCGTCGTCGGCGTGCAACGGCCGTGGCCTCTCACCGCGGAGCACGGCGCTGATGTACGGCGGGATGATGTTGAACGGTGATTCCGGGTCCATGAGCGGCCCCCACGTGCTGCCGATTCGGAGCACGACGGGCTGGACGCCGCTGCTCTGCAGACTGTGCGTGGTGAGCGGCTCGACGGCCTTCTTGAACGCGATGATCAGGTGCGGCAGCTCCGCGGTCGGCAGCGCGAGCTTCTCGTGCCAGGGGACCTCGGCCCGCCCGATATACACGCCGAGGCTGCTGGCGACGGCGCACCTGCGCACGGCCCAGGTGCGGGCGGCGTCCAGTGCGTTGAGAAGGCCGGCCGTGTCCGTGCGGAAGAAGGACACCGGGTCCGCGCCGGGGATGCTTCCGGCAAGGTGGACGATGTCGCTGATCTCGTGGCGATCGCCGACGGCGAGGAACGCTGCCCGGTCGGCGACGTCGAGGCGCTCCACGGTGACCCGGCCGGCGAGGAACGACGGGACCTCGGCCCGGCGGTGCGCGGTGACAACCACCTCGTGTCCGAGGTCCATGAGGGCGCGGGCAGTCTGCGCGCCGATCATGCCCAGTCCGCCAGTGACGAGGATCATCGCATGACCTCGTAGTGGAGGTGGGTGACGCCGGGTGCTGGGACCGCTTCGACGAGCCGCAGCCGCACATGCTCGGGCAGTGACTGGAAGAACGGTCGGCCACCGCCGAGCAGGACCGGCACCTGATGCAGGATTACCTCGTCAACGAGGCCTGCAGCCAAGGCCGCTGTCGCGACGCCGCCGCCCATGAGTGCGACGTTCCCGTCGCCGGCGGCCTCCCGAGCTGCGGCGATCGCGTCCTCGATGCCGGTGCTGACAAAGATCTGCCGCTCGTAGCTCTGCGGCGCCGGGCGATGGCTGAGCACCACAAGGGGGGCCGTCGGGTGGGGGGCGCCGCCTTCCGACCAACCGGAGTCGTCGTAGGTATTGCGGCCGGCCAGGCTGGCACCGACGCGTCCGGCCAGCGCGTCGAAGACGCGGGCGCTGGGCTCACTCAGCCGGAACCCGTTGAACACCCGGCTGGGTGTGTCGCCGTCGGAGTACCAGTCGAACAGCATCGGCGCGTCGCCGAGCCCGCGGCCGGCGCCGGGATTCCCGCCGGTGATGTAGCCGTCGACCGAGACCGAGTGGGCGCTGATGACCTTGCTCATGTCTGTCCTTCGCTGTGGATCAGATGGCTTGCGGAAAATGGAAGAAGCGGTGCGGGTCGTAGGCCTTCTTGATCGCGGCCAGCCGGGAGTAGTTGTCCGCGTGATATCCCAGGGCCCAGTCTTCGAGCGCGGGGTCGGGGAAGTTGGGGTAGACGTGTCCCGACCCGTCGGCGTGGGCGGCCTCCCAGGAACGTTCCACCCACGGGTCGGTCGCGTCGGCGATGTGTTCGAGCAGGAAGCGCTCGTTGCGGTGGGCGAACGCGGTGGCGTCCTGGGCGACCCTGTTGTAGGCCCCGCCCATCGCGGTGAAGGTGAGCTGCCGCCGGCCCGCGGTCCTTGGGTCGTCGAGCTGAGTCAGCAGGGACGCAAGGGTGCGGTGGGACATCGCCTGGGAGAAAAACTCCGACCGGATCCGCAGGGCTCGGTCGTGTCGCCCCCGCGGGTCGGCAACCATGTCCTTAAGGTGGTGGTAGGGCAGGCCGCCGCGCAATTCGATCGCGGGGGCCACGCCCGCCCGATCGATGAACTCCTGCAATAGTTCCCGGGTCGGTCCCTCCTCGAGGGTGGCGGCGCCGAAGAGGGTGGCCCGGACAGGTACGCCGGGTTCGGACTCAAGGGTGAGGTTGACGGTGAGGTCGTCCGGGGCGTTTGGTGCCCAGGCTTGCCAGGCCGAGACCAGTTCGTCGAGAGCGGCGTCCTGCCAATGCGCCTCGATGCGGGTGGTCATCGGCTCGGGGACGGTGTCGAACCGCAATGAGGTGACCACACCGAACTGGCCGCCGCCCGCGCCGCGCAGTCCCCAGAACAGATCCGGCTCGCGGTCGTGGTCGCAGTCCACGACGCTGCCATCGGAAAGTACGACTTGGGCGCCGACGAGGCGATCGCAGGTCAGCCCGTGCTTGCGTCCGAGCAGGCCGATCCCGCCGCCAAGGGTGAGGCCGGTGATACCGACGGTGTGGCCGCACCCGGCCGGCAGGGTCCGGTCGTAGGCGTGCAGCGCCGCGTACACCCGGGCCAGGCGGACACCGGCTCCGATCACGGCGACCCGGTCATCTGTCACCCGGATGCTGTCGAGGCCGGACAGGTCGAGCACGATCCCGTCCGTCGACGATCGGCCCGCGAAGCAGTGCCCCCCGCCACGAGCGGCGATGTGGTTCCCGGTGGCTGTCGCGTACGCCAATACGCGGGTGACGTCAGAAACCGAGCGGCAGACAACCACCAGCCGGGGACGCACGTCCCGGTACACGGCGCTGGCCGGGCGGCGGATCGCTTCGTAGCCCGGCGAGTCGGGGCTGAACAACTCGCCGTCGAGTGAATCGCCGAACTCGGCCAGGGTGAGCACGAGTTCGAAACTACGAGCGGCCCGACGAGAGGTCTTGAACAAATCGCGCAGGGTCAGAACCGTAGTGGTGGCCTGCTACGAGTGGCGAGGAACGGCTTGTAGGAGGCTGAGTGGTCATGGCCACAGGCGCACCGGTCGATGTCTCCGCCAAGGAGATGGCGCGGCGTGAGGCCAGTCAGACGATGGCATTCCCGGCTGAGGTGTGCCTGGTCGGCGTACCCCAGGTCAACCGCCAGTCCGGCGATTCCGTCGGCGCCACGCCGGCCCGTGGCCGCGGCGCCGGCCTGAGCCAGCGCGAGGAATCCCTGAAAACGCAACGTCCGCTGGAGGACCTTCGGGCTCACGCCGACCGCGTGCAGACAGCGGCGGCGCAGTTGGCTCGCGGACAACCCGAGGTGGGTAGCCACGGAGTCGATGTTGACCGGGTGCCAGGGCATCAGCGCCCTCACGGCTTCGCTCACCAGCGGATCCACGTGCGCGCCACCACGAAACTCCCGCAGGAGGTGGGCCTGCAACAGCATGAGCGCCCGCTCCGGCGTCCCCGCCCCCATCATCGCCTCCACGAGGCGGTCAACCGCACCACCCCACAACTGCGCCAGAGCTAGCCGCTGGTCCACCAGGTCATCGAGCATCGTCGGCAGCGGCGGCGCGGTGCCCGGTTGGAACCGCACACCCACGACGGTGGTGCGCGCCGGGATGACCTCGATCTCCGGACCGGTCAGCGGACCAACCAACTGGGGATGGCCACCGAGCGGAAAGTGGATCTCGACCCCGCCGGTGGGCAGGTGCCGCTGCGCGTACGCCACCCCATCGGTGCACTGGATCCAAACCGTGCGGACCAGCCTCGCCAATCCCGGCAGCGGCGGACGCTCAACGTAAGACTCCATCAACATCATCCTCGCACCGAATGGCCCCAGCCGGAACGGTCTCGAGGTCCGCGCGAGGGCCGCGACGACCATGACATCGCGTACCTTCGGGCTCGGACATTCTGCGGCGACGCTCGGACCCTTCTCAGGAGGCAGCCACGTGGGCATCATCCCGGTACCGGATGAGCGGACTCGCTATTCCTCTGAGCGGACCGACGAGATCGACATCCAGGCCTGGCCCGAGTTCGGAGAAGACGGCCTGAAGCTGCTGGAATCGGTCGGGCAGCTGGTCCACCCCGAGCCCGGCGAGGTCTTGTGGGAGGGCGGCCAGTCCTACGACCTGTATCTCGTGCGGGCCGGTGGGGTGTGCCTTCTGGATCGAAGGGACGACCGAGTCGTGGTCGTGGTGGAGCCCGGCGACTTCGTCGGCGAACTCGGCATGCTGATGGGGCAGCCGGCCTTCCTCGCCGGCGTCTCGATGGCACAGACCACGCTGCTGAGGGTGAATGTCGAAGAGCTGCGCCGGCTCATCGGGACCTCCGTGGAACTGGGAGATCTGCTGCTTTCCGCGTTCGATGCCCGGCGGCGCCTGCTGACCCGTTGGGGCGAGGGTGGCCTCGTCCTTGCCGGCGACGACGATCGCCACCTGCATCGGCTGCAGGAATTCGCCGAGCGCAACCACATCCCCCATCGGATGGTGCTGCGCTCGGACGGGGTCGCGTGGGCCGAGATCGCGGCGACGTGTGCGCTCCCGGAGAAGGGAGCGGCCGTGGTGGCCGGACGAGGACGAGTCCTTACCGAACCGACGACCCGCGATCTGGCCACTGCCATCGGTCTTGATCTGTGTGGGCTCTCCGACCAGGCCCGATGCGATCTGATGATTGTCGGCGCCGGACCAGCGGGTCTGGCCGCCGCCGTCTACGGAGCCTCCGAAGGGCTGGATGTCGTGCTCGTCGAGGACGTCGCGCCGGGCGGACAGGCGGGCACGTCATCGCGGATCGAGAACTACCTGGGCTTCCCACGCGGAGTCGCGGGCAACGAGCTGGCCCGATCGGCGATGCTGCAGGCGGTCAAGTTCGGCGTACGGCTCGTCGCTCCGCGCACCGTGACGGGGTTGTCGCTGGGCCCGGACGGATTCCGGGTTCGGCTGGATGAGCAGACCACCGTCGCCGCCCGCGCCGTGGTCATCGCCAGTGGCGTCCAATACCGCAGACTGGAGACGATCCCCGGCGTCACCGAGTTCGACGGGCGCGGCGTCTACTACGCCGCTACTGAGATCGAGGCACGCGCCTGCCTCGGCCAGGCCGTGGTCGTGGTCGGCGGTGCGAACTCAGCCGGCCAGGCCGCCCTGTTCCTCGCCCGGCAGGCCAATCACGTCCACGTCCTCATCCGCCGCGAGACCCTTTCCGAGACCATGTCGAGTTACCTCGCACAACGGCTCATCCACCACGAACGGATCACTGTCCACCCCCGGTCAGAGCTGACCTCTGCGCGGGGCGAAGACCGGCTCACCCACCTCACGTGGCGAGACGAGCTCAGGCGCCAAGACGTCCAGCTGGAGGCCGGCGGCCTGTTCCTGATGATCGGCGCGCTTCCGCGCACCACCTGGCTGCACGAGGTGGGCGTTCAACTCGACGACAAAGGTTTCGTAATCACGCACGGAGCATTCGAGACCTCGGTGCCCGGGCTGTTCGCCGTCGGAGACGTCCGCGCCGGCTCGGTCAAGCGGGTGGCCTCTGCCGTCGGAGAAGGATCGGTAGTCATCTCCACGGTGCACACCTTCCTCGGAAGCGACCACTGACGGACTCGGCAGACACTGCCTGGTCGCCGCTGGACGGCATGCGGCCTGTCGAAACGGACGCGGTACCGATAGGCCGCCGGCGAGGTGCCTGCGAGCAGGTCCTTTTCCAGCGGCCCCCGGCCCGAACCCGCCGTGCCGTTGGGTAGGACGCCAGCGAGGTGCCTGTGATCAGGCCCTTTTCCGACGTCCCCCACCGAACCGGACGTGCCCGATTTCCGTGGCATCCGGCTCTCCAGTGCTCATCGCGGTTGCCGCGTCGGACGTCCGGCGTGGATGTCCTCGTGGCAGACGCGGCAGACGACCAGGGTCTTGCGGCGGCGGGAAGCCATCCGGGTGACCCATTCAGGTGGGTGCTGTCGGCCCTTGGGGTTCAAGTCCTTGAGGGCGCGGACGTGGTGCACTTCCACCTTTTCGGTTGCCCCACATAGTTCGCAGACGTCGGCCAGGAGTCGTTGCACGACTTCGGGACCGGCGGTTGCTCCAGATGCGGGACGGGTTGTCGTAGAGAGGGCGAGGCGTGATGACTCCTAGCTCTACCAAGATTCGTAGTGGTAGATCGTGACTCAGCTGGGGGTGGCTCTGGTGGTCATTAGGCGACCACACTTGTGGATCGCCAAAGCGTCCATAAGAAGCCCCGGCGGGTTGGCTGCGATAGGTTGTCGGTCATGGACGGTGGCCACGCTGCGGTGCAGTTGTCGGTGTCAACGTGGCAGCAGCCGCTGCCGTCCCGGGTGTCGGAGCAGCGTTCGACGTTGCTGGGTGAGGTCGCTGAGCGGGTGTTGGCGCGCGGCGTCCGGCGGCTGCGGGTGGGCATCGATGGGTTGACCGCGGCCGGTAAAACCAGTTTCGGTCACGAGTTGGCGCAGCAGATCAGCGCTCGTGGCAGGCTGGTGCTGCGGGCGAGTTTGGATGACTTCAAGAGGCCATGGCGCGACCGTCACCTGTACGACCGCGAGTCCGGTGAGGGCTACTACCGCAACGCCTTCGACTACGAGGCGCTCACGCGGCTGTTGTTGCAACCGGCGGGACCTGATGGGTCCGGGGAGTGCGTGCTGTGCAGCATCGATCCGCTGACTCAACGGGAGCATCACGACGTTGTCACCCTGGCCGCAGCAGATGCGGTGCTGATCGTGGATGGCGTCTTCGCCTTCCGTCCGGAGATCAACGACTTCTGGGACTTCCGGATCTGGCTCGATGTAGACGAGGACACGTCGATACGTCGGGGCACCCATCGTGATCAAGGGTGGGCCGGCGCGCAGGCCGAGGCGGTTCACCGTGATCGCTATCTGGTGGCTGAACGGCTGTATATGGCCGAAGTGGATCCGCTGCGGCTGGTCGACGTGGTGATCGACAACACCGTCTTTGACCTGCCGCGCATCTCGTGAGGCCGGGCCGGGCGGACCGCTCAGGATCGCCACACTGTTGAGGGCCGACCGTATGAGCCGCGCCGTCCTCGACGCTCGTCGTGTTCTCGCAGGTGATGACGAGCGTTCGGCTGCAGCTTACGGCCTTCTTCCTCCGTCAACCGCCGTGCCCGTACCGGCTCGGCCAAACCCGCCACCTCACTCTCGACGGCCAATATCACCGCCGTCGAGAGTGACCTTCACCAGCGACTACCGGTGGACGCCGCGGGTGTGTCGCCGAGCCGGTGAACGTTCATGGTCAACGCACTAGCCATCGCTACGCCGAAGGGCCTCGGCGACCTGCCACCCGTCGCGCCCCCAACATGCGGACGGCCGACCCTCACAAGATCAGCTACTCAGACCAGCACGACGACAGGTACGCCACGCCGAGAACTCGAGCAGGGCCGGATCAATAACGTGAGCCGACCCCGGGTCAATTGCGGGGCGGCGCTGGTGGGAATCGTCGAGTGGGCCGCCTTCGCCGACCGCTAGTCTCGCCGCCATGAGAGAACGGGCCATGGTGTTCGGTGAGGTAGCCGACGAGTACGACGACGTCCGTGCGGGGTACGCGCCGGAGTTGGTCGACACGGTCTTCGACTACCTGGGTCGGGTGCCGCGGCGGGCAATCGAGGTAGGTGCGGGTACGGGCAAGGCGACGTCGGCGTTCGCGGGGCGGGGCGCGCCGGTCGTGTGCCTGGAGCCGGATCCGCAGATGGCGAATATGTTGCGCAGAGCTGACCGGCCCGGGGTCGAGGTAGTGGTGAGCCGGTTCGAGGACTACTCACCTCCGGCCGGCTGGGTGGATCTGGTGTTCTGCGCGCAGGCGTGGCACTGGGTGGATGCGCAGCGGCGCTGCCAAATGGCGTATGACGCGTTGGCGCCCGGTGGTGTGCTGGCGGTGTTCGGACACGAGTATCGGTTCGCGGACCCCCAGATGGCGGCGGCGGTGCACGGCGAGGCGTACGCCCAGTACGCGCCTGAGCTGCTGGAAGACCCGGCCGACACCTCGCCTGGCGGGCCCGGCGAGCAGTGGTTCGCGGTGGAGTTGGCCGGGTGCGGGCTGTTCACCGACGTGCGGACGGTCGAGTTCCGCCGCGTGTTGCGATATCCCACGGTCCAATTCCTCGCGCTGCTTCGCACGTTCTCGAATCATCGTATGCTCGCGCCCGACCGACGTGCGTCGCTGCACGAGGCGATCGCCGCGGTGGTGGACGCCCGAGACGGCGTAGTCGAGATCGATTTGGCTACGGTGCTTGCTGTGGGCCGCCGTAGCGACTGACCGGAGGCTCGCGGGAAATCAGTTTCGCAGCTGCTTCGCCAGCGCATCCGCAGGGATGACCGCGAGAACCGAAACTCAGATCACCAATGGGTGGGCACATCCTCATCTACCGCGAACAGCGCGCTACTGCCGTCGTTCTGCGCGGCGTTGTGCGAGCAGTTCATTGACAGACGGTTGCCATGCTGTTCGTTCGTCTTCATCAAGGTCGCCCACTGGTGTCGAGAGGATCGACCACGGATTGGGGCACGGTCCAGGATGATCGGGCGGGGAACAGATTGTTGCGCCGACCCGGTTGATGATCGATTCCAGTTCCGCGTCGGAGGCCAAGAGAGTCAGTCGGACAGCCCACGGCCGTTGCTCGGTCACGCTGTCGAGACTACGCACGACTCTGACCTTGATCAACTGACTCTCATGCCGCGATCCGGGCGTAGCCCGGACGCGGCCGGTAACTCAGCGTGAGGGTCCGAATCCTGCCACAAGGTCGGCCCGGGTACTCCGACTTACGTACTTCCTGATGTACGCGGCTCTGCCCTCGAGTCCGTACGCCGACACTGGCTCGATGAACCACTGAGAAACGCTAAGTGAGTGAGACAAAATTACCGACAATTCAGTGGGACAACGGTCAGCACCCCAGGTCACAGCCACACCACACGACAAGGTCAACGGGAACCTACACACGGAAAGCTCACCACCTCGCTGACGGTCGGCGCCGTTCATCGAGCGCTGTTGCCTGTCGAACCTGGGCGTCTGAAAGGCTGAATGACTGATGCGCATCGACTTGGATAGCCTTGCCTAAAGCCGTCATGACGGGGGTCGCCGAAAGAACCGGCGGCACTCATGCGACCCCAGCTTCGAGCGGCGACCATGCGGAAATCGCCGCGAGCCTGCAGGTGTTGCCGGGCGAAGCGGGCTGTGACCAGCTCATCAGCACCCTCACCGTCGCTTGACCGGTCCCCACCCGGGTCACCGCCTGATCAGCAAGATGAGCACCCCGGCCAGCAGCAGCGCGCCGGCGCCGAGCCAGGCGGACCTGATGCGGTCTCGGCGGCCCAGCGTCGCGAGGTCGCCGATGGCGCTGCCGCTCTGCGGGGCGTACTGCTCGAGCCGGTCCCGCCCGGCGCTGACCCGGCCGACCGTGAGGGCGGGGTGGTCGGCCGGTGTGACGAGGTCCCGGTAGAAGAACTCGGTGCTGCCCGGCTGCGGGTTGTCCTCTCGCGGGCCGTCGCGGGCGGTCAGGATCGCGGGCCGGCCGGGGAAGAGCATCTTGCGGCGGATCGCGAGGTCGACGTCGACCGCGGCTGCGTCGTCGCCGTGTAGGCGGGAGTCGCCGTGGCCGGGGTACTCCGTCACGGTCTCCGAGGTGCCCTCGCCGGTGTAGTGGTAGACCTGCACCTGATGGATCTGCCGGTACGGGTCGGTGGCGGTCCGGCCGGTCAGGATCACGGCCGTGCCCGGCCCGGCCACGGCGAACTCGGCGGGAGTGACGACCGGCAGGCGGCGCAGAATCAGCCAGCGCCACAGGCCGCCGAGCGCCAGGCCGCCGGTGATCAAGGCTCCGATCCCGACGGCCCCGATGAGGAACCACATGCCTCAATGGTCGGTCAGCCGCCGCGGCAGGACCAGAGGTGTTCCGGTGCGCGGGTGGGGCAGCACCTCGGCGGCCAGGCCGAGGTCGTGCGGCACGACGACCACCGCGGCCCCGGCCCGCGAGCGCTTTCGCACGGCGGTCAGGACAAGCTCTCGGAGACAGCGATAGGCCACTGGTGCACTGTCATGGCGCGATGAAGGCGCGTCTTCCGCCGGCACCCGACGAGCTGCTCGCTCAGCAAGGCCACGTCGACGAGGCGATCGCCATGGGCGCCCGCGGTGGGTACGCCCGCATTCGGCTGGCCGAGCTGCTCACCCAGCAAGGCCACAAGGGGATGGGCTGAGACGGCGACGTAGGGCGGAAGCTCGCGGATGGGTGTCAGCCCGGCGAACCGCACGTTCGCCCACGCTAACTGGCGGTCGTCGGCATTCACCCGTCGATTTGGGCGGCAGGCGTGACGGCCGCATCCTCGGCCGGCGCGTGCGCCTGCCGAGATCAGTGTGTCGATGCATCGATGGTCATGCCGATTCGGGTACGTTGCCGCAATGGAGTTTCAGGACGTTGTTCGGCACCGGCGCATGGTTCGCAGTTACGATCCGGATCGGCCTGTTCCACCGGATATTGTCGACCGCATAGTCAACAATGGTTTGAGAGCACCCTCCGCTGGTTTCGCCCAGGGTTGGGGATTTCTGGTACTTGACAGCGCCGCAGACATTGAACTCTTCAGGGCTGCCGCGCGTCCTCCGGTGCAGCCTGAGCGATGGTTTGCCGCGAACGTCCAAGCGCCGCTGTTGATCGTTCCGCTCGCGAATAAGGACGCCTACCTCGAACGCTATGCCCAGCCGGACAAGGGCCACACGGATCGTTCCGATGCTTGGTGGCCGGCGCCGTACTGGGACATCGATACGGGTTTCGCCTCGTTGCTGATGCTGCTTACTGCGGTTGATGCCGGCTTGGGAGCCTGTTTCTTCGGCATTCCCGCCGACCGGATCGACACGTTCCGCAAGGAATTCGGGGTGCCGCCACAGTTCACCCCGATCGGAGCGATCTCCATCGGATACAGTCAAGAGCCTCCCCGTGACCTGCGCGATCGACGGCGCCCCAAGGGTGAGGTGGTACATCGAGGCAGGTGGCAGCAACCGGCAGAGTGACCGTTCGAACAGATCCCCGTCGCCATGCCAATCTGGCGCGACTCGGGCTCCAACACGACCCCACACACCACGCTGCGTGTATCTGCTCTTGGCGACTGCTCGTAGTTGTGCCGGCGGGGCGGATCGCCCACCGGGGCGGGCAAGCGGCGCGGCGTATACATTGCCGTGCGTGAGCATTCGACGTGTGGCCTTCCGACGCATTGCGCGCAATCCACCGCGCGTGCTGGGCGGTAGCGTGCGGCACGATCGACACCTTGCAGGCCTCGATACGGACGGAATCCGGTACGGCGGCGTGCGGCTTCCGGCAAGAACGTCCGGATCGGTGCCGGCCTGATGCCGCAGCAGCGGCGGCTTGCAGCCGCTCACGCGATGGAGTCTCACGTTCGGCATTTCTTCGCCGGCCATGCAGTCGAAATAGGCGAGTACGACCTCGGTCCCGGTCGACGGGCCGCTGTCCCTGATCTCCACGTCATGCAGATCGGCCCAGGCCCTCGCGGCAGCTCGTGGGCGTTCGTGACCGTCGGATGCTGGTCGGCTGTCAATCATGACGGCCACGGGCTCGAGTTCGTCATGACGGCGCAACGGCGTGACCGGGCGATCGTCGATCTGCTCGCGATGGTCGCCTTTTATCACGTCACCCACGCTCTCGATCACTGGCACTGCATGCCAATCGGGGCGCCGTGGCTGCCCGGCTCAGCCTGTGATCATCTCCTCGTCAGCCTGCCCTATCTACACGGGCCCGACCTGGAGACATGTGCTCTGCCCGAGGGGCACGCCCGTATCCTCTGGCTCCTACCGATCACCGCCGAGGAGAAGGACTTCCGCATCGAACGCGGTACCGATGCTCTGGAAGAACGCTTCGATGAAGCTGGAATCGACCCTACCGACCCCTTCCGCGAATCCGTGGCCTGAGCCGGCGGAGCCTCCACCCTTTCACCGCCATGGCCGGGACGAACCTCGCCCAAGTGCACGGATCTGCCGCCGGTCGGGCGCGGCAACCGAT
>Ga0307515_10013441_pt1 | contig 15306 bp, 15 predicted proteins | sample 17_EM_MG_FD_194513 | JGI IMG/M metagenome (GOLD analysis project Ga0307515, IMG submission 194513) | Populus trichocarpa ectomycorrhiza microbial communities from riparian zone in the Pacific Northwest, United States - 17_EM | ecosystem: Host-associated > Plants > Roots > Unclassified | place... | reverse complement strand
GACGGTGGATGTCTCCCGGGGACGGTGATTCTATCGTCCCCGGCCGTTGTCGGTCGTCACGCCGTCATTTATAAGCTCGGACGGGACGGACGGATTTGCGCCGTCCCGTCCGTCCTGGCAAGAACTCGGACGGCCCTACCGTCCCCGGCCGTCGGACGGGATGGTTGACCACACTGTCCCAGATGTCTCGTGCACAACGCTACTGTGATAGTACAGCTGTTCTGGCTGAGTATGCGTTGTTAGCTTCCATAGTCTAAAGAACGTAATAAAGATACTTACCCATGGAGATTTCTACGGTATACACAGGTTATACGTCAGAGCATATGCCCTCTTCTGAAAGCCACGCAAGATGTTTATACTTATGCAGCCACCCTTAAACTGCCGCTAGCAGAGGTTCTACAGAGGATGGGTTAAAGAGAGTATTATACTAGTGTAGTTGCGGTTCCTGTTACCAGTTCCATTGGCAATTAGATGTCGGACAACCGCCATCTTGGCCTCGTCGCAAATCAATAGATGTTACAATAAGTGAATCAAGTGAGGCGATACAATGTCCCGAGATGAATGTATTAATGGGAGCTATCGCATTATGAGCTGTAACTGGCTTCCTGGGGTAGGCGAACATGTGAAAGAGCATGATTATTACGCAACATACAACATTGCCGAAGCATATACCACTGCACCTGGTTTTTGTTAAGCCACTAGCCACCTGGTGCGGGAGAGAAGAGTGTACAGCGTTGCGGCAAGGATATTTGCGAACTTGATCACAGCGCTCGGCAAGAATGACTGCTGTGTAAGTGTTGAGTTCACTCCATAACAACATCATTAATTTTCAACCTAAAAGAATAGCGACCTTAAGTAGCTTTCTCTAAGGTAACACCCAGTCAGGTGGAAATTAATTTGTTGTGGTGAAGAGTAATTGGGGTTATCCCAACCGGCCTTTTGTGTTCTTGCCAAGTGCCCACCCCCTCACCCACCAAAATAACTAATGATGACAGCTTTTGTTACACAATCACAGTAAATCTATTTTTGTTGAAGAATGGTTCTAAAGTTCTTGTAGCTCTAGGGCAGTACTTTTGCTGCTATAACATAAAATGGTGTTGGACTTCGGCTGCCATAGATTTCCGGTATGGATGACCCCGCAGTAGAGATAGTTTGTACTGCTTCAAAGCTTCAAAGCTCAATCGTCGACGCAGACGCTTAAACTAGGGTTAGTGGCCTAAAGTCGATAAGACGAATATCTCACATTTAACAACCCGCTAGATTGTAAATATAGGAAACGAGGAAGCTAGAGATTATAAAGGGTTAGGAAAGTCCTGTGAGAGACCAGAATGGGTGAAGAACGAACTCTAAGTCTCGAACGCAAGACGTGGAACCATTGGAAATGTTGGAGAATCATTAGTTCAAGCGATACCATAGTATTCCAAGATCTACGAAGCTTCATACTTAGTTCATCAATCGAAATGCAACCAGTAGTTTATTCTCTTTCACGAGTTATGCAACCACTTCCGCTACTCTGTCTACAAAACTTCTGATTACCCCAGATACTTCATTCACCATAGTAATACCTCCAGCAATATTGTGAAAATCCATTGGAAGTGCCCTGCATAAGTGTTGGAACAGTTACATCTCCAAACTCCGAGTCGGCAGTAAGTAGTTGTAGCAGAGATTAAATCCACCGTCGGCAGGCGGTGTACTGGTTGAAGTTGCGATGCAATCGATCCCGTCCAGTCTTTCCCTACGAGGATGACTATTTAAAACAAATCTGGCGTATCGGTGAAGAGAGTCTTCCCCAGTAATGCTTTTATTGGTGCTAACTATAGTACAATGTATCTGCGTGATATGAATCGACGTGTCAGCCTCGAGAAGACGCAGATCCCTTCCGGCTTCAAATTGCACTAATCAGCGTAGGAGCCTCCGATCCATGGCACACAAACTGGTGTAGCTTGCGTGTAAAATCTCCTTGCCAAGCCAGGATGTTGCGAATTTCAGCAGCCAAAGGAATGATGTGCATGTGAAATCAACCCCGACGACATCCTATACAACGTCTGCGACGATGTTCCATGGGAAAACCTCGTCAAAGCTGGCGCATATAAAGCCCTAATTGGCGGCCAGCTCACCATCACTGCCCGGGACCTACACTTCCGCAAACAATACGATTGGGGTAAACCCACAATATTTTGCGTAAACCCGGACAACGACCCCCGTCTCTTCACACATGGGAACTCACCCCTCCTCGACCCAACGTTCCTTAAAAAGAACGCAGTCATAATCGAGCTCGGGGACACAGAAAAGATGTTCGGAACCGGCGAACCAAACATCAAATCTATCGGCTATCACAGCTCGCCATCATGTAACATAGACATAAACAATATAATTAATAATTAAATTATACACAAAACTTGACAAAACAACTGTGACATTCCGCCCCAACAAAGTTCAACACGGCCCTACCGACGCCTAACGCCAGTAACAAACTTCCAAACCGTGACATTCCGCCCCAACAAAGTTGAACGCGGCCCTACCAACGCCTAACGCCAGTAACAAAATTCAAAACCCCGACACTCCGCCCCAACAAAGTTGAATAAGCGGAGTGACGCAAAAGTCTGTGTCGTTTCGGGGCCGGACCCAGAGGGTACCCCCGGCGCCCTTCACTCCTAGACTTTTGCTACGTCTGCAAATAGAAACGCCGGTGGGTGGGTGATGTATATCCAAAACTTTACTTCTTACGTTTATACACCCCTCTTCTACCACGGACCCGATCAGTCGTCAACATATGCTTCGTCGACGACGATTGCCCCTTCAACTTCCTCAAAACTAAACTCCGCATAACCACCATACCCTTCAAAATCGAAAGCGACCATCAACATCAAAAACCCCCCTAACAGAATGAAGTCGCCTCTCTCTCCTTCTCTCTTCTCTCTGTACCTTAAGTCTATTCATACGGTTCTCCCCTTCCATATTTTCAACACACTTTAATACTATATGACCTGAGAGGAAGTTGCCGCTACACTGAGATCATCGAGTCGACTCACAGGCTACGGACTCATAGTCGTAGACTCATCCACGAGTCTTCACTCGCCACCGCGACCACCTGGTATTTGCAATCGTGAGCTTCCATGGACTTCCATGGCGTTCCAGGCTTTCATGTATATAAGGACAGAGCTTCTCCTTGGATAGTAGAATAGACTTCATCCGCTTCACATTCGTAACACACTTTGTTGAAATACTGATTGCTAGAAGCCTTGTATATTCTAAACTACAGGAGTTCGTGTGACCTTATATACGGCGCTCCAAGTATGCCTTGTACGCGTGCATGCGCACTCAGCTGGCATCTCCAGCTGAGTCTGGAACGACCATCATCTTAGGGCGATTATACATCAGCCCAGCTGAAGCCGTACGCCAGGGAGGTGGACCATATATGCAACACACTTCACTACTGTACTATCGAGTGATACATAATGACTCTCTTCTGGACCGTATGATTTTGAGTAACAAAGCGAATACCACGACCAGAAGCTGAAACTTGAACTATAAAACGCGCGTATGCAACAGAGTAGCCACTCTCTATTTCTACTCCTCTGTCTACCATCAATAGAACTAACAATAAAATTCGGTACCGATATGCCTGTCCCCTAAAACTAATCTCCTATATATTACCTAATTTCCACTAAGATGCTTAGCAATGTAGTCTAATATCGATGTGTAGAGATACTATTTATTATTATTGAACGCTCGCACACTATATTATACTATCGTCATGGACATGATTGTACCAAGCTCCAACAAATAAACAAATCCGGGCGAACTAAGGATGATGAGAGCTAGTGCTTCCGACGGGAACCCTAGTGCTAACATCCCTAGCACACATGATGAACAAGTTTCGTGTGTTAAGCCGTACTCCTCTCTTCACGACATCTTTCGCGACAAATCGTAGTAGATATTAGTAAATGTTGTGGATCTGACCGAATGTGACGCACTAGTTGATGAAACGACATTAACAGATCTCTCGGTTATGTCTATCGGTTGAGAGTTCTCTCCAGGCCTTCAAGTAGGAGTCAGCGAAAACGAACTGGTTTCAGGTCGTAATCGTGGATGTTCCCCCACAGCAGTGGTTGCAATCCACGCAAACATTCGAACTATGCGGGCATGCGCTGACTGGACCGTACCTAAAACGGTTTGGACACCGAGAGGACGATATGTGCTGGTGGTGCGGAGGCGGAGCAGTGCAGACGCGAGAGCATCTATTCCGCCACTGCAGCCGATGGAAAGACCAGCAGAAAGCGCTCTGGAAGGCGGTGGGGAAGGCCACAGGCTGGAAAGCGGGCAGATGCCGACATGTGCAGATTTCTGAGCAGTTTTCCATGGAGTAATGCGATCAAGCGGTGATGGACTTCCTGGCAGCTACTGACGTCGGGAAGTTCCCGCCCAAGTAAGCGGAGGAGCGCGGGCAGGAGGAGCGCGGGCAGGAGGAGCGCGGGCAAGAGTAAGGGCGTTTGGCTCGGGGGTGGTCTCTCTTTTCGTTGGTCTCTTTTGTTCTTTTGTTCCTATTGATTCTTCTGCGGCTGCTGGATTTCTTTTGTCAAAGGGGACGATGGGTAGCAGGTGGGAGCTCCGCCATCTAGCCGGCTCGCCCGGAAGCGGAGGTGTTGTTTAGACTCTGTCATACTCTAATTAGAGTGAATACAGTATGAATAAAACAAAAAAACAAAACAAAACATTCGGACTATACCGGACGAGGGTCAGGGGACATTGCGTCCCAACTAGGCCTGTGTAACAGCGGGCGATCAGTGGCGCAGTGATCCGTTTTCCAGAGTTGGAAGGATACTGTAGCGAGCACGATGCTTCGAACGTCACGGCGTCACAGAAGCCAGTATGGTATGTAAAAACACGGGTTCTGTCACGGTCACAGCAATGCTGTTCGAATCATCTGGGGTCCGAATGCTGTTGGTCACAGTCACATTCCGCTACAATATTTGAGCTTGAGCTACAACAAAGACTAGTAACTAAAATGCATTTAATAGGTATCCAGTAGGTACTGGGTGATAGCAAATGCCTCCAAATTTGGTTCCTTTTTGATAGGTCAGTGGTATGAAACAGTACCAGACCCAGCGTCACAGACCCTCAAAAGCGAGAGCAGAAGGTGTCACAGCAGCCTTGTCATTAAAAGAAAGGGTCGCAAACGGGTGGCCGTTCGAAGTTTACCACACAGTAGTCATACAGCCATTACAGTTAGCTCACAATTCGGCGGCAAGCCAGAACCACAAAAGTTGGGGTACCTTACACTTGGGGCAGTTGGTTCGCTGATGGGTCGAAAATACGAGTCCCCGAGCAAAATAGCACCCTCGATGCGCCGAGCGGTGCCTATTATACTTACTCTGGTCTGTCTACGCAAGGCGAGCCATGATCATTCGTCACGAGTGCTACGAAAATAAACGTCATTAAAGCTGAGGCGGCTATCCGTTATGTAAATTTCACTGTATAGCTGACGCTAGCCAGTTAACGCTGTATGAGATGGTATTTTCTGGGGATTTCAAGCGTGATTTCAAGCGAACAATACGCTACGGATTTTTTGCCCGTATGATCGTCTAGATCCCATTTTCTTATCGCTCTGCAACTCCATGTCAGAGTTGTGAGCGTGCTGAACGGACTTTGCCGATGACGGTTAGTGCCAAACCTGTCAACGATCACGCCGGTGCACCCCCACACTGTGCGCACTTGCAGTGTAATCAACAGCTGTTTAGCTCTGTTGTCGGTCACCTGTACCCGTTGTATGTCGGTGCTTAACAATGAAACTCTATGGAGCCCCGTTTATGCACTGCAACGCAATAAAGGATGGGAAGAAGCTGGAAAAAAAATCTACCACAGCTAGGAGATTTGATGGCTCCATTAAACGTAGTAGGATAGCCCTTACCTAGGCAACCGTCCAGGATGGTGTTAGTGTTGTAAAACACCTGTCTCCTGCTGTAGTTAACGGCCAACGAAAAAAGTACAACTGAACGAGAGGCAAAAAGCAATTCGTCCCCAAAGGAAACGCATCAGCAATAATTGGCCATGTTTCGGGTGTCGCGTCTGGCAGTTATTCGGTAACTATAGATAACTTGTACTCAAGCTATGTAGCATGCGTAGATGAACGTGGATGTTGTTTCGAGCTCTGGGGAAATGTGGGGTTGAACTTCCTCTGGAGGAAAATTTTTGTCATGCAGTGAAAACCGCAGTTACCCCGCTTCCACTACGACCCGCGCAGATTTGGATACGGTGGAATGATCATGCTTAGTTATACATTCCCGCCGAAGAGGTTCTCCTATATCCGGAAGCCCAATAATGAACTCTCGATGACCTCAGCCCGCCTATCCATCTCATCAGTAACGAATTACCAACGATTGCACGGAGGAACAACCCGTAACAAAGGTTGCTCAATAAAACAACCAGAAATGCTGAAAAATGGGAGTAATTTCAGGTCCCTCGTATCTACCGTCCCATAGTCTCTCGGGCTCTCTGGCTTAGCGTACGCATGGACACACTTCACGCCGTCCAAATTTTTTTGGCTATAAACAGCAGTAGCGATTTGATCAGAGATCAAGAGTGCTGAAACTTCGAAGCCATTGAAAGTTGCAAGGGTAAGAGGGTGCGTGAGTGGGTTAGAATAAGAATTCCGCAGACTAGTGGCCGACGATTCGACTGACTGTTAGTAGGTGTGATTTAGATGTGGTTAAACTTTTTGCTGCGGTGCTAAGTGAATACATGTTCAAGCTGCTCCGTAGACCAGTGAATATAGGTATACCAGTGGGCGGAAAATATGCGATAGCCGATCCAAACGATAGTGCTCACTGAGATTGAATGTGCTCAGACTTAGACTTAATGCGTTGGCAATGTGCGTCGTCCAAATAAGGCACCGCATGCGCAGACCCTATATAGAAGTTTCTGCTGTTCGATCAATAAAATGGACAACATTTATTTGGCAGTGTCAAATTATAGTTGAGAAATCCAGGACACGTTGATAATACTTTCCATCGAAGTGTTGGGGCTTGTAGTGCGCCGCATATGTAGAGCTATTCTGCAAAGGAAACAAGCTCCTCCGGTTAGCAATTCAAATGCTATAACTGTAGAAAAAAAATACCGAAGACGTAAAGAGGTGTTAGGTAGCCACGCAAGTTCTTCGCCGCCCAGCCCACAAGAACAAATATTACATATTTTCGTCTTCTGCCGCTCTTTATGCGGGCCGGGTGGCCATCATTGCAGTACCTCTACAACCCTCCAACACCTGCACAGATCATCACAGCCTCTCTTAATTCAATCGACCGTGATCCAGCCTGTCTAAATGTGACCAACAAGAAGCAGGGGCGGGCGGCCCCCATCAACTGGTAAATGGGGCTGGCAATGTAATATCAACCACTCCTCTCAGCGAAGTGTGTTCCGCCGTGCTGCGTTCTTGGCCAATAGCAACTCCATTTCGACGTTACTGGAAGTTTCTCACGGCAACTTTCCGAAAAAAATCCCTCTTCAGGCCTAATACGCATCCGGTGCAATCAGTAAAGAAGTTGCCAGGTGGGATAATTAGACCTACGTGGTTTCAGATATCTCCAATCGTTTCATTGTATGTACAAAACGTTCTCCTAATTAACAATAAGTGCGATGCCGATGGCCCGCACGATCGGAAGATACTTCAGCCGTTGGCCCGAGATGTCCTTGTGTCCAACGTGGGTTGGAACAGTGATGTTATTGTAGCTTCTGTTCATATGGCAGATCGCAGAGATGGAAATCTAGGAGTTCTTTCTTGCGTGACAGCTACCCAGCAGTCAGAGGCTATGATCTCGATCGATAATTCCGAAAGTTTAGGCAACGAAAGATCCGCGTACTCGGGGTGCCTAATCTCTATCCGCCATCAGCAAACCCGAGGCCATACTCGACCACATTGCTGTTGCATGCCATCTTCAGGCATTATATCTACTCGCGATCATGCATTGGGTATACATATATATCGTCCTCTTCTGCAACCCACGATTGTAGCTTGTTCTGCTTATTGCTGAACTTTCCGACTCCACTGCTGTTTATCCCTGAGTATCAACATTGTTATCCGTATACCTAACACGTCATTTTCCTCTCTCTTGACCTAGGTCTTGTACGTTGACCGGAATAACCTCTCTCCCGCCTCGAGCCGTCCCGCTAGCTCGATCACTCAGCATCGCACACCATCGCAGTCGACATATGTTACATGGCATCTGAACGCAGGAGCCCTCCGGTCTCAACCCATACGCAATCACAACCCAGACCGAACACAAGAGTAGGAACTCTCCGTGGGAACCACCCTACTTCCAGAAATCTCTCGCTATCCATCGCCGACGTTCTACCGACTCAACGCATCCGCTATGCCAGCAGCGTCACATATTTCGATCCCGGAGATGTCGACGGATTACCAAACCATGGAACCGCACAGTTCCTTGAATCCCAAACTGGTGATGAGTATGATGATTTCACGCGAAAGCCTGATTATTACTCCGACTTCTTGGATTGTGCTTATGGAGCGCAAATAATTGCGCACGACCCAATATTTGATCTCCCGGACGTGCGAGCGAGATTTGTCGACTGTACCCTGACCAGCGGTTCATTCTGGCACAAGGAGACGTCCACTATTGCAGAAAATGTAGCTGAGATCAGTTCGGCAGTTCGCGAAGTACTTGAAGGTGTAGTCGCTGCTGGATTATTACCAGCCAGCAACGAACGTTATGTATGAATCGTCGCTTAGCTAGAGACGTTCGTACAATGCCCAATCTGGAACCTAGCGCGTAGAATCGTTCTGTTACTCTCCTGATTGTTTCACAGTTTTCGTTTAGGAGGTGTTTTTTGTGGGAGGAAGGTACCAGTTCTCAATATATTGTGTTTGATTTTTATCATATTCCGTTTTGTTTGATTCGTTATTGAGGATCGGCTGGCGATTTTGATTGTTTTTCTTTAAACGGTTTTTTCGACGTTGGATGTTTCCGGATTTCTGGTCCTTGGGTCTTTTGCTTTGACTCTTCTGTTGTAGTCATTTTTGCTTGGAGAAATTTTCTGAAGCCCCTACCACTCAATAGACATGCCACCTAGCTTTGCATTAGTCACTTGTAATATCTAGTGCAACATCCCCATTACCACCAGTACGCGGGTACCAAATCTAATCTCTCACCTGATGTTCGTCCTTCAGTGGTTGGACTATAACATGTACCTTGTACATGTGGAGAACCTTGGGTTGCATAATCCTCGCGGCCAAAGTACTACCGTCGGGGCTAGGTCCGTATGCAAGGTGGTGGTAATCAACCAACCCATGAAAAAGCAAGTATCATTTTATGCCGCCTTCAGTATTGAGGCGTGACAAAATGGGGTCCGCGTACACAAAGGTATCTTCGAAGAGCCGATTCACACACCATGACATTTCAGATCTAATAAAGCCGCTGGGGATCGCAACAAGAGGTTCGTCAGTTTCCATGCAGTTCTGTTCCAAAAAAAAGTGTGCTTGTATACCAATCCTAGAGTGACTTCTCGCTCGAACATATTTCCTCGGTTATCAACCAAAGAAACCATATAAGACCCGTCTGACTCATTACACGTAACTGTAACGCTGGCCGAAATGAAACTGCCTGCCACTGGTATATAGATCTTGTTGCTATGCTGGAGTGACGACAAAATCTTGTTCAATGTTAGCTTGACATTTATAATATCAATCCAAGTAATAACAAAAGGCCCAACGGTACTTTACGGCGGTACCCATAGAGAGCCTACCTTATCTACTCTCACATCCTTTGAATACGGCCTAACCCGAGGGTGCAAGCCTAACAGACCAATGCAGTCATGGCTTGGTGTATGTAACTTTTGTTTTGACTAGACGTCCTCCGAGCTTGAAGATACTGGGCTGTATCCGCCGGGCTGATCTGACATACGTGGGCGTACTTTTGATGATGCAAAAATGGTACGGAAGCGCACCACTTGAGTATTCCGTTGGGTCGGAGAAAGAGCTCGATATAAGTATCGTCTGGTGAGGAATTAGGCATTAAACCCTGTCATATCCTGTTGCAGTGCCGAAGCTGCTAGGCCTACCGGATACCAAAACAATGCAATATATAACCGACATGGAGGTATGTTGTGTACAAACACGACATCATCCCGAAAGCTAGAGAATAACCCTGAGGGGAAACTGATCGGGTCAGTATATGTACACATACTAGTCGGTCGTCCGTAGTTAAGTCGCAGTAGGCCGGATCAGCGCACGGATTTACCGATAACAATACATACATTGTTGTATGCCGGTGGGATATCAGAAGTCATCTGCTAGTCCGTCCCTCACGCAGTGCTGCTGACACCAAAATAGATGTTTCCCTATCCGTTTCCCGCTCGTCTCGACAGCCGTAATCTCTGAACATGTCCTATCTGAGTCTCTTGTTGATCTGGATATACCTTGCAGTCATTATAGATTCCAGTATAAATCCAACGCTCTTCGACAGTGTTCGCTGCATCATGAGCCCTCGACACGCTCTCGTGAACCACATCCATGCGAAACATCGTGACCGCGGGCCTTGTATTCTCTCTGTTGCGCAGAGAATGTCGTCCGGGAGTCTAACATGAAGATACTTCCTGTGCTGTGTCATGGTACAGATCATTGTGGAATACTCAATCAGGCCACTTACCATATATTCATTATAATCTGAGCACCAGTAATGCTTCAAAACCAAACCTGCTCGAACCGTGCCCCCAAGCTAGATAAATCTTCGATCTCCGCAGGAGTCACCTATCCGTATCGGTTGATACCGAAGACTCTTTTTTGACCTGGTTTAAAAAACGGCTTTTTGTATAGATATTGGCGTTCCGTTGAACTTGATTCACTTAGTGTCTTTGAATTTCTCCGTCTAGTGTTGACTCGTTGCAAAGTGCTCATCAACTGTTGACTGTTCGGTAAGACGCGATTCAAAGGTCAGTGGGTCTGCTCTCGAGTGGTGGGTGGTATGTTTTTGTTAGTTCCACACATCATCGGGGAATAGCTATTGGCCATGCACGCTTGAATCCATTATTAAAACCCAGCCGGTAAGCGCCATCACTTATGCACACACGACCCCTGTATTTCTTTGCCAGCACAAACAACCTACGTATCTACTTTCTGCCCACTAACCTTGGTATCTGCCTCTCTCCCATACAGCGATGTATGACGTGTTTGCCATGAGTTTAATACGACCCAAAAATCCGCCAGCATCACAGTAATTTGCTTTTAGGAATCCTCAGTGTTTATTTTTTTGACAATATCTGCGGGGAAGCAAGGCGAGCGATGCTAGGTGGCTGCTTTTCTGACGTATTTATTCATGCGAGGTGAAGTTCTACAACAGCGCTATCACCGCCGCAGCTTTACCCCTATGCAAGCCGACACCCGCAGACGCCTAGACTGGAATGAATCCGGCGGTTGTAACCGAACAAATTTTGCAGCGCAAGTAAAGCCTTTCTCGGTGTATTGCATAGGTCAGAATAACAGCATCGCTTTCGCGGGATAATCAACCGTATGGCCGTAGAAAGATGAGACTTGGTTTTTGACATAAGCCAGACAATAGTCAGGAACACACCCACCAAACAGATACTGACCGGCTTATGAAGTCAATGTCTGCAAACAGCATCCCAAATGCACCGGTGGGCTTAAACAAGATTTAGCTACCAACCAGTTGCAGTGTGGATTATCATCAACCCAGGTCATAACTTAACTACAGGATTCATGCGAAATAATACTGGCCCAGAGACGTCGGTGGAGCCTCCCAGTGTGTTTCAATGGACGGTGTTGGCCAAGGGATTCTAGCATTCCATACGAAAATCTGGTTGCGTGTCTTACGATTTGCTCTCTAGCAGTGGGGTCAGTTCATCGGGGGAGCAACATTCAGTTGCGGGGCATAACTCCAAATGTTTGGAAAGAGGGGTATCTAGCTACGTAGCATGCACACAGTGAAATGGGAAAGGTGGTTGAGGTACGTTCAAAGTATTTTGAATTTAAGATATATTTAGTAGGAGCAATACACTGAATAGTGTAATGTAGGATAACACGATGGGTAGTGTTGTTTGCATAGAAATCTTAACTATGTTCCTGGCGGCAAATGCAGGGGTTATAAACGTAGGCGGCGTTCTTTAGATTCAATACTGCAAACGAACTTTAAACGCTTATTACTTCCATAAGCAACCCTATCCTTATGAATGATGCGTGATTGGTCGGTAGAGATTGCAAACGCCCGCCAGTAAAAACACTATGAAACCGTTGATAGTTTAACTTGTTAGACCGAGGCCCGGTTAATGCTGTGTAAATAACACCTAACTCACTGCCATCCTTTGTAAGGGTTTTTGGTCGGTATCGCCTAGACGAAAACAAAACATCCGATGGTGGGCGTACAATAGCAGCTGCGGTATAAATAACTATTTCCGCAAGCGTTCGCTACGTCATAGTGGGGTATTTCTATGGGATGAAAAACATCCAGATAAAATCCAGTAGCAGAATCGGCAAGATAGTTATCAATCAGTACATTCTTCACATCATTCGGTATACCGGAATCCACAGTGGAGCTGGCGAAACAGCATCAGAGTCCCCGATAATAATCGAAATCTCTTCAATTTTGGAATGTTCACTTTGTAAAGTCAAGCTGTAAATCTTCTATCCTGTACGTCCAAATACTTCTGTACCCTGGATTCCCAGACAATCTATGTAAACCAGTGACTGACTATCCACACTATGTATGATATGAAACTCGGATTTCCTAGCAGTAGAATGATAGAAGAATAATGTTTACTGAGTATATGATTCACATATGACATCACGTAATCGCTGAGTTGTCATCGGGGCTGTTGTGCGGGCGAAAATAAAATCCTGCAAATTTATTGATCTCTACCAAGACAGGATTTCAAGTGGTGGCAGCTTTCGGTGATACCAGGGCAGCAAACTGCTAATCCTATCCGTTCAAAAATTTAAATCCTCTCTATTCTAGACTGCCATTTTACTCCACAATCAAGATTGTTTCCCCCAACTACTTGAAACCGCAGAACGGGTACCTACTGCATATAGTTTCATGCAGGGCTATGTGCCTAGTCATGGGATATACATCCTTCCGACGTTTGAATACTGATATCCCCCCAACAACATAAACCGGTTGCTGTGACTAATCCCATAAAATTATCAAGGGCCACAAAGGCTACTGGCCTGAGGTCTGCAACGGTATACTCCTGTCTAGCGCCGACGCCCTGCCTGTGTTACTGAGAAAATTTTCTCCGCGACAGTGCGCAGCACCCAACTGAGTTCCTCAGGATATAGATTGTAGAGGAATAGTTTCGTTTGTTTGTTTTAACCATACTGTGTTCACTATCTAGACTATGACAATGCCCGATTCTTCTCCTCCTCCGGATCACTGGATAGGTGGTCCCTCTACCTTCGTTCCCCTTTAAACAAAAGAAAATATAACGACCGACCCAAACAAAGCAAAAGAAGAGTGCCACAAACGCAAGCCGAACTTAGCTGGGCGGGAACTTCCATACCTTCGTGACCGCGAGAAAGCCCATCACCGCCTGATTGAATTTCTCCAAGGAAAACAGCTCTAATATCTGCATATGCCTGTATGTTGTCGCGCTCTAGCCTGTTACTCGCCCGACTGCCTACTATAACACCTGCTGTCCATTTTTCCACCGCCTGCAGTGGCAGAAAAGTTATTCCACCATCTGGGCCGCCTTCCCGCCCCACCAATACTGATAGTCATCTTATAGCCCGAAGCTCGTGAGGTACGTCGCTGTGGGCGCATGTCCGCGTTTGAGTGGTAGTACCTTATAGCGAGAGTCTTTTTGCATTTCATCGAGATTAAGCGCTAACTCCCAGTCTTACCAGAACCGCTCCTATCACCATAGTATTTGCTGCACCTCGCAGCTTCCCACTGTTGCTTCACGGCAGTCCCTTTGAGAATCTTTTCACTCTATTCGCTGCAGAGGTATTTGGGTATTCACGTATTGTGTTACCGTGGCCCTCACGGGATGTGTTCGCTTGTCGATCGGCTTCTTCGTTCCGGGAATGTTGCCCCTTCAGTCTTCTCCTCTCTTTGTTACCTCTTTGAGCGTGATCCACAACGCCCACAACTCGGCATCAGAGATCTCTACTCGTCCCCTGCCGAGGTATTTTCGGTAGGTTTCTTAGCTCTGGCGGTTTCTGCGTACGGCTGCGGCTCTAAAGGATGGGGTAAATGTGCAGAACAGTTAGTTGTAGTTAAATGAGCCAATTACGGTGACACAGCAGAAAAAACACTGAATGTGGAGACAATTGACTAGGTTTTGCTTATGAAGAAACAACTGTCTATCGAAGAAGAACGTAAAGCAGAAACAGAGAGAAAACGATGCAGATAGAGACCATTTTAGAAGGCCAGAGCCTGACCAATCAATGAGATGTTTCTAGTGAATCCAGAGAGCAGTCTAATGAAAATAATGCCTCGGTCATAGCCTTGAAGCAACTTTAGTTGTAAAGACCAAATCTGAAAGAATTTCACATGTGCAGTAGCATGCAGTGGCCGGTTGCGTGAATAATTCAGAGATTTTTCGAGCAAGGTATCAGTTAACCACTCGGCTTAGCAACTTTGGTAGAAGGATGGAAAAACAATTGCAAGCAGAACAATATGAGGTGTAGGGGAGAGGTTTTGATATCGGCGGCTACCCACGGGGTGAGTTGGTATATGTCGTGCAGGTTTACTTGCTTCTCAGCCACTGCTGAAAGATATCAGCGGGACCAAGGCAAATTGCACTTGCTTTTCACTGCCCGTTTTTATTCTTTAATTTCTAGTTAAGCTCAGAAAGACAACCTCAAACTCAGGCTGGGAGATACAGATGCCTGACGGTACTGCAATACTCTTTCAAACTGCCGTAATTCTCAAAGAGTTACCGATTCTATTCTTAAGTGAATTATATAATATCACTCGGAAATTTCGGGGAAATGAATGTTGCTCAAAAGGTATGTCACCGAGTAGACTCATACTGTTAGGCTCATACACGATTGCTCACCCGCCACCCGCCACTTGCTGCATATATACAAGTAGATAGCTTGCCCTACTCTGCGTGACTGCTACATATGATCATAGCTTCTCACACGGATAAGTACTCTCCATGGAAGCCAAGACGAACTCTCTTAGTGAATACTAGCACCGGTGGCGGCTTTGCCGCCTCCAGGATTCGATCCGGCAACTTATTAAGCCCTATTTGACCATGGTGAACTTGTTGCGATATCAGGCAGATCACCTAGACTTCTGCTGTGTATCCACCACTGTGTATCTGCCACTGTGTCTACTG
>Ga0307515_10013440_pt1 | contig 15307 bp, 7 predicted proteins | sample 17_EM_MG_FD_194513 | JGI IMG/M metagenome (GOLD analysis project Ga0307515, IMG submission 194513) | Populus trichocarpa ectomycorrhiza microbial communities from riparian zone in the Pacific Northwest, United States - 17_EM | ecosystem: Host-associated > Plants > Roots > Unclassified | place... | reverse complement strand
TGTCATAGAAAGAGTTAAATATATGACAAAGATGGTGGATAAAATTAATCAAAGATTATGATTGTGTAATAGATCACCATCTATGAAACATTAACATGGTGGAAGATGCTCTTCGTCGTAAGGAAAAAGGGAGTGGAAGAAGAAATGGTGGTTAAGGACAGAAAAGAGATAGTAAAGTTGAAGAAGATTAATGCATAATTGAAAATCAGACCTGAAGGATCCTTGCTAGCAAAATTCAAAGTACATTCTGTACTCTGAGATCTAGTGTTGGAAGCTTAGAGAGATAGAAAAGTGGAGAAAGTGAAGAGTAAAGTGAAAGCAGGAATCAAAACACCTTTCCAATTCTTGGAAGATGAAACAGTAACAATGGATAAAAAAGATGTATGTACCTGATGAAAAGACTCTTAAAGAGGAGATCTTGAAAGAAGCTCATGAATCAAAATTTGTTGTACATCTGAGTAGTACCAAAATACATAGAGATCTTAAGGATTATTATTGGTGGTCTAATATAAAGAGGGAGATAGCTGAATATGTGGCCAAATATAGAATATATCAATAGGTAAAAACAGAACATCAAAAACCAGTTAGACCATTACAATTGCTTTTAATACCAGAATGGGAAAGGAAAAACATTATCATAGATTTTGTATCTAGATTTCCAATAGGGAAGAAAGGCAATAATGTGATATGGGTTATAGTGGATCAACTAACGAAGTTTACTTTATTTCTGCCTATGAATATGACGGATCCTGTTGATAAGTTGGTGAGATTGTATATGAATAAAGTAGTCAGATTACTGGAGTGCCTGTATCAATTGTATTTTATCATGGCCCCCGATTTACTTCTCATATTTGGCCCAATATTCTGGATGCTCTGGGAACTAGATTGAGTTTGAGCATTGTTTTTCACCCTAAGACAGATGGTTAATTAGAAAGAACAATTCAGACTTTGAAAGATTTATTAAGAGCATGTGTGTTGGAATTTAGGGACAATTGGGAGAATCACTTGCCTTTAATGGAATTCACCTATAACAATAGTTATCAGACTATTATAAGAATGATTCCTTATGAAACCTTGTACGGATAGAGATGTCGTACTCTATTATGTTAGGAAGAAATTGGAGATAAAGAGGTAATAAGGCTAGAGTTGATCCAAATCACCACAAAAAAGATAATGATTATTATGGAAAGAATGAAAGTAGCTCAAAATAGACAAAAGTTATGCAGATAATAGATAGAGGTCACTTGAGTTTGATGTTAGAGATAAATTATTCTTGAAAGTTGCTTAATGGAAGTATATGTTGTAGTTTGGTATGAAAGACAAATTAAGGTCGAGATATATTGGGTCTTTTGAAGTGGTGAGATGCTTAAGTGTGTTTGGTATTGTGGTAGCTTTTGTGGTTGTGATTTGAAAAAAAAATTATTTTATAAAAAACACTTTTAGTTGAGGTTGGTTTGATATTTATATATGTTTGGTTAAAATTATGGTTGAAATTGAGATTGAACAAAAAATAATTTAATGTGTTTGGTGATATATATTAATATTGATGGTTTTTAATTTAAATATTATAGATTTAACTACTGCTATTATATCATGAAATAAATAATACTTTATATTAAAAAAATTTATTGTTCCATTAAACTATCTACAATTCTATCACGTACGAAATTCATCCGACAAGGACTACAGTTTCCATGGTTTTTTGAGCGTACAACAAAATCAGGTAAAATATCATCAGGAATAAAATTGGGATTACGATTAAATTCTGCAAATGCTACGTCATCATGCGATCTCCTTCTAATTTATATAGTGTTATTAAATAATGTTAAACGCTAGTTTTTTAAATAAAACACAATTAAAAAAATTAGATTTTTTTACTGTTCACGTGAACAATGCAAGTGAATAAATTCACTGCACTGTTCACGTGAACAGTGCAATTGAATAAGTTCACTACACTGTTCACGTGTTCATTTTTGTGTGCAGAGTGAAAGTGAACAGTGCCGGCGAAGCTAGTGCAAGATGCTTCTCCTGAAACTATGTTTCTTTGCTATTTTTTTGTGGGTCCCTTGTTTTAAAAACGATGGTTAACACTTTAACGAAACACAATTTTTTATGGTTTCTTCAAAACGCAACCGATGTCGTTTAGACAAACACACTCTAAACTAGTAGCATATAAGTTGGCTTTACCCTCACACTTGGCCAAAATTCATGATGTATTTCATGTTTCAATGCTACAAAAAGAAAGAAGAAAAGAGATGGAACCTTCACGGATGATACCACAAGTGCCTTTGAGATTAAAGAGGACTTGACAATTGAAGTGAAACTATGAAGATACTAGATTGAAGCGGAAAAAAAAAGTTAAGGAATAAGAAGATTCTTATTATTAAGGTATTATAGAGAAGCGCTCAAGTAAAAGAGGAAACTTGGGAAAGAGAATTGAAGATGAGAATGAAGTATTCTGAACTTTTCCCATACTCAAGTTTAAAATTTAAATTTTAGGAATGAAATTTTTAAAAGATGGGAGAATGTAAACCCCAACTAAAAGAATTAAAGAAAGGTCTTGAAATTTTAGAATGGTGGGTTTGAACAAAGATGAAGGATTAAATTCATAATTCATAATTTAGAAGATAAAATTAGCGGGGTCTAAGGAAGAAAACGGTCGACTGGTTCATTTAATAAATTAGTTGGGTTTCTTTCCATTTCCTTAGGAAATTGCTTTAAAAAGTAGAGATTAAAGGGGTAAGGCGAATTATAGAGTGTGTAGTGAAGGTGTTTTGATGAATCATTGATGAATCAAGAGGGTTTTTAGAAATTTGAAAAGTTAAAGAAAGGGTAGAGAGAAAGGTGGAAGAGGAAAGGTGAAGAGAACCTAGACTTCTCTCACATCTTTCTCTTGTTTTAGTATCCATTTGAGGTAAGAAACCCAACTTAAATTATCCGAGTGAATGGTTTTGAGTTATATGAATTGTTGAATGTGTTACTAGTGATTTGAATGTGAAATTGTGAATAACTTATTATTTTTATATTGTTTGATGATGGGTAATGGTTAATGTCATGAAAATAAAATGGGTAAAATTCCAATTGAAAGAACTGAAGAGGAAAAATTAGTAATGGGAAGTTGGGATTATTTGATGGAATTGTGATGGAACTTGTGTATAAATGCAAGTAATTAGTAATGGGGTAAGGGTTGGATTGCAATAAATTGGAAGGAATTATACCTCACCCTTAATAATAGAATTATGGCCGGGATAAGATTTGTTTGAATAATTGGCGTGTAAAGGATGTGAAATTGTATTGAATTAATCTTTAGAAGGGTAAGAAATAGATTAGTTTTAATGGAATTAAGAGAAAACATGTTTTTTTTATTTTATTTTAACACTATTTTTAGTCAATACGGTGGTAATTGTTTGCTGTGGTTGTTATTGGATATTTAATTAACAGGATGAGAGCTTGGTTTAAATATATAAAAAAGTGAAAACGAATCTAAATAGAATGAGAATTTAATCTAAGAACATTATTGATAATGATGGTGCAGACCAGACTGCAAGGGTTGCGTAGACAATAGAGACTATTGTTCGCGTGCAGACCCAAATAGGTGTCCTTCACCTTGACCTCATGGATGATTTAACTGCAATTTCTTTAAATACACAGTTGCATGATTATAATCAAGAGAATATGCATTTCCAAACGAAAACTCTGGATTGATTGGCATCGGATTTTTGTTGGTTTCCAGTTGAAACTTGAGTGGGCCATCAATTTCTCATTCTCTGCCCGTAAATGGCTATTCTCTCTTTCATTACAAAACTAGCTCATAGCACAAATAACATGTGAGTGCAGCAGCTATTTTAACTTTTTAGTCGAGAATGATTAGAGCTCAAACTTCGCTTAACACGAGCCTGAAAAAGGTTCCCGGCGAGATGAACCGATGCATGATCGATCGCAGATCACATCAGCAGGAAAATAAAGTGGCGTTTTGAACCACCTAGTAGCAGATCGATGAGAATCTGATTCCACTACGCAATTTTTTGCTCGATGTAAATAGCAAACTTTTAAGCTGCGTAAAACAGCAGCAAAGCAACAAGTATAAACTTGATAAGAGATATTCCGCAGGAAGTCTTTCTTGAGAGTAATCAAGGCGAAGTATATGTTCTTATTATCTAATTCAAGATTCTTTTGGGTTCTAAACAGTAATGAGTAACTGTTACACAACAGTTAAAGCAGGAAAAAAATGGGAAAAAAATAAGCTTCATCTTAAGACAAGCAACACATTCTGTGTTTAGACTTGAGCTAGTTCTAAAAGACAAGCCAAAATTTCTTATTAACTCAATGATTCAAACAGGGCATTCCCTGAGAAAACACTTTTCATTAAAGGTACTCATCTGTTGGTTGAAACTTTGATTTAGCAGCAGAAAACAAACTGCATGGGGGTATTCAAACAGGAACCACCTACAGGGGGCCTGGAAACGTGCCATTCGACCTTTGCTCATTCCATCTCTCCACCTGCCACCAGATAACAAGGAAAAAGTTGGCTTACACAGCATTAATATAGCCAGGTCAGGAGACAGAAACGAACATTGATGCCCAATTCAACCTTAAAAAGTAATATTATGATCTGCAGCAATGATTCATGGTTATGATACTTAGCTCAGTAATCATCTAAAAACCTAGTATCAGAATGCAGCCCAAGCATAAATGAGAAGCTTAAATATAGCAGCCTAAAACAAGATGCCTCATGAACAAAGCACTGCTAAAAGAATATCTAATAGTGCTCCCGGATAACCAGAACAGAATTTGCAGTGGCAATTATAGATGTGCTTACAGCCTAAATTCAACAGAATCTGAGTATGGGTTTGTGGAAGATTTTGACTGTCACGATTATGGAGTTGGTTGTTGGCTGGTAGGGACAATATGGAGTAGAAGTCTGTTTGAGGATAACAGACCTATAAATGATGAGGAAAGTGCAATTTTGTCTTATGCTAAAGATGTTCAGCAAGTCTTGCTGCTATAACGGGCAAGACATCTTGACATCAGAAAAGATAGAAAACCTAATCGTAAGTGTAAAGTTGAACCTTGATGGAGCCCCTAAAGTTAAGCCAGGAATGCCAGGTGTGAGCGGTTTATTGTGTGATGAGAGGGGGTGCCCCATCTATAGTGCAGGGCCTGTTTCAATAAAGCTCTTGCTTGGCAATCTTTTTGGCTTACAGATGTTAGGAGGCTTTGCACACAAATTGGGACATCAATTGGCATGGATTTTAGAGTTCAAGAAGTTCATCCTAAATAGTTGATTCAAAGGTGACGCTCAAACAAATCAACACAGGAGCCAACCTGTGTGGATTCCAATGCACCTTTGGACAAAGAAATCTGGAGTTTGGAAGAGGACTTGGTTGTGAGATCACAGCAATCTTAAAGGTGATGAGCATGCTTATCAAGTTGAAAATTAAGATCTACATTTAGGACTTGGTTTTTTCTTTCTTCAACATCCCATGACATGACAATGGTATATATCAACGTAACACTAAGGTCTTAACTTCCGAGATTTTTATGCCAGGTATACATCCTTCGACATTTAAAGAGCATTAAACAGCTTTGGAATAGCCTGTTGTTGAGAGAAAAATTAATATCATGCTCCTTAGTATATTGAAGATCTCAGATATACATACCCATTCACTAGGGCAGAGTGAACGATAATATTTGGCAAACTTATCACACTCTGAAGCATCTTCACCCTTGGCAGCTACGCACCTGGAGAAAATTATAAGAATAAATGTTTTATCTTGGAAGAAAGAGTCAGCATCAACTTGGAAGAATGATGATTAAAAAAAGATGGCGGTAGAAGAAGAAGAACCATGGGTGTGGTTTCACTTACCGATGATATTCAATGTATCTGGTAAAGCAGTGCCTTGTTTGATTTGTAGTTGGGAATCGGTAATCAGCTGGTGCTGTCTCAATCTAAACATCAACAAGGCAATCCCATCACAAAATGAATATATGGGAAACATGAAGATGGAAGTAGAATGAATATGACACAATTATGCCACCACCACGAAGAATATCTTGATAAATGGTTACCTTAATCTCCCGCTTCTCTTCTGCAGCTTCTTTTCCTGAGTTCTCTTCTGTAGCTTCATTGGTTTCTTCAGCAGCAGCAGGGGTATCTTCACTGTTGCTTTCAGCAGTAGCGGGAGTTTCAGTGCTTTCTTCAACAGCAGCAGGAGTATCTTCAGTTTTTTCTTCAGCAGCAGGTGCTGGTGGTTCCTCAGCTTTCTCCACAATTTCCTCAGAAACAACAGTTGCTGGCTTCTCGTCTTCTTTTACTTCTACAGGTTTTGAAACCACATTGGTCTTCTCTTCTTCTCCCTTCAATAAATATTGCTGCATGCCATAGCATGTGAGCAAATGGGTTGGTTAATACTAGTAGCACGCCAATGCAGAAAACATTTCTTGAACATGCAAAATGACCAAAGGGCTGGAGGTTTAACATCTTATCACACTTCAAATTTTTCACTTGTGCAGGTTAACAATAAAGACATTTACATTGGTGAAAGGCAACGTTCGTTAGTGAGCACAAAATCAAATTTGTCTCAAATTCTAAATGTGCAGACATAGCAAGTAAATGTTGTGAAAAAAATCAATCTCTTACAAACCAATTTGCAGCTGAGTTCAGAGCATATGAACAGGTCAAACAGCAGCTGATTTTATACTGAAATAGTAGCCTATCTTGACGCCAACAAGAGTGCCCCTCAACTGTTAAAGCTTGGGTTGATCTGTTGATCAAGCTCAAGTTTAATGGGCATAACAAAACACAACAGCGAGGGAAAGGCATCAATCTATTGGGTCCCGATCCCACAAATACTTATCCTTTGGTAATTGAAACATATAGCCACAGGTTCATTTGAAGAAGCATTCGCTTTAAAAAGAAAAGGAAAACAGAGACAGAACTTGTTTCCAAAAATGCAAGTTAATATGACAGCATTAACACAGATTGAGACAAAAAAAATTAACAGCAGCCGGCAGTACATCTGTAATTGCACATCTCTTATGCAAAACATATGTTTTTTGCACAATCTGTAGCAACTACAAATCGAGATTCTCACTCTTCCACCCAAAAAAGGGAAAAAAAAAAGAATCAACCAATCAAAATATCACCATCAACGTTTTCCTTCATGATTTACAGCAAAAGAAGATCCAGTCAAAGAAAAAAGCGCATAATTATCCTCATTTTCGCCAATAATTTTCTACATGAAACGAAAACATACTAACGATCCGAATAAAGAAAATGCAAAAAAAAAAAAAAAAAAAACTTTAAGCCGAGCTTAAAAATTTAGAAACTCGAAGTAAACATTTGAACAGTGAGAGAGAGATGAGGAACCTCAGATAGGGTTGGGGCTTCGGTGGTTGCAACAGCAGTTTCCGCCATTTTGTGGAAGAAGAGGAAAAAGCGATCAGCTTTGCGGTTGAGTTGATTCAACAAGAGCGAGCGGCCAATCAGAGTGATATCAAGAAGGCAGCGCTCGGGTTAGGTTATGACTTGTCCTGACCTCACCAGTAGTTTCGTTTTACTGCGTGTTACTGTGCAAGTAAAAGTTGGTGGAAGCTGAGTTACACGCATTGTAAGCCACGTTTCCATCTGACGGTAGTTTAACTTTAAGATAACTTTTGGAAGCTTCTGGCTTGCTGGCTCGGCTCATTATATTTTTCTTGGACCGATGAGTGAGGGCTTCAAGACTGGGCCAGGGTTGGATAGGTTACTTTTTAGATATTTTTCAGCCGAAGGGCCAGACTTGGGTTTTAACCCTTCCATTGATGACCCAATAACACTTCTACCTTTGAGCATCTCGTAATTGAGATTTTAAAAATGATTTTATATTATTTTGAATAGATATTATTTAGTTTTCATGTGATCAATCATTAATCATCAAGTTTTAGGAAGATGCTTTAAAAACTCAAATTTTAAGATAATATTTATTTAGGATTTTCAAAATAATGAATGACTTGATTGATTGATTAATTACTTAGCTGTTTATTTTTAGGGACAAAATTGAAAGAGAAAACATGCTCCTTAAAAATATTTATGTGTTGACCACTTTAGTTTTTTTGATAGATGAATGGATATCATCCTATTATATCATCATATAATTAATTTGATAAGAATTTTAAACAAATTCACTTCTAAATTTCTATCTCAGATATTTCCTGGCTCATATAAATAAACCTTATTTGGATTGAAAAACATTTTTACAAATCAAGAGAACAATTAAATCTAGGATGATAAGCAAAGAAATCCCAAGAATATGATGCAAAACGCTACTAATCTCAATTCTAAGCTTGTAACATTAGAAGAACTATTTAAGTAACAAGTAGTTTAACAGGGTGTTTGAGACTATAGTACAGTTATTCTTCAAAGTACTTTTCACTCAGAAATATTAAAATAATATATTTTTTTATTTTTTAAAAATTATTTTTGATATCAGCATATCAAAACGATCCAAAAACATAAAAAAAATAATGTTAAGCAAAAAAATAAAAATTTACCCAAACCTTATTTGGAATGCAATACCAAACGATATGTAAGTGTGTGTAAAATGTCAAATAAAAATGTATGTGATTGGAAACAAACACCTCACTCATGAATAAAAAAGCATTACTACAAAGAACGAGGGGGAGCAAGTTACATTGTTGCATACTTGCAGCCTCTTAACATTTTTTGAACTTTTGTGCACTACTTGTTAGTACTCCACAACTTAGAAGGGAGGCCTTATCGATAGGAATGACAGGGCTAATCTTTATGATATGGGAAACATCCACCACAATATACTGAGAAAAAGCTTGAAACATTTAAGAAATAGTGCAAGACTTTCTCTTTTGTGTCTTTGAACCTGCTTGTTCCATCCTTTGGCATGCCAAAGTAAGTTGGCCTTAAACTTTGAGCAAAGTTGTTCTTAGCTGACATGCAATCCCTTCTTTATCCATAATGCGATGTAAACGGATAATACCAAATCTTTTTCGTTCACTTCTTTCACACGTTGAGTTTTTCAAAACATATACACGCAGTAGAAAAGGTATATTTAAAAACTTTTCAGGAGTTTTAAAATCTTGTTAGACAGATATAAGGTTATGTAGGATTTGTATAAAGATTAGATTTTCTTTTCGGTTTTGAATAATTGCTTCAAAGCTGAGTTGTTGAAAACCACAAGTTGTCCAAGTGTTCGGTCTCTAACGGTAATGTATATCAACCACTAGTGAGAAATCTTCTAAACCATTTTAGAAGATAGGGATTGTTATGCCTTTAAGTGTTATTTCTTTTCTTTTGTGTTTTTCAGGTGTTATGTAATGTACTGTGTACTATTTTAAAAATAAAAGGCATGACAAATTTATAGGAAAACCTGAAAACCCTATAAATGGTAAAATATCAATTTGCCTCTTAAATAATATGACATATTATTTCAGGGAGATTTTAAAAATTTATTCCATCATGTCCTTACTTGATTTTTCTAGATCTAGAATTGTGATTCCCTATATAAATTAAACTTTAGTTCTTAATTTTTAAAACTTATCTACAATCAAGTCACACTTGATTAATCATTTCATTTTAATTTCTGACCAATGATTCTTGTGTGTGTTGCCTATTAAGTTTCCTAATAAGTTGACCCAAATATAAATCATAATCCTAAATAAAATAGGATTAAATTAATTTATTTATTATCAAATTAAATAATTGATTGATTTATATTTGAAGATAAAGTACAATGTTTAGCAACTTGTCATGATCCTCATAATATTTGAAAAGTCATAAGTGATTTGATTTAACCTTTTAGTGATCAGTTTATCAATATAATTATTGTTCTTTCATCAATAATATTCTAATTTAGATATTATAGCATGTAACGTGTCTACTTTATCAAATCATGTTTGTTCTCAACACCAGTCATTGATTATTTGAATAAGATTTGAAACTCTTTTCAAATCTCATTCCACCTTGTGAAAAGATTTACAATCAATATTAATTCATTTAGGGTGATAAATCATCTATTGATTACTTAAATACATTCATATAGTTTATGTTATACCCAATATTTGTCAATTTGTTACCATTGATTAAGACAACGTATAACAGGATCAAAACTTAACACTCCCAATAGAAGATAACTTAGTGATCTCAAGTCTAAGGATCACTTATACAACCGTCATGTGATCCTTTTCATAAACATATGTGATATCTTCATATGAAATTCTCATGCGGGTTAGTTCAATGTACATGTTTTATGACAAACACTTTTATATTAGTTCTAGATATTTCTTATACCTTAACTTATAAAAACAACTTCTTCTTCTTTGTTATAAAGGAAAGAACATAATATGTACCGGTTTCAATAATTCTAATTAATATCCAGACTTAATAGAATATTGACTAGAAATATTTTAGAAATAATGTTTTGATGCAATAGAAATTTCATAATAACAACTTTATAGTTTTATTTGCAAAACACTTTTGTCTCAAGAACTTTATCTTTACTCTAGATTCATTAATTAAATATTTGATGAATAATAAAAATAAAAGTCTTTATTGAAATTAAATATGTTTACATGTAAGGCTATCAAAAACATTTTTTTGATACGATACGGAAAATATAATATAAACTTGAATCGTAAAGGAAAATTTTTTAACTAATTATATAGACAATTTTTGCTAAATAGTAACACAATTAAAAAAAGAGTAAAATAAACAATATAAAAGCTCGAACATTTTAAAATACATAATTTAAATAAAAATTCATACATAATTTAACTTAAAAATCCCTTACAATACAATTATATTTATAAAATTTCATTAGCTAACAATTTACTATTAGTTTGCTAATTCAAAAAAGAAGCTGTGGCAGAAACTAATTTACCTACTATATATACATTGCAAGTTGTTATAGCATACAACAATTATATTAAAAGGAAAAACAAAACATAAAGAATATGATGCAGAAAAGAATGATATTACAAATCAAATATATGGGCCGAGAGTAGCAGATATAACTCACGTCAACTAGGATCTACATTACATTTTAATGTCGAAACCAGTCACCAGAAAATTTTTTTACAGAACTTCATTTTCCATCCCTGCTTCTTCGTGTTCTCTATCCCTGAATTACATCCCCGATGAGGACGTCCAACGCCTAATTTTGGAGCAGCGGGTTTACCTTGGCCCCTACCAGCTGCCCATGGTTTGGCTCTGGTAGTAGGTGAAGGAGCAGCAATGGTGCCCAGGGGTCATCAGTAAAAATTTCATGATTTGGCCCTGGTAGTAGGTGAAGGATCCTGATGCGAATCTCCCAAGCTTTTGGAGGTTCAACTTCAATCTCTTCTATCACCAGTGGGTCTCCAGGGTTTCTGCATATTGCAGCTATTCGTGTAGCAACAAAATAAGAACAAGAATGGTATCAGTGTGTTGGGGACTGGTGCAATATAACATGTGAAAGCAGTAAACTTAATAGTCTATTCAGAAAAGAACCTCTGCGTATTATGGCTTTCCCTGCAGTTTCCGATCCGTCATTCAAAGCACAGACACTCAAAGTTATAAGATCTCTCTCCTTTTGCCCACAGATTAAAGAAACAGAGATTTCCCGGTCTTTCCTGATTTCATTTTCTGTCTAAATGTATGCAGGGGATATGCAGTGCCGCGATGTCAGGTACCAAGTAGTCAAAATCGCGAGGCCAGAGATTCATTTCCTGATTTCATTGATGAAAATGGTGTAACATTATTGTCATCTCTCGTGTTTCTTAATTCTTAACTCTTTCATTTGGTGGGTTTGAAAGTGTAATCATATTTAAAAATATATTAAAATAATATTTTTTTATTTTTTAAAAATTATTTTAAACGTTAAAAAAATATTAATTTAAAATAAAATAAAATAAAAATTTAAAATTTTTTTAAAATATTTTTAAAACACCCAAATAAACACCACCGAATTCTCAGTGAAAACCACATGGTGCCTCAGCTACTATCTTATAATATTGGAGTTCATGAATCATTTCATCTCAAGAGGAGGGTACATTTGCAGCCTATCTGTCTCCATAGGCTCTAAAACGGATTAGAGACTTAGAGGGTGTTTCGCAGTGTGATTGCGGGTGCTTTTTAAATAACTTTTCATGTTAAAATGCATGTCAATAATGTTTTTTTATTTTTTAAAAATCATTTTTGATATCAGCACATCAAAACAATCCAAAACGTACAAACCATATTAAATTTTAGTAAAACAAAAACAAAAATTTAAATTTTTTGGGAACGCAGCCGCAACCGCTTTCCCAAACATTCTCTTAGTGTGTGCGTGTAAGAATTATAATGGACCACATGTTTAGCTTGATTTTACGAACAAGACAAAACAAATTGCTTGCGCTCATAGATTCGAAATCCAATCTATAATTTTCACACGATGGAAAATAACTATTTTATGGTTGCTGCACTTATAAAAAAACACTTGAGGCCCGTTGACATAGCCCAAAAATTCCAGCTTGAGCCGCGAGGAGATTTGTCTTCCCACCTTCGAGATAAGGACCGTCTACCCTTTACATCAATGCCAGTTGCCAACCACTTAAATAACACAATTAGTCAAATTAAAGAATATAATTCTTTTTTTTAAAAAAAAAAAGACAGGAGAAGTTTAGAAATGTTTACTTTTATTCGCTGAAAAGTAATTATTTTTGAAAAGTTAATATTTTTTAAAAATAAATTCTTAAAAAGTAAATTATTTTTAATATTTGATAGTATTATGAAAAATAAGTTGGAAAATACTTTTCAGTATTTGATCATGTCATGGAAATTGAGCTGAAAAATAAATTGTTAATAATTTTTTCAAGTTTATTAAAATAATGAGTAACAAATCTTACAAATTAAAAAGTTGAATGAGAATAAAATTGAAAAAAAATATAATTTCTTAAAATATCTCAAATAAAATAAATAACAATTAAAATAATAAAGATCAAATATAATAGATAAAAAAGTTGAAAGATGATGAAATTAAAAAAAATTACAATTTCATAAATTATTTCAAATAAAATAAATAACAATCAAAACAATAAACACCAAATTTGATAGATAAAAAATTTCAATTAAGAAAATGTTAAGAGAAAGCAAATAACAATCATAAAAATGAGGACCAAAGTTGATAAAGAAATCAAATTCTAAAGGATGAAATTGAAAAAAAAAAAACAAGATTTAAAACAAAATATATAGCAATTAAAAGTTTGAGGATCAAATTTGATATAATCAACAAATTACATAACATTTTTAAATTTTTCACAACTTCTGAAAAGTGTTTTTCATTCAAAATAAAAAGAAAACACTTTTCTGAAAACAAGCCAAATTTTTCTTTGACTAAAAAGTGTTTCTCGTTGACCAACTTTTCTAGTAACAAATAAATATAAAAAAATTTTAAAAATAATTTTTAAAAAATCACTTTCCGTAAAATAAACGGTATGAATGTAATTCTCCTTTTCTTCTTCTTCTTCTTTGCCCCTTTGTGTGTGGTTGGGCCATTCTCCCACAAAGAAGGGACTAACAAAACTTGATGTTACAATCTTATACAGTCACGCAGCTATAGAGCAGGAAATAATCAACAAATTGCCCGTGGCTGCTGTGGCAAAAACCGCAGTGCTTTCGCTGAAGTTTGCAATTTACTTTAAATATTTAGCTTAGTCAATTTTTTAAAATAATAGATCTTGCTTGAATTTTCTTTTGTTATTTCAATGACTCAACCCATTTAACACATTTGACATTTGAACCGTAAGCTGCACTTGGAATTCCTTGTCTAGCTTCAATTTGATTAGTAACTGACTGATTTGGACCGGGCAACTTTTTTTTTTTTTTGAATTTAAATTTAAAAGCAACCATGCTAACGGGCTCTAATATAATTGAACTTTTCACAGTCAAGTTGCACGTTGTAAATAATTTTAGAGAAATGCTCTTTTTGTGGAATATTTTTTATTTTATTTTTAAAAACTCTTATACATTAAAAAAAAATGTATTTCACCCACAAATCCAGTTATTTTTATTATTAAAAATGATTTTCCTTGATTTGGAAAAAAACATAAAAATATTTGAAAAGATTACTAAAAGAAATTTGAATAATGCAATATCAACAAACAAACATTATGTTTAACGAACGCACACTTTTTTTCTTCTTTGACCGATTACTTAATATTTATAGGATTTACTATCCTTTTTTTTTTTTCACTTGCCATATCATTCATTTGTATAATTCAAGATGCTGCCCAAATCCTCAATGAAGTTTACTCTATTCCTTCACTTCTTGGATTTAAACTTTGAGTTTCACGCCTAATTTTTTTATTAAACTCTTCTAAGTATTCCGGATTGCTTAATTATGATGCATCTTTAAAATTGATATGCAAGATAGTCAAAAGATACCCTTTTCATTAAATAAAAAAAATCATATGTTTCTTATGGGATTTGAAGCGAAAGCCTTTCAATAATAGATAATTAGGTTGTATGATGGAAGAAAAAGGATATTATTGTAAGCTTAGGAACATTTGCAAAACAAAAGCTTTATAAAAAAGATGAAGATGTGAATACTAGAATGCTTAGAGAGAATGTTAACACCTATCTTGAGGTTTATGGAGATGTAATTATATTAATAAATCACGTTTACTTTTCATAGTAATAAGGATAGAATAGGAAAATAATTGTGGCACATAGACAAATAGTAATTATTTAGGCTTAAAGTCCTTTATGGGTGGTGGTATTATGTTCGAGGAAAAAAGATCTCATCACGTAGCCCATCAAATGATAAAATAAGTCTAATAAAATTGTTGTTACTCTGTGTGTCTATTGGTACAAATTGATGTGGGTGAGTCAAACGCTAGTTTATGCATTCGGAGTTGAGGTGCGTATGCTCAAGTACATTGCCTTATAGACTAATTGGTTCAATTAAGAGTCATATCATACCTTTAGGCTTCAAATATGTCATGCGATCTCTTATAGGTCCAATTTTTTATTGGGCCATGTGGTATAATCGAGCCCAATTGAGAGATGCATCATGTCCAAGCTTGAGGATCCCAAGTACGCTTCTAGCCCATCAACTTTTGGGCTCAAGCTATACCTTATGTTTATGCTTTTAGACTTAGGTTGTGTCTCGAATCTTATTCTTTGTGGTCCAAGTTGAGGATATAAATACTAGATCCATCAATTACGCCTCCTAATTCTTTATGATGTAATAATGAAAAGATTTGATCAACCACTATTTGTATCTATGATTTTTTTTTTTATGGTTAGGCACTTTCTTACCTTTTTACTTTGTCATTT
>Ga0307515_10013439_pt1 | contig 15307 bp, 12 predicted proteins | sample 17_EM_MG_FD_194513 | JGI IMG/M metagenome (GOLD analysis project Ga0307515, IMG submission 194513) | Populus trichocarpa ectomycorrhiza microbial communities from riparian zone in the Pacific Northwest, United States - 17_EM | ecosystem: Host-associated > Plants > Roots > Unclassified | place... | reverse complement strand
GCACTATATGGCAAGCTGAAAGAAGGAATGATTGGCGACATCACTTCTGCGCAGGTGTGGTGGAACAGTGAAGGTGTGTGGATGAATCCGCGCAAAGCAGGACAGACCGAAATGGAATACCAGCTGCGCAACTGGTATTACTTCAACTGGATCTGCGGAGATCATATTGTAGAGCAGCACATTCACAACATCGATGTGATGAACTGGTTCAAAGGAGAGTTTCCCATAAAGGCCCAAGGTATGGGCGGACGCGAAGTTCGTAAAGGAAAAGAGTACGGAGAGATCTTCGACCATCACTATGTCGAGTTTCAGTATGCCGATGGATCTATCCTCAACAGCCAGTGTCGCCACATTAAAGGCACCATGAGTAAAGTGGATGAGCAGATCGTGGGAACCAAAGGAACCATCTACTGCGGTGCCATGAACATTACCGATCGCAAAGGCAAAGTAGTATTTCAGTACGACAAGGAAAAAGAAAATAATCCATACCAGACGGAACACGATGAACTGTTTGCCGCCATTGCAAAGAGAGAATACAAGTTTGCCGATGCCGAGCATGGAGCAAAGAGTACGATGACTTCCATTCTCGGTCGCCTCGCTACCTATAGCGGTCAGGTAATCGAATTTGATAAAGCATTGAACTCAGGCCTTTCACTTCAACCGGCTACGTATGCCTGGGATGCCGACATGCCATTGAAACCCGATGCGAATGGATACTATCCGGTGGCGGTGCCGGGAGTGACAAAGTATTTTTCTTAGATAGCAACTACAACAAAAAGGTATGTAACGTTGAGGTGAATGCAAGCTTGCGGCCTGACCCTGAAAGCTAAATGATCTTTCTTTTTGTCCATTACTTTGATTAAATCAAGGCGAAATATTCTTTACTCATGAACAACAAAGCACTCCTCATCATCGATATGCAAAACGAATCATTCTCTCCGGATGCGAATGTTTATGATGTTGATGGAGTAGTGCAACGCATCAATACATTGAGTCAGCAGTTTCGTGCTGCAGGCAAACCCGTTATCATCATTCAGCATGATGGCACGTTGCAAAACGAATACCTGCCTGGTACGGAGGGATGGAAGCTGCTTCCTCAAATCGAAACTTCAGCAACTGATGATATCTTCATCAGTAAAACTGCCAATGACAGCTTTTATCAAACCAACTTGCAGACTGTACTTAATCAACTATATGTATCAGAGTTAATCATTACCGGTTCTGCTACAGATTTTTGTATGGACTCTACTGTACAATCAGCACTCACTAAAAATTATAAGGTAACCGTAGTGAAAGATGGTCACACGGCCGGAGATCGCCCACACCTGAAAGCACAACAGGTAGTGAATCATTACAATTTTGTATGGAGCAATCTCACGCCAACCAATATTTCCATAAAATCGGCATCCGAAATTTCATCCTAATTACTAACTATACGGTAGCTCATTTCCGCTGTTTGACATTTATATGTCGAACCATAGATAAAAGGAATTCAATTCCGATCCGTTCTACAGGGAAAGAATTACTGAATTTCGAGTCTGCTCAGCTTGGATTATAAATCCGATTGATCAGGGTTCGACATATAAATGTCGAACAGCTTGTCATCGAGCATTAATTATGTTTAGAGTCCCTACTCTCAAAGTGTTAGTTGAATAGATAAGCTCACTGATGAAGTAATCGATCCGTTAGGAAGACGATACTTTATCTTAAATTTATATGCTCCGGAACCCAGAATTGGGAATTGTTCCCATATAACCCGCGACTCTCTTGCTGGAATATTGGGCATAGATAGATACTTACTTGCCAATTGACTTTGAAGTTCAATAAAATCCTGCTGCAATACACCTCCCGTATTGTAATAGATTCTTGGACCTGTTCCACTGCCAGGAGGTATCGCAGCTGCGCTATTTGCCTGAACCATTTCCGTGGTGAGCTTACCACCACCACTATTTATCAAAGACATTGTCTTGGTTGGCCTTAACCCAACGGTAGTTGTGTCCCTTGAATACTTGGGTTTAAATGTTGCATCAGTAAAGGCTGCATAAAGCAATGGATTGATGTTATCGTCATACCAGCTGTTTCCTGAAAATACAGCCTGAAACTGAATTAGGTTAGATGAGTAAGGAACATTATAACTTGTTCCACCACTATTTACCACTTCTGTTTTTGTTTCCAACTCAAAGTCATCAAAATATTCAGAGGCAGTAAAGCCATTCACCAGATAATGAACGCGTGAGAATATAAATATTCCTCTAATCGCATTGCTTTCTAAGGTCATAGCCGCAACTTTCTCGATAAACGTGCCGAACTTACTTGTGCGTACATAATACTCTTTAAGCTTACTCTCAACAAGTGTCGTTTTATTCTTGTGTACTAATGAAACTTTGTAGATCGTTTCATTCAAAAGTCCGGCAGGAATGGTATACGAAAGCAAACTTTTATCTGCTGCATAAGTCATGTTTTCCTTGAACTTGGTTCCCCCATTAGAAAATTCAACCCAGTTCTCTGAATTAGAATCAAAAAGATAAGCCAACCCTTGTTTCACCTTTATAAAACCAGAAGGCGATTCTTTGGGAAGAAAATGATATTGGTTGGGGATGGGATACAGGTATTCAATATTCGCATCACTAATCGTAAGCTGGGCTTCTCCAGAAGTAAACTTTAATTCCTTTTGTTCCTTGAGTTCAGCATTTTGCCAACTCACAATCTTCCATGCACCGCTTAAAAATTCTTCCCAGTGTGCAGCAACTGTTAATGTATAATTCTGGTTTGGATTAAATGCTTCATTGTGTTTTATCTGTACCTCTGTGCTGTCCGTGTTCCAGCTAAGCTCAATAGCTACGGTTTCTATCGAAATCTTATCCACCACAGGTCTGTACTTTACATCCTTCTTCGTGTCATTGAGAACTACCGGACGGTTAATTGCCTGACTGAACTTTAATGTCAACGGGGAGAATATATCTATTGAGGCTGATGCAAGTGAATTGATGATTGATTTGTTTAGTACAGCAGGCGCAGGATCTGGATCAGGCACTGGTTCTTCGGATTCTTTACAGCCGAGAAGAAAAAATAAAGAAAGGCAGAAAAAAATGATCACTGAGTTTTTCATACAAGCAGGTTTGTTTTTGGGAATATGAAATTAAATACGGAGTAAGGATTTACAAAATATCGGTATTTCCAAACATGATGATATGTAATCTTATTTCATAAATAACTGATCAATAGAATATTACAAACAACCAAGATGTAATAAAACGCCTGCCCTTCAGTAAGGATTTCTGCATTCCGCAAGCATCCAAGACCACGGGCTTCTCAAACGACTTTTTATTTTCTTAGAGTTATATTCACATTCAGGTAACGTTCCCTTCGGTTCTTGAACTTTCAAAGTTAGAACTCAAAAAAGCACTTGTTATGAAAAAGATCCTTCTCTCCTGTTTTATACTTGCCAGTTGCTATGCGCAGGCGCAATCCATCGTCAAAGGCTATGTGTTCGAAGATACCAATCGCAACGGTAAAAAAGACAAAAAAGAAAAAGGCATTGCCGGTGTATCGGTATCCAATGGTACCGAGGTAATCGCTACCGACCCTTCGGGATTGTATCAGCTTCGGGTAAGCAACGACAATATTATTTTTATCAGTAAACCTTCCGGGTACCAGGTGCCGCTGAACGACCAGAACCTGCCGCGGTTCTATTATATCCATAAGCCCGGTGGTTCACCTTCTTCTTTCAAGTACAAAGGCACTGCTCCTACTGGTTCACTGCCTGCTTCAGTCGATTTTGTGTTGCTTCCCTCCGCAGAAGAAGACAATTATACCTCATTGATTTTCGGAGATCCACAGCCGTACACACAGCAAGAGCTGGATTATTTCGCTAAAGGTGTGGTGGCGGAAGTAGAAGGGATAAAAGATATACGCTTCGGATTAAGCCTGGGTGATCTGGTGGGTGACAATCTCGATCTGCATCATCCTTACACGGAGGTGATGAAACGGATCGGTGTACCCTGGTACAATGTGATGGGAAACCATGATATGAATTACGAAGCTACCGTTGATTCTTTGTCTGACGAAACATTTGAAGCACACTTTGGCCCTGCCAATTATTCCTTTAACTACGGACAGGTGCATTTCATGATCCTCGATGATATTCTCTATCCCGATCCCCGCGATGGTAAGGGATACTTGGGTGGATTCCGTAAAGCACAACTCGATTACATTGAAAACGATCTGAAACGGGTAGATAAATCGAAGTTGATTGTTCTTTCTTTTCACATTCCATTGCAGCAGTACATTGATACGTATCGCCCTGAAGACCGCCAGCGCCTGTTCGACCTACTGGACGATTTTCCTTATACCCTCATCCTGTCGGCACACACTCACCTGCAGCGCAATGATTTCTATGGCAAAGCCGATGGATGGAACAGGGATCAGCCACTTCACGAGTATAATGCAGGAACTACTTCTGGCGACTGGTATTCCGGAGAGTTCAATGCGCAGGGTGTGCCCAGCTCCACCATGCGAGACGGAACACTAAAGGGTTATGCCTTCATTCACTTTAAAGGCAACCAATACGTGATTGATTATAAAGTGGCCGGTCAACCGAAAGAACACCAGATGGAATTGTTTGCTCCGAAAGTAATTCCTTATAAAAAGAATACGACTGCAGGCGTGTATGCCAATTTCTTTATGGGCAGCAAAACCGATGTAGTTGAATGCAGGGTTGATCATGGAGAATGGAAGCGGATGTCGTATGCAGAAGATACTGACCCTTCCTTTCTGGCGCTGCTGCATGAATGGGATTTTACCGATAACCTGATGCCGGGACGCAGACCAAGCAATGCGGTGGCCAGCACCCATTTATGGCGGGGAAATTTTCCGGCTGATCTTACTTTGGGAGAACACACCATCGAAGTAAAAGCGACCGACTATTACGGACGAAATTTTATGCAAAGCATAAAAGTAAACGTGCAGGAACCTGCTCCGGTTAAGTAAAACCTCTGTCACCGTTCATATTAACCATTCGGTGATTTTAAAAGAAGTCAGAGCAGCTCAGCCATTCACTCGTGAGACGTGCGCATTATTTAAAAAAGAATTTACTTTTCAGAATCATGTTGACATAGGGCTGTCACTCATCGCTGTTTTATTTGAGTACTTATTCAATTTATCAACATTAAACACCGATACCATGAAAAACGAAACGATTTCTTCTGACGAGCTCGTATTAAGTTCTGACACTTTGCTTGCCCACTGGCAGGAACACCGCAGACTCACACGCAAGGTGATCCTGGCATTTCCTGAAGATAAACTCTTCACCTATTCCATCGGAGGCATGCGTCCCTTCGCGCAGTTGGCCATGGAAATGATTGGTATGAGCATGCCGGGAGTATATGGTCTTGCTACCAGCAAGTGGGTTGTACCCAATCGCCCCGAAGTGAATTTCAATATGGCACCACCTGCTACACGTGCCGAGCTATTGAAACTATGGGACGAGACTACCGAAGAGATCAATAAAGTCTGGCCGCAGATTTCAATCGGCCGTTTTCAGGAAACAGACAAAGCTTTCGGGCTTTATGAAGGGACCATCTCCTGGCATTCTTTCTATTTTGTAGATAACGAAATACATCATCGTGGTCAGGGTTATGTTTACCTGCGCTCATTAGGCATTGAGCCACCTGCTTTCTGGGATCGCTACTAATAAAATGGTTATACGGAATTACTCAGGCACAAAGATTCACTAAAAAACTATAGGCGAATCTTTGTGCGTTGCAGTACTTCAATTCATCCCAAATCTTCATTATTCCTGCACCATTCAAAATGGGCCATCATTAAAGAGCAGATTAATCGATCACTATCTTTACTTTAAATAACCGGCTTTGTCCCTGGTCATTGTCAGACACGAGGTGAAGAACGAGTGCATTCCCCTCTGCATACTCTAGACAAATCCCCTCGATCTTCTCACCTGAGAAGCGGGCATCGCTTTGAGTGAGGTTAAGCATACCGTCTATTTTTATTTCGGGCTGATTCATTTTTGTGCTTGCCGCTTGAAGCCAACCGATATAGCTATCACCAATGGCTCCGTCATCGTAAGCACTCGATGTTGCCTCGCTGGATAGTGTCATCAATAAAAGATCGTATGCTTCGACATAGCATAATTCAGATACACCTGACACGGTCACTGACTTCGCAAGCACTATCAATTTGGAAATACGAAGAGGAGCATCCGTTTGTCTTTTCCAGAAATCGGATGAAGTGATCACTAAAGTAGTGTATGGATTCGAGCCATTGGCACGGTTGCTCAATACAATATGATCTGCCAGCACAGTGCTTCCTTCTATGTTGATCTCTCCGATACCTTTCAACCGGCCGATAAACTCACCCAGGTGAACGAATGAAAATCGCGGCTGACCAGGAGAGGCTATTGTTTCTTCCAGGGGCATAAGCATTCCTTCCATCCTGTTGCTGCGCGAAGCCGAGCCCATTACCAGCAAATGATCCTTGCCGCTCTCTTTGATAATGCAGGAAGTCTCAAAGTCGGCTTTCACTGCTTTGGGGATACGTGCCTCGGGAAAATCAAAAACACGAATTGTCTTCACTTTGCGATATGCTTTATCCAGAATCAGTATATCATTGGCATCATCGCCAATAACATAAAGTTCGTCACGATAATAATTAATGGACGACCCCGAAGGAAAATCGGTTAACAAAAGGGAAGTCAGTAATTCGATCACAAAGTTCATAGCAAAGGCTGGAACAAAATTAGATTAAAACTTTGAAGTACCTTTCGCGCAGGCGCTTATACCTCGTATTAATTTATTTCGTTATCAATTACTTAACATTAAATCGACTTTAAGTGACGATCGGGTTATAATTTATACATTCGCATTTTAAATGGAAGGAGATGATTCGCATATTTTACCAGCAGAAAGAAGGAGGCTTTACATGGTCTAAAAATCCTGAGCAGTTGATTCCCTTCAATTGTGAAAAGATGGTATGGGTGGATATGCAGAGCCCTTCGGAAGGAGAACGGAAGTGGGTGGAGAAAACGTTCCAGATCGAACTGTATACACCACAGGAAGCTGCTGAAATTGAAAGCAGTTCACGTTATTTTGAAGATGAAAGCGGCATTGAAGCCAACACGGCTTTTATCGTGTACGAAAACAAGACCTACGCCACCGAACAGGTCTCGTTCTTCCTGAAGAAAGAAATTCTCTTCACTTCGCGCACTGCAGATATCAAATCGTTTGCGGAAACCGTTCGCAAACTTAAAATTTTCAAAAACACTCAATCTCTTAATGGCTCGCAGATTCTTTTACTGCTATTGGAAACACAAATTGATCTGGATGCTGATTTCATTGAATACATCTCCAAACTCACCAATGGAGTAAGCCGCCAGCTGATCAAAGAAAAATATTACAAAGAAGATCTGCTGCTCAACATCACCGAACTGCAGGAAAATACGATTCTGGCACGCGAAAGTATTGTGGACAAGCAGCGCCTGGTTTCCTCTTTATTAAAAAGCAATGCCATTTCCCCGATTGAAAAAGACCGTCTTCGCATTATCTTCAAAGACATTACTTCTATTCTTCAACACACTGAATTTAGTTTTGAACGATTGGAATACCTGCAAAACACTTTTTTAGGTCTTATTAATATAGAACAGAACACCGTGATAAAAATATTTACCGTAGTGACGGTGGTGTTTATGCCACCCACGCTGATCGCCAGCATCTACGGTATGAACTTCGATTTTATGCCCGAGGAGCATTGGAAAATAGGCTACCCTTTTGCCATCGTGCTTATGATCGTGTCGTCACTTCTCTTTCTATGGTACTTTAAAAGAAAGAAATGGCTATAGTTATGACCTTACGATTTATCAGATGCTTTTCTTTAGCACCTCAGGGTTTAAACAATGGGGTACATTTCCATTTTTATAGAATTCAATGATGTTTTCCGCGGCCAGCTGTGACATCGCATTGCGGGCTTCCACCGTTCCCGATCCGATATGCGGCAACACGGCAACACTTTCCATCGACAATAATGGATTATCGGGAAGCATCGGTTCAGGATTGGTTACATCCAGGCCTGCACCCCAGATGGTTTTCGAGTTCAGCGCTTCAATCAAGTCCGGTTCGTTGTGAACACCACCACGTGAGGTATTAATAAAAATGGCATTCGGCTTCATCTTTGCAAAAGCATTCTTATTAAAAATGCCTTTCGTTTCTTCACTTAGCATACTGTGTACGGACAGCACATCACTTTGCTGCAACAGTTCATCAAAAGTAACCCACGTTGCGCCCAGCTCTTTTTCTGCTTTCTCATTACGCCTGCGGTTATGATAAATCACTTTCATATTGTAAGCGCCTTTGCAGCGTTTTGCCATCTCTACACCAATCCGGCCCAGGCCGAAAATACCCAGCGTTTTATTCTTCAACTCTATACCCAGGTTTTTCTTAGGCTGAAAATAGCTCCACTCTCCTTTGGCAATGGTCTTGTGCAGATAAAAGAATTTGCGTGACACAGTAATCATCAGCCCAAAAGCGATGTCGGCCGTAGCATCACTCAACACTTCGGGCGTGTTGCCAACAGGAATACCGAGCTTAGTTGCTTCAGGTACATTGATATTATCAAACCCCACCGCAAACTGGGAGATCACCTCCAGGTGTTTGCACTCGTTGAGAAAGGCAGCATCTATTTTATTGGCACTCAGACATAGCAACGCATTATTTTGCCTGGCGGCTTCTTTCAATTCGGTTGCCGACAGCGGTTTGTCGTACCCCATCACAGTCACATTAAAACCTTCTTTACGCAACATCTCAACACCCACTTCAGGTATATCACGTGTAACCAAAACATGTACTACTCTACTTTGCATAATTATGTTCAAATTATCTTTTAGATTATGTCCTTCTGAATTATCGTTTAACTCCGAAGACGGGGAGCAACTCTTTCCATTGCCTCATTAGTCCCGACCAATTACCGTTACCTGTCGTATTCCCATTCCCATACTTCTCCATCATCTTCATCCATTACTGCTCCCAGGCATTTGAAATCATTTTTCCTGAGAATTTTAGTTGAATAATTTTCTTCCGGCAAGGTGCGTGCTGTAATCCTTACGTGAGGATCTGTTTCCAAAGCCAGCTGCACCAGCTGCCGGCAGATGCGTGTACCTATACCTTGCCGCTGGAAAGGTACAAAGGTACCATAAGCAATTTCTACTTTACCATTTTTCGGCTTGCCTTTGAATGCCGCGCTGCCTACAAACTGATCATTTACCCGGACATAATAACCAATCCAGGGAGGGTAATAGCCAATGTTTGCGAAGTACTTCACTGATAGGTCCAGTGAATCGCTGCACGCGGGATGAGTGAGAAACGCTTCGTTGTCTTCCAGCCTCCGTTGTATTGGCACTAATTCCATGGCTCAAAAGCTAATCAAACAATCCGCTTTCCATATATTTCATTCCGGAATCACACGCTACGGTAACGATGGTATGGCCGGGTCCTAACCGGGTACCGAGTGCGATGGCAGCAACTACATTTAATCCCGTTGAGGCTCCGCCAAATATTCCTTCTTTTTCTACCAGCAGCTTCGCCATCTTCCTTGCCTCTGCTTCTTCTATGGCAATGGCTTCATGGTATTGTATCTGACTGAGCAAAGGAGGAACGAAACCCACTGCAATGCCATCCACTTTATGACTTCCCTTTATCCCTTTCGAAAGCAAAGGTGCTGATGCCGGTTCCAGCGCAATCAGTTTCACATCCGGATAAGAGTTTTTCAATGCGAGCGAAACACCAACAAACATTCCGGCTGTGCCGATGGCCGCACAGAAAATAGCTACCGGTTTATTTAACTGGCTTAAAATCTCATTGCCCATTATCTTATATCCTTCCAGTGCATCCGTATTTTTAAATTGCTCGGTCCAGTAATGTCCTTCCTGTTTGCTGAGTTCTTCTGCTCTGGCAATCATTCGCGGAATGAGGTCAGGTGTTATTTTACCGCCCTCGCTTGGCACCAATTCAAGCTCTGCTCCGAACAATTGCATCGCCTTCCGTTTTTCTTTCGCAAAGGCGTCCGAGGTGATTACTTTAAACCGGTACCCTTTGGCAGAACAAATTAATGCCAGCGCGTTTCCTGTTCCTCCCGCTGTGCATTCTACTATGGTCATTCCTTTTTTTAATGCTCCCCGCTTTTCTGCTTCTTCAATGATAGCCAATGCCATACGGTCTTTGTAAGATCCGGTGGGATTTACGTATTCCAGTTTTACATAAATATCGGCACACTGTTCCGGCACTACTTTAGTCAACCGGACGAGCGGTGTGTTACCGATAGTTTGGAGGATGGTATCTGAAAAAGAAGGAAGTAAATTCATTATTTATTCAATATGGTTTTATTCTCAACGCTATAATGCATTTCAATTTTTCCTCTGTAAATCAGGTTATGCCAATAAAATTGAAAGTTAGCAAAACCACTTGCAACCGGAAAGACGAACACGATTGCGGCTTGTGCGATTTTACCAATAACATCAAAAGGAGCCCGGATATAAAATACAGATGCAACATTTACTTTGCATCACATCTTTCCGTTACATTAGAAATAAGTAAACCTAAACCTATGCGTCTATTCAAACACTTTCTTACGGCAGCTTTTGCTTTTGCATCGCTGCTGTCTTTTGCTCAGCCCGATCAAAAGCTTACGCGCGAAATCTTTAAAGAGCTGATCGAAATAAACACTACCCACTCTACAGGAAGCACCACCAAAGCAGCGGAAGCGATGGCCGTCCGTTTGAAAGCGGCAGGGTTTACTGATAAAGACATTTTTATTGGCGGTGCAGCCGAGAACAAGGGCAACCTGGTAGCACGCCTGAATGGATCCGGCAAGAGAAAGCCCTTACTGCTGCTTGCACATCTGGATGTAGTGGAGGCACCAAAAGTGGACTGGACTACAGACCCTTTCAAGTTCGAAGAGATCGATGGCTTCTACTATGCACGTGGCGCCAGCGATGATAAAGCCATGGCTTCGATATTCGTAGCCAATATGATTCGTATGAAGCAGGAAAAATTTACTCCCGACCGCGACATCATTATGGCGCTGACAGCCGATGAGGAAGGCGGTGAGCACAATGGGGTGAAGTGGCTGCTTGAAAATCATAAAGACCTGATCGATGCCGAGTATGCATTGAATGAAGGTGGCCGCGGTCAGGAGAAGGAAGGAAAGAAGATCCTTAACCAGGTGCAGGTAAGCGAAAAAGTATATCAGAGTTTTACCTTATCGGTAATCAACCGCGGAGGACACAGTTCGCAGCCCAGGAAAGATAATGCGATCTACCGCCTCGCGCATGCGCTCGACAATCTGAGCAGGTTTGATTTTCCCCTGAACCTGAACGATGGCACACGTGTCTATTTTGAAAAGTCTTCAAAGATTGAAACCGGGCAGCTGGCTGCAGACATGGCGGAGATCATCAAACCCAATTACGACCCGGAATCATTAAAACGATTATCTGTTTATCCCAACTACAATGCATTGCTGCGCACCACGTGCGTAGCTACGATGATCAGCGGTGGCCATGCTGATAACGCATTGCCTCAGCAGGCAAATGCAAATGTGAACTGTCGCATATTACCCGGTGAAGATCCTGCCCTGATCAAAGAAACACTGATCAAAATTTTCGATGACAAAGGCATCATGGTGACTGCCAAGAACGAGGCAAACTTAAGCCCTCCTTCGGGTCTCAATCCGGATGTATTCAAACCCATTGAACGGGTTACCCAACAAATGTGGCCGGGTGTTCCTGTTGTTCCTACAATGTCCACCGGTGCTACGGACGGAGCACATCTTCGCAATGACGGAATTCCTACCTATGGTGTGTGCGGCATCTTTGCTGATGTAAATGACGTACGTGCGCATGGTAAAGATGAACGCATCGGAGTGAAAGCGTATTACGAAGGGCAGGAATTTTTGTACCAGGTGGTGAAAGAGCTTACACAAAAGACCAGCGTGAAGAGAAATGATTGAGCGGGATGCGTCTATATCTCACAGACTATCATCATGAAATATTTCGATCAGTGAGGACACAGACCGAGGTATTTATTATAGAGTAGTCAATCGTAGAGTCCCCGGGCGGGAGATTCTACGAAGAACTTTACAATCGCAACAAGAGAGTGACTTACACGGTCACTCTCTTTTTTTTTATTCAACAAAGTCATTCGAAGTGATTTACAACAAAGTGAAAATGCCGAAACAACTTCAGGAGTAAGGAGAATAACAGATCAATCAAAGAGAGCAATAACCGGAAGGAAGTCGAAAATGCCGAGTTCCCCGGACAGCTATTCCCGGCAAGGAGAAGGTATTTTAATACTCACCCTCATCTTCCTAAACCAATAATATCCTGGTAAGCCTGATCGAGCAAATCAATTGTTTTTGACTTTGCATACTTTTCTCTTATGCTTTGCGCTGCATTGACTCTCAGTCTTTCGCGTTCGGCAGGATTTGTAATCAGAAATTTTATTGCCAATGTCATTTGAGCGATATCGCCCGGTGGTACTAATAATCCTGAATGACGATCATCTATTAGTTCAGCAGGGCCACCGCTTCGCGTAGCAATGACAGAGCACCCGTAGAACATTGCCTCCTGAACAGTAAGTGAAAACGATTCTGAAACAGAAAAATTTAATGCGATCTCTGCCTCCCTGTATTCTTTAGCAACATCTTTTGCAAATCCGCTCATCTCCACCTGAGAGGCGATACCTAATTCAATAGCCATCGTATTCAATTCAGATCGATAAGCCTTATTTTTTTCCAGGCCCATGTCTCCGCCCACAAATCTTAATTTCCAATCCGGATATTCTTTCGCTATCGCAGCAAAAGCTTTTATTGCCACATCCTGCCCTTTGCCAACGATGAAGTTTCCTAAAAAGAGTAGGACGTTCTTCTTTTGTATTATATTATTATCAATCTCTTCACCGGGTAAGGCATCAGGAATACAAATCACCTTATTATTCGTTGGCAACTGCTTTAATACGTACTGAGATACTGCAATGATCTTCGAAGCAAAAAGCAGGTGGCTGTTTATCCAGATCCATCTCAATATTGCAGGAAAGCGGTCAGGAACAAAATTGACATAACACGCATAGCGATGCATGCCTCCGAACAATCGCCACAGCGGCATTATTAAATTATAGAAATCATTGACATGGACGATGGATACGTTTTCAGACCGCATTATTTTACGTACCAGCCAGGCAGAACGAAACAAGCGGGGCACATACAATAAAAGAGACAGCCACTGTTTGCTTATCTCATACAACGGCAGTTCGTGCACCTGAAAATGATTTTCTTTTACCAGATCTGCAGCTTTTGATTTCAGCGGCAGCACAAAGACAAAATCATACTTATCGCGTAATGCGATTGATGTACGCAATGCCGCATGTAGCGATCCGGTAATGGCAATCGAATTTTCGATGATCAGGATTTTTTTTCGCCCGATCATGCGAGTACCGATTGAATGGTTTCCATCCAGGCGTTTTGCATTTTATCGATACCAAAATCCGCCACTCTTATTCTGGCCTTATCTGCATATTCACTGGCTCTCGCCTTATCTTTCAATAAAAGCTCAACTGCATCTTTCCAGGCATAAAAAATATCGTCTTTCAACAGGGATGGAACAGGAAGCAAGACACCATACTCCGAGCTAAAGCCTGCCGATCCTGCATCTAAAATTTCACGCGGACCCGTTGGACAATCCGATACGATCACCGGAGTATGGCATGCCATGGCTTCGCACAAGGCCAACGGAAAACCCTCCCAGCCCGATGGCAACACAAAAAGAGAAGTGCGTGCTATGTAAGAAAAGGGATTGGATTGGTTGCCGAGAAAGTAAATATCAAACTGATCGGACACATCCTGGCCGCTCCATACCTGATACACTCTTAACTCCAGAGCGACAGCCTGATCGATTAATTCTGTTCTTAACTCGCCATCCCCCAGAAGGATCAATTTAGCAGGTGTCGATTGAATAACTTCGGCAAAAACAGGAAGGAATGCTTTCTGATTTTTTTGAGGTGCAAGACGCGAGCACAGGCATACGATGGCATGGTTGGCAAATAAAAGCCCAAAGGCGGAAGGAATTTGTTCTTTTGCCTTGTCTTCTATCCATTTTATATCGAACCCGTTATTGATGGTCCTGATTTTATTCTCTGCAATCTTCAGCTGCGAAATCAATTCAAGACGTATCGCAGCGCTTACGGTAATAATCAGATCGGCTTGTCTATACAAAACAGGCATGAGTATTTTCTTCCTGATCCAGCCAAGCATTCCTTTTATCTCACCATCGTGAAACTTAGTGCCGTGGATATAAAAGACAATCTTCTCTCCTCTTTTCGAAAGCACATTCACGTAATCGGCACCTTCGAGGTGGCTGATGGAAACCGTAATGTTGTGCTTCTTCTTTAGTTGTCTTACGCGAATTATTCTGACCAGGAAATAGTAAATTTTTGTCAGGACATTGCCTCCGGCCGGTACCTCTAAAGAAATGATATCTTGATTCCTTTCTGCTTCAAAAGAGCCTGTCCAATTAAAAGTACTGCTCACTACTTTGAAATACCCGGACAGGAATGATCGCTGCTGATGAAATACTCGTTGGGTTCCGCCCTGCCCCAGGCTGGGAGTTAAAATAAAAATAGCGGGGTCTTTCATAGTTCAGAGATGACGATGCAGGAAGAATGAATTAATAAAACAGACTCCTACTCCGCTCATTTCAATACTTCATTTTGTTACTGATCCTAATTTTGAATCGCGACAAAGATAACGGATTCATCCGGATAATACCGAGGCTGCATTGATAACGAATTACTTTCAATGAACTGACATCTTATATTACCAGGCAGATCTTCGTATAGCTGTTCCGGACAAAACCACTTTAAAAGCAGTAGTGACTTACTGCGTATCCTTTTCGTTTCTATTCTTATCTGTTAAAGCTGGAATCCCACAGAATAGCCTGGCCAGAGTTCCGCTTTTTTATTGAATAAGTTACCCGTTGAAATGATGGCACTTTGAATCCTGTATTCCGACATCTCCACTTCACGATTATGTAAAAAGTAATTCAATGCAGCTCCGACAAATACATAGCGGCCCTTTACTCTTCTTCCATACTCGGCATGCAGCCGGCTCACCAGATTGAATTTTTTATCCAGGTTCATTTCGCGGTTAAGCCGGACCACACGAAGTCCGTACGACATCATGCGGATTCTGTTTCTGGGGTCCTTCGGATTCATGCTCGATTTATTATGGAGAATCTTTTCAAAACCATAACCAA
>Ga0307515_10013438_pt1 | contig 15309 bp, 7 predicted proteins | sample 17_EM_MG_FD_194513 | JGI IMG/M metagenome (GOLD analysis project Ga0307515, IMG submission 194513) | Populus trichocarpa ectomycorrhiza microbial communities from riparian zone in the Pacific Northwest, United States - 17_EM | ecosystem: Host-associated > Plants > Roots > Unclassified | place... | reverse complement strand
AGTCTAAGGTGGCGTGGGTTTGGCACCCATGTTAGACTCAATACACTTGGACAGCCAAATCCAAGATGGCGTGAGTCTAGCACGCTTGCCAGACCCAATATACTTGGACTTGGCAATTAGTCAAATTCAAGGTAGCGTGGGTAAGGCGCTTGGACTTGGTAATGTGCCAAGTTCAAGTCCATGATAATTATCAAGGCGCTTGGACTTGACAAGTAGCCAAGTTCAAGGCGCTTAGACTTGGTAGTGCGCCAAGTCCAAGGTGGCATGGGTCTGGCACCCCTGTTAGACCTAATACACTTGGACTTGGCAATTAGCCAAATCCAAGATGGCGTGAGTCTGGCACGCTTGCCAGACCCAATATACTTGGACTTGGCAATTAGCCAAATCCAAGGTAGCGTGGGTAAGGCGCTTAGACTTGGTAATGTGCCAAGTCCAAGGGGGCGTGAGTCTAACACGCATACCAAACCCAATGCATTTGGTCTTGGCAGTCAGTCAAGTTCAAAATAATTACCAAGGCACTTGGACTTGGCAGTGCTCCAAGCCCAAGGTGGTGTGGGTCTGACATGGATGACAGACCCAATACACTTAGATTTGGCATTGCGCCAAGCCCAAGGTAGCATCTGGCACGCATGCCAGACCCATTACGCTTGAACTTGGCAGTGCGCCAAGTCCAAGGTAGCATGGGTATAACACGCATATCAAACCCAATGCATTTGGACATGGCAATTAGCCATGTTCAAGGCATTTGGACTTAGCAGTGCACCAAGTCTAAGGTGGTGTGGGTTTTGCACGCATGTCAGACCCAATGCGCTTGGATATGACAGTTAGCCAAGTCCAAAGCGCTTGGGTTTAGTAGTGCGCCAAGCCCAAGATAGTGTGGGCCTGACACGCATGTCATTCCCAAATACGGTTGGACTCGGCAGTCAACCAAGTTCAAGGCACTTGGGCTTGGCAGTGTGCCAAGCCCATGATAGAGTAGGTCTGACACGCATGTCAAACTCAGGGCATTTGAACTTGGCAGTCAACCAAGTCCAAGAAAATTATCATCCTCCCTTATCATGTCCTAGGGAGTGACCGACCTCCTTTGAGTCTAAACAATAGGGAAAAACTCAGCCTCTATAGGCTTAGCTATATTTAACGTCTTAAACTCTAAATCTCCCTACACCTTTTTAGGTGTTTAAAAGTCCTTCATGGACCCACTATATTCTTATCAGATAAGGAATATTTATCCCTCATTCAATGCTATCAGGATAATCACCTTGCAGACCTTCCTTTTATAGGCTATAAAATATAACATGAGGGTTTCATGACAAAAGGTTTAGGTTCACGATCTTAAACTCTTTACAACCTTGATATTTTATAAAATGCTGCCTTTACCATCACAGGATCTTAAAGTTTTTCCAATTAAGATTGTTTTTATTGCAGGTATTTAAGACCATTTTAGTGGATTTGGAGCTCTTTAGATTAGAAAAAAATCCAAATACTTAACATATAAATCAATTATTATTTCAAATTCTGAATAACCTTTTATTTTATGTTCTTAAATATTTGAACATCATCTAATATATTTTAAAAATTGATAATGTAAAATAAAATGAATTTTACAGAGTTACAGTGACAATTCAAGACATGTCAATTGATTGTACCAAAATTCACAAAATGCTATAGAGTTTAAATTTCTATAATTTACTTTATGGCTATTATGTCATGCTCACATCACATATGTACATACATGTTGCCCCTTGTAGCAGTAAAAATATCACCGACAACACAATTATTTATCTTTTCATTTTATATTTAAAACGTAGGACTTTGCAGCCTAATTTTATAGGAAGTTTGAAAGTGAAATAATAATTATTTTTTAAAATATTTTTTATTTAAAAATATATTAAAATAATATTTTTTTTATTTTTAAAAATTATTTTTAATATTAATACATCAAAATCTAAAAACATAAAAAAAAAATTATTTTTAATGAAATACGGTTTGGAATACTGACAACACAGTTTAAAGCTTTATTACTATCAAAAGCAACTACTAGAAATAAAAAAAAAACAGTTGCAATGAGGTCCCCAAATAATAATTATTCTCAATAATGCACTTCTCAACAACCAAATGAGCATGTGCCTGTGCCTGTGCCTGTGCCTGTGCCATCCAGCAAAAGAATCTTCTGTGGTTTCAGATGTTATAACGACAAACCAAAGCGTGGTGATGTTCTGCAACCGTCTTAATAAGACGACACTGATCAGTGCTGTGAAGAGAACTTGCGGCCTCCCCTGTGCTTTCGCTCTCTCTAATCTCTCACCTCTCCATTTCTCTACTGGTAAGCAGCAACCCATTTCCTAAATTTCCTTTTCTTTTTCCCTTCTTTATGTCATCTCAGATTCTCTCTTGTCTGTTTGTTTCTCGGACAATCTGGTGATGGTTTTATGTGTTCTAAAGTGTTTTTCTCTAACATTTCTTAATGGTTTTGATTTCTTTTTTAGTTTTATTAATGAGTTGGTCCTGCTATTTGAATGAGACATGAGTGGCATCTTTGTGTGCTTTATACTTGCTATAATTGTGAACTTGGACCTTAATGATTATTTCTAGTTAATATTCATTCCATTCCTTCTGAATGAGGCTGCTCAGTGATGTTGGATTACTGCAAATTTAGTCTGATTTAAAGCTAGAAATTCTTAAAAATCAATGTTCTTTAGCTTTGGAATATGGATATATACATTGGAGCCAAGAGGGTCTAATTGCAAGTTCATATTGTTGTCAACTTATCCTTGATTGCGCAGCTCTGGCCTGAGATATGATTTGGGGAAATGGATGATGTTCGGGTGAAGTCTTTAAAATGCGGAGAACATGAATCAGAAAGTGAAAGATTGAGTTTTCATTAAGCAATGAAAGAATCCTTATTATTCTCGTACTTTCGGATCTTTCAACTAATCATCAAAATGAATGTCTTTACTCTGAGCATAAAAATGATGTACCTATTGTATTGATTGAGTGCTGGTTAATGAGAGAGATGGCATGGCTGAGCTCGCTTTGGTTAGTAAATCTTGGCTTGTGTCTTGGGGAGGTTGGGAAGTCCACATATAGTTGCACTGATTTGCCTTCTTTTTATTTAAAGATGTAAAGATGAGAGGCCATATAACTGCAATTTGGTTGTAGTGTTAAACAGGTTGTAGCCTTGGAATTCAGACTCTCCAAATTTAAGCCAGCTGTATATGATTTGTTAATCCCACTCGCAGAATCTAGTTTTTACCGATTAGACAATGGTATATTATTTGATATTTGGATATTCAGTAATGACATTTGAAGCATGTTACTATTCTCATGCGAAATCCATTTTTTTATATAAAATTTAGTTGTATTTATTGGAAATGCACGCTCCCAGTGACTATGTTTGAATCTATTTCAACTAAGGCTAGCAGTAAGTTCCCTTTATTTAAAAAAGAGTGATTGCACATATTCCTTCATGAGGAAGTTTCACCATATGATTTCACTAAAATGGAATTTGCACTTTGCGCAATTTACCTGGCCTTTCAAGCACATTCATTAACCAAAAATATTCTTCTTTTTTTCCTGTAGATAATACAAAGAACAGTTATTTATTACTTTTACTGTTTTCATTGCTTAGTGTTTGTTCATTGCAGGTACATTGAGTGAGGTGGAGCAAATGGTTGGGAACAGTGACAAGCACATCACTCGTGTTCTCTTTTGTGGGCCATATTTCCCTGCTTCTCATCAGTACACTAAAGAATACTTGCAGAAGTACCCTTTCATCCAGGTATGTCCTTGAATGCATTATTTCTCCGTGGCTGAATTCTTATACATATTCTTAGCATTGTAGATTGAAAGAATTCATTTCTTTCCGAGGCGTTATTTGCTTTTACTAACCACATAATGCATTCCTTGAAAGTATATTAGATATTTTCCAAAAGTTGCCTGTGACATTTTGCTTAACCTATACGTTCTATTCCTTCTTTTTTTTCCTAAATAATAACAAGATAATTACTTCAAACATATTTACTGTTTGGATAATTTTTCTACTACCTGTTCATTATGTATTCAGTTGTTATATTGCTATTTGCTAACTTCTTGTAGGTTGATGATGTCCCACTTGCTGTCGTGCCTGATGTTATATCAAACTACAACATTTGCATAGTAAAAAACATGCGGCTAACTTCAAACATTATATCCCGTGCAACTCAGATGAAACTTATTATGCAGTTTGGTGTTGGCCTTGAAGGTAACAATCTAAATTACGATAATTTTGACGTTTCTAGTATCCTATCAGCCTGATCCATTCTTATTTTCTTTATCCTGTTGCATCATCACTATCAAAATTGATTGCCTATCATAAATCTTTGCATGAAGGAGTTGATATTGATGCTGCTACAAAGTACGGAATTAAAGTCGCCAGAATTCCAGGTGATGCTACTGGAAATGCAGCATCATGTGCAGAGATGGCCATATATTTAATGTTGGGCCTTCTTCGGAAACAGGTTTCTGTGCTTATTTAGTTACTAGAAATAACTTTCTTACTCTGTTCTAATCTCAGCTCAACTAAACCAAGACTCAATATCAAAGTTTGACTCAGTTATGTGGATCCTCTTCCACTATTGAGCTTTATTTTGGGCCAAAATGCTTTTTGGGCTGTTATGATACCAAATCATTTCGAGTCTGGAACTAGCTGTTCAGAAAAGGCAGGTAGTATATAATTTGTTTGACTGCAAATGGCTTTTTAGTCACATTTGAAATGTACTTCCTTAAGTTTTGATAATTATGTTTTATGTTAAAATCCTTTTCTTTTGACATGGGTGCTTTAATTATTTCTCTTTGTGCTTCTTCGATGTGATGATCTTTTATTCAAAATCTAATTCAACTTTCTGAGGTTTGAGTGAAATTTGAGTTAAAATCTCTAAATAACTTATAGACTAAAGTGGACAAATTATTTCAAACACAGAATTTTCTGTTAACTTATGGTTTTATATGATCCATGAATCAAAAGTAACTTGAATCGATAGAGTATCTAACTTTCCCTTGATATCGTTTGAGTGACATCTTTAAAATACAGTGTATGGTTATAAAGATGTCATGCTTCTTATGAGTCCTTTAATAACAAACAATGTAAGTTGCTGATTGGCAATTGAAGATATTGAGGTGCACAATCTTAACAGGCTCATTTTCTGTTCTATGCCCATTCCTGATTCTAAGGTCCCCGATTCTAAGCCCGTTTCCGATGTTGTTGTTCATTTGTTGTTTAGTTGTCCGATTTTTTATGACTCTGTCATCCTGCATGCATCACCATGTCAGGCTACTTTTCAGGGAGCACTGTCATCCCTACTAGGAGGTCATGTATCTGTAAAATCTGTGCACATCAGCACCGGTTTCATAACAACTGTTTGGCTTCCCGAAGCAGCAGGCTTTGTCCTTTTTTTCTCTTGAACAAAATTGGCTTTGTCTATGCACTGTGGTAGCACTCTTTTAATGAATCTTCACTTTAGCATGCTGCGATTATTTTATTTGCTTTGCTATGTATTTTCTGTATGAACTTATTATATCATCAGAGTAACTTGTGTTACTGCTATAGAATGAGATGCAGATTTCCATAAAGCAGAAAAGGCTTGGAGAACCAGCTGGTGAGACACTATTTGGCAAGACAGTGAGTATAGATCTTTACTTTTTTTTTTACATCCTCATCTAATATTCTTCTTGGTTACTTCTCTTAAAAATTCCATGAAGATTTTGCAGATAGATTTTCTTTTCCTCGGTTTAATGTTTATGTGATTTTCACAAAAACACATGAGGAATGAATGTTGACAATGTAAATTCTTGATACAATCTGCAAATTGAATAAAGAAATGAGAACTCTGTTTATTAAGTTCTGTTATGCAAAAATATATAATGAATGGTTTGATAACAAAGCTCCTGGTGTCAACATGGAGATATGGTGTCTGGCTGTTGGCATGGCAATCCTAAATTGAAGACATAAAAGGCCATAACTCTATGTAAAGTTTGATTGAACAGTACATGTATATAAACAAATGCGCACTTGTTTATATTTATGCTAATAGAAAACTGTGTATGTGTTTATGCGAGTGTGCAGACGCATACAGCACAAAATATAAATTGCTAGCTCCAATTAAAGTCCGTCATTTTTCTTCAAATAAGCCTCTTTTTACAATTCAAAATACTTTTTAGGGTACTTAAAAGTGAGAGCACTAGTCATTTATTAGTGCAAGAACTATAAAATTACAGGCTTTGGGGATGTGAGACAGAAGCTTAAAAAACTATGTTCTTTTCGAGTAACAAGTCTGAGTTCCTCTAGTAAATAAAGCAGTCTGTGAGGAAAGGACTCATCAGTGGTGGTAGTCAAAGTCTACTGAGAAAATTTTAATTAGAAAAGACCTCTGTTCTACCATTTGAACTTGAATTTATGGTTACTTATTTATTAAAATTCAACAATTAGTTCAAAAGTCTTTATATTTGTTTCCATCTACCTTTTTGTGATCTTCTCTGATTTTTGAAAATCCCATATCCTTGCTGGATTTTTTGGCTTCTGTAGGTATTCATTATGGGGTTTGGAAATATAGGGATTGATTTGGCAAAGCGCTTGCGACCATTCGGTGTCAAGATTATTGCCACAAAAAGGAGCTGGGCACTGCATTCTGAAGGTTCTCTTCAATCCAATGGTATGCAAGAGTTCACTGTAACATAACAATATTGGTCTGAAGGCTTTTTATTTATTCATTACATATGCTCAGGTTTCCTAATTGAAAATGGTACCAATGATAATTTGGTTGACGAGAAGGGCAGTCATGAAGATATTTACAAGTTTGCTGGAGAGTCAGACATAGTTGTTTGTTGCTTGAGGATGAATAAAGAGACAGTAAGCCTATGCTCTCTTCTGTACTTTGTGTACTTTGGAAAGATTTCCTATTGGATTGCATTGAAATGGAGATGCTCAGTGGACTTGGAGTTGGCTTATATGGACAAGTTGCCAGCTAGCACAACGAATTCTTGATCAATTGCATTCATCCCGAGTGCATGGCAAAAGGAAGTCTTTATTTGACTTCGTTTCTGCTTCACCACCTCCTTCCTGTCTAGAACAAAAATCTTATTACATGATGGAAAATGTTCTCATACATTTTTAGTTTTCAGTGTATTTTTCCAAAATTCTTACATCAAAGGAAAAGTTCTAGCCTATCAAAAAAGGAAAATTTTCAATTAATATAGCATAGATAAGGAAAGAAATCTTACAATTTATTCCCTCTCCATCATTTGTTAATTGTTGTCTTTTAACTCTTTCTGTACTTCCTTCTTGAAATTAGTTTCATACCTTTTATATGTCAAATGAAAGAAGGCCATGCTTTTCTTTCTAATTTTATACTCTGTTCATGAGTTAAATGGTAACGTTTTTAGCTTATTTATTTACTTTTGGAGGTCTAGATTTGGATTTAACTGATTGGTCTATTCAATGAACTGCTTGAAGTAAGATATCAATGAGCAATTTGGGCGACAAAGAATTTGAATGTGAAAACAATTGTCCTATATTTTTATTCAACCCTTGTATTTTTCTCCTATTCTAATTTTTAATTTGAACTTGCTAAAATAATGTGAACTGATATTTATGCTTTTTCATTTTCTGTTTGAGATGTGTTTTTTTTTTTTTTTTTTTTTGGGTATTGTATTTCTCTCCAAATGTCTATTTTATATAATTGATTGGCTAATCCAATAGTATGTCTGTGCTACAAGATTGATTGTCTAACTCACCACTTTTGGTTATTGCACTCTCAGGCTGGTATTGTGAACAAATCATTCATATCTTCAATGAAAAAGGTTTGTGTTGCTTGTACTCCTTTTCGCTGGGAACTTTCCTTGTTTGCATGAAATTATGATGCCTCTTCTTCCTTTAGAATTTTCTCTTATGATCCACACTTGTTTTCTTTTTTAAAAGGTGCAATAGACAAGAGTGCTTAGAACTACTGTTCTTAATGATTATGTATAGGTGATGGTCAATAAATAAAGCATGTCAGCTTTTTTCTTATCTGGTCTAGCTAATTTCTTACATCTCTGCCTAATCATTCAACACACTTTAATACATGTTTTTCAGGGTTCCCTTTTGGTAAATATTGCTCGAGGAGGTCTCTTGGAATACGACGCTGTTGTGCATCATCTTGAGTCTGGACATTTAGGGGGCTTAGGAATTGATGTCGCTTGGACTGAGCCATTTGATCCTGATGATCCAATTCTCAAATTCAACAATGTTATAATCAGTCCTCATGTTGCAGGGGTTACAGAACACTCTTACAGATCCATGTCTAAGGTATGAACCTTAAACAGATCCTCTGGATTCTTGATGTGATAACGAATAATCTGGTATTAAGTTACAACTTTAGGCAAGTGATAGATGCAATCTAAGATCATTGCATCTAACTCTTCAGAAATATTTAAATCCTTTATAGGTTCTCAAAAGTATTCATGCCAACAAATAATTCTAATAGCCATGCACCCAATGTTTTTCTCTCACCTGCTATAATCAAGGATTACATTTTCTTTTAATACAGTGCCAATATGACCGGTACAATAAATTAGCTGAGGAGTTATGTGTTTTAAATATTAAATGAAGCATGAAATCTTGACTTAATTTCTCTCAGACACACAATCTTTTATCATAGCCCTTTTCGATGTAGATTTCTTTAGATTATTTGGACTGTTTTTTCTCTCTGCTAATTGTGTAAATCTACAGGTTGTTGGAGATGTTGCCCTTCAACTTCATTCAGGAAATCCTTTAACGGGCATAGAGATTGTGAACTGACTCTTGAGACAGCTTCACAATTTGGACTTCCATTAAGGGAGATGCATCTCCCATCTTCAATGGCTGAAGGGTCATCCAAGATGTGCTTACTTGATGATGTTTTCGGGTAGGCCAACCATCTCAAATGTCTGTTGTTTTCATGCAATGTGAGTTAGACCATGCAAAAATGTCTCAATCTCTTAGAAATTGAGTAGACAATGTCTCAATCTCTTAGAAATTGAGTAGACAATCAGACAACATTTAGCTCTTGACATTGTTTTTCAGTGCCATCACATGGCCTAATTCGAAATATGCAAAATTGAATTTTAAGTTGTTTCAGGAATTTCTGGGAATTCACTATCAGCAACTATATGTTAAACCCCACCATGACTTTTGGTGAGTGTTAGAAACCACACTGACTCCAACCTCAACTCTAAGCTAGTTGAAGTGGCCTACATGAATCCGGAAATTATTGTTCATAAGAAACAAAACACTATTCATGATAAAATTGCTCGTGTCATAAAACCTTTGACCGGGGACAAGGTTGTTTTTTTACCGTGAGAAAATTGTCATTAATAATTTGTGCAGCGTTAAGTTAGTAATTTTATTTTTTTTATATAGTAAAATTATTAATTTAACCGTCGATTAAAAAATTAGAATGCCTTGGATGTTATGTTCTTTTTAAATTTTTTTTTCAAAATTTGTTGTCTTAAAGATAAAATTAAAATAACTCTTTTAGGAGTTTTTTTATTCTTTTACATTTGTTTTATTATTAATGAGAAGGTTATTCAAGGATATTATTTTATTTGATAATATAATAAATATTATATATATGAAAAAAAACATGTCAGCGAGTGGATGGCGCGTGAGGGGTTGTTCGATCATCAAATGCTACCTTTCAGGATAGTGTTTGGAAGGTCTCGATATCTTATCTGTAATAGAGCATTGTTAGTGCCTACCACACCTCTGTTTTGGTGCTAATAATCATTTTTTTTCTTCTTCTTTCTTTTTTTGAATTTCACGTTATCCCCTTCAAAATTTCAGATCAATCCCATCAAATTTTCTCTCTTAACATTTGGTCTGTCTTTTTTTTATTTATTTTTTATTTTAAATAATCTATAAAAGTACAATTTTTTTGAATTTCACCCCTTTTATTTTTTAATCTTTTAAATATGGTTCTCATTCTTTTTATTGGTATTTGTTTTGTTTGAAATTATTTAAAAAAAAATTTATCAGTTTCATCCTCAATGGGTTTTTTTTTATCAAATTTGATCTCTATTTTTTTTTTTCTATCCCTTTTGTTTTGGCAAGTTTTTTAAAGTGATATTTTTTACGATTTTATCTTTCCAAAATTAAATTGATTGAGAATTAAGTTTTTTGATTGAACTCGGTCAAGGGTTTCATGAGTTGCGAGTTTTAGAGATTAAACCAGATTTAAGAAGTTCACCCGAGTTTGCTTGGGTTTTTTTCCTTTTTTAAAGCTGATTTTTTTATCTTCTTTTAGTGTTGCTTTGTTATTTTTTATGATTTGTCTTTTATGGGGTTAGTCTCGAATTTATGATCAGGGTCATCGATTTTAAAGATTAATGCGAGTTGACTTGTTTTTTTTTGTTCTTTTTTTAAATTAATTTATCTCAATTTCATATTTCAATATTTGATTTATGAAGAATTAATCTTCATGCTTTTTTTTCCTTTCCTTTCTATTGAGTCGTTCTGATCTTCTGCCCATGATCGCGGGGTTGACGAATTAACTTGTGTTGACTTGGATTTTTTTTCCATTGCTTTTTAGAATTAAATTTTATTTTTTATTTGTCATTTAACTTCGATAATTGAACTTCATGATTTTTTTTAGTTTATTTTCAAACGCGGTTATCCTTGTATCACGACTGTGTTAGAGATTTTGCATCTTGATTTGGGTGGGCTTGGATTGACTTTTCTCCACTATTTTTTATTATTACATTCTCATTTGATTTATTATAAATTGGTCTTCATGCTTTTTTAAAAAAAAAAAAATTATAAGATTATCTTAATCTTATGCTCATGGACATAAAGTTTGCAAATTAACCTGATTTAATAAATTATTTTTTTTGCTTTATTTTTATTTTTTTTAATTTTACCCTAACACTATATTATTTAGTAATCAAGGTTCAAGTCAAATTTCTTTTTACTTTTTCTTTTATTAAATTTTTTATCATCATGTTATTTTACTTATATTATTTAAATGACCAATTAAACTAATAACTCAAGCCTAAGATTTATTTTTTCCTTGGCATTTCTTTTTTATGTCAGAAAAAGAATTTGGTTGGCCTGCAACACAGCATGGTGCACAAATTTAGTCATTTCTAAAATAGAAATTAGAACCATTATCTATCAAGAGGCTATTGTGCAACCCATATTTTATGATTTTTTGAAAAATTATTTCGATTAAAATTATTTTTTTCGTATCATTTTAATATATTAATATTAAAAATAATTTTTTAAAAAATAAAAAATATTATTTTAATATATTTTTAAATAAAAAACAATTTAAAAAATAAATCTACACGCTTTTAAACAACCCCTAAATTCCACGTTGGCCGTTCCACTCCTTGAAGAGAGAGCTGCTTTGATTTGTGAACGCTCTTACCTGCCATCCAATCAAAGCATCAGCCTCTTTGCTAAACAATTTGAAACTCCGTATCAAAGGTTATAACTCATAAATGGCAAGGTAGGATACGCTTTACAGGATTCTACGCAGATCCTCTTTCTTTTCCATAGGGAACACCATCAAAGTAACGAGAATCACAGAAACTTCAAGCCAATCATCCCTGCACTACGATCAATGTCCCCTTGAAGGAATACCTGCTGAGGCCCTAATGGAGGGATTAATTGTTTTCTGCTCAATGGTCCAAGGTATAGAAGGGCATTTCAGCTGGGAAAAAAGGAAGAGATCTGGCCAGGTACATAAGTTAACCTGAGCCCCTCATGAACCAAACACAAATATACTCCACGAAATTATGAAAAATTGAAAACACAATCCAGTTTTAATAATCCCACCACATGCCATGCATGAATTGTTTTGGGGGCAAGAATGAATGTGCCAAGAGATCCAAAACAGATTGGAAAATTGAAAATACCAAATGAAAGATTCCAAGCTCTCAATCAATGCTTTATTCATGCCTTGATGGTCACACTGCACAAACACCATCCAGACGGCTTTATCTCTGAAGTCTGCCACTCTGAGCCTGGGGATGCATCAGGATCATACAATAGAGTACGGTAACCTGGCTCCATCTCTTGAGAGAACAATAACAGTTTTCCATCAAGTATCCCAAACCGAAACCCGATGCTTGAGCTCCCAGTCAAAGGAACTGGTACCATTTTCCATGAGTTGTCTTCTGGACTGAATATAGCTAGTTTCCTCTGGTTCTTCCACTCCATACAGAAGAGTTTCTTTCCCAGCACAGCATGAGCAGTAACCATGACACGGCCATTCTTCATTTCACACCAAGTGTGTCCTTCAGGATTGTACACGTCAACAAATTTTGAATTGCCAATAGTGAAGCTTGACCTTCCTCCCATGACATAAAGTTTCCCCTCAAAGCTACAGGCAAAGCAACCCCGCCTAGGGCGGCGAAGACTCTCTATCAAGGTCCATTTGTCAGTGTCAGGATTGTACATCTCGACACTAGAGAGACTATCACCATCCATCCCATTGCCTCCAACGACATAAACTTTGCCATTAACCTCTGCGCAAGCAAACTCATAGCGAGCCACATTCATGCTTGCCAATTTCCTCCAACTGCAATTATGAAAAAAATGCAGTAAAACAGTGTATACAAAAAAAAATCTCAAGCATATAACTAATTGGTAACAAAGAGCAAAAATAATAGAAGAACAACCCTAAACAAGGACATACTTTCTTGGGTTTTACATGTCCTTTCCAACAAAATGATTATCTAAATTGAGAAACTAATCAGTTGGTCGGACAACTAGCAAATGCCAATAACATAACTGATTCCATACTGATTTACATGAAAGATCGTTCATAGAACTCAAAAAATGAGCATAAAGACTTCAAACTAACAAATGCAAATTGTTCCATAAAATCCACTAATTTAAAATGTTAGAATTATCTCTTATCTAAAAAAATTTTCAGAACCATCAAACCAACCTATTCCCTCTTGCCAGCAAATCAACAGGCTAAGCTATCAGTTACCAGTTACAAGAAGACTTGAAATTGATTTGATTATTAAATCTAATTATATGATCTCAAACTTCCAACCAAACAGGGAAAAAAAAAGAAAATAAATATAAATTCAGCTCATAACAATAGGGGGAGGGTGAGTCCCATGCTTGTACAAGGAACAAACCTGTTGAGGCAAGAATCATATTCATAAACATCTGCAGAGGCTGAGCCAGTACCATCAATCACTGAGTAGCCAGCCATGACAAGAAGCTTTCCATTTAGAACCACTACCCCAAACTCAGCCTTAACTGGACCAGGCATTGGTGGTAGAAGTTGATGTTTGTGTCCTAAACAATCAAAAACCTCCCAGTGGCTTTCCTTTGCTTCAGAGTCCATAGTTAGGACATAGAGCCATTCCTCTAGCAAACCAGCTAATTTTCGTATGGTTATGAGTTCTTTGCTTTTAAGAAAAGACCTCCATTTCTTGCATACAGAACCCATGGTTGGGAAGTGGGAGCGAGGAACTAGTGCAAGGCAATACTTTGCCACATCATCTGGCAGCCCGGGTAGAATGGGGCTGTCAATATCATTGGGGATCTGAGAAGCTAATCGAGGTTTACTCTTGAAATCTTGTGTGATCAAAGTGGAAAAAGTCATGTTTGCTTCTGTGAATCTCTTCTTTCCACTCACAATCCCAAGCATTTTCAACTAATCTAGAGAGAAGCAGACGATTCTTGTTTTTTGTCTATTACCTCTCCCTAGGAAGATGATTTAGAAAGAAAAAAAGATAATTGATTAAAGAAACTCATGGAAACCATCACCTATAGGAATTTTCAGAGACCAAGGCATGAAAAATGTTGCACCACAAATCACTTGAGAAGTAAATGCTGAAGATTTTCTGTGTTTTGTCCAGTCTGATACATATTCCATTCTAGATGTTCTGCTCTTAAAGTAGTTCCTTTCAGTTGTTTTATACAGGATACCTTCTAAACCTCTAAAATAGTCTCTTCCTGCAAACATTGCCTGAATATCTACAAAAGAAGGATACAAAATATTATGAAGCTGAAAAACCAACATTTACTTATCAGATTAGAATTTTAAAGGGAAAAAAAAATCCTACCAGTGACAGCCATAAAAGTTAGCAAGTCTCAGCCTCCTCTAACTTCCATTTTCATTGGAGAAGATAAATTCCTGGCAAGATTAAATAAAAGGAACAACAAAAGTCAAAGCAGAAACTATAGTATTTCACAGCATTCAAAAATCCATTTCTTTGAGGAGAAAAGAAAAGGTAACCAATCGCAACTTAGATAACTGTAGTTTTCAGTTTCCACTACCCTAAAGCTTCATGCAAAAATGTAACAAAAAATCAAAAAAGTTATCTCCAAACTTGCTATACTCAAATATCCCATGAATCATTTTCATCACATGTCATAAAAGAGGAGCCACTACATTAGAAAATCATCTTCTAAACTCATGTCACATCTTACCTACCTAACCAACCAAATGTATGTCGAGAATACAAGCAAGTAAAGTTAATGGTAAATATCCTGATTAGCATCAAATCATCCTAAACAACCATTTCATCATTAGAAGAAGACACCACAAGAAGCTGAAGCATCTTAGCCCCTCAAAAGCTAAACGGAGGGACAGATCAGATCTGAATAATATTTTCCTCCAAAAGCCACAATGCAGAGCCTCTAACAAGCAGATCTAAATCCAATAAACAGTTTTACTATAATGAACAAGCATTTACCTAACAATGGCTAAAACATCAATATCAAACCATGAAAGGTCAGATCTTGTACAATAAAATTCAAGTAATCAAAGAATTAAAATCCTAAGAACCCAGAATGCAAAACAGGTCATAAGCAGTAAACTACAAGTACTTTATATGTAAAAAAGTGTATTGAGCCCTTCAAATGATATAAAAATCTACGTTCTTATTACCTTGGTAACTCAGAACTACAGCAAACAACAGAAGGAAGTAACACAAGTTAAGAAGAAGCAAACTATGGCATGGTTGACTATAAGCCAAGAGAAAGAAGACCCATTTCATCTATGGCAAGAGAGACAGAGGATTTTACCTCGAAGCAAGAAGGGAAATAGAGTTCGAGAGGTTGTTAAGGAGTGCTTGTTGCAGAAGATTTGGTCTTGGTAATGGGAGAGAGACAGAGAGTGAGTAGAATGAATTAATGTGGGATTTTTATAGAGACAGAAAATAAAATAGAAAATTTTTAAGATTATAAAAATTGAGAGAGGGAGAGAGGAGAGAGAGAACGACTTGTCACTTGTCAGAAAGAGATTTTTTGATGGATTGTTTGGATATTATTAGTGTGTGTTTTTTATGCAC
>Ga0307515_10013437_pt1 | contig 15310 bp, 16 predicted proteins | sample 17_EM_MG_FD_194513 | JGI IMG/M metagenome (GOLD analysis project Ga0307515, IMG submission 194513) | Populus trichocarpa ectomycorrhiza microbial communities from riparian zone in the Pacific Northwest, United States - 17_EM | ecosystem: Host-associated > Plants > Roots > Unclassified | place... | reverse complement strand
CAGACTGCCCACGCAGCTCAACAGCCGCATCGACGAACTGCTCCCCCACAACTGGCAATCCCCGCGCTGAGGTTCAACTCGCAGCGGCAATCCACGGCCGGCGGGGTGGGAGAACGGGACGCTTACGTTCGAACTGCAGGATGTTGCGAAGGACCGTTGCCTAGTGATTGCTGTTCTGCATACGCCATCAGCGTCTTGCGCTCTTCCATGTCTCTTGCCAGCAAGTTGATTGCGCGATCCAGTTCGGGACCGTCAGGCAAGTTCTCACGGACGTATCTGACTTGGTCGTCGTACTCACGGGAAACAGCAAGACGATGTTCTTTCATCGCTTCCTGCCAGTCGCTGCGCTTGAACACCTCTGCCGGTGCAATCTCCTTGCTTCCTGCCTGCACGTAGCCCTTCATCAAAGCATCCGTATCGTTGATCAGGAACCTCGCAGCCACGTTGTCAGGGATCATGTCCAGGACGAGTTCACCGTCTACCTTGATGCCCAAGCCACCGCCTGTCTTGACGATCTGTAGCTCTTCGTCGCGCAGAATCGCCTTCATGATGTCGCTAGTCGCCGTCCATGAGCTACGCGATTCGCTTGTGATGTAGGGCGAGATTTCTTGAATGAATGCATCCTGATCGTTGCGGATCACATTCTTGTTCCAGCGTCGTGGCCAGTAGCTCAGTGCTGTTTCACGGGAGGCCGTCAACATACCTTCGTCATAGATGCCGTAAGCAGCACCACGGCGGACGATTGGCTCCATCACTTCTTTTCGAAGGCGGCCGGCAGCACGCCCAAGCGAACTGATGACCGAGTGATCGCCATTGCGACCAGTCAAAGAGATCAGTTCATTGATCTTGTTTTTGAGCGTCGATGTAACTCGCGTGCCAGCAGCGTTCGCCGAATCCTTGATTGAGCGTGCTGCTTGCAGCGCTTCAGACGCAACGAGCTGGCCCGGTTCAGGCGTCATGCCGCTACGTGTTTGAATCTCTAGTGCAAGCTCATTGACATCAACCTTCTTGATCTGTTCACGAGCAAGCGGGTACGTCTCTTCGTGGATACGGTTGATGCGCGTCGTGTATTCCTGCACGATCTGCGTGCGCGTTGAGTACACGGACATGTTCTGGCCTGTGCCGTCCACCGCTTGTTGTGTCATGCGGAACATCGGCATCAGCTTGGAGCTATAGCCCTTCACTTCCTCACCACCCTGCATGATGACGCGTTGATTGAACGAAGAGAGCCCCTTCGTTGTTCGATCTGTCGCCCACTTCTCCGCGTTATCGAACCATGTGGAGAGCACTGCTTTCGAGCCGTCTGTACGGCCAAGCTTCATCGCCCCACTGTCCGCAAATGGCGTGTCGCTGGCGTTGCTGATCGCCGTACCGCGAACCTGCATAGCGCCACCGTCGTGATACGTTGCGTCGTCAGCCGCAGCAAGAAGCGGCGTGTCTGCCTGCTTGCCTTGCTTGAAGGACTGAGCAAGCTTCGGATCGATGCCGTTCAGAAGGTCATCAACGATCATCGGCGCAGGGATGTCAGCCTTGGGTGCAAGTGGCTTGACGCTGTTGACGAACGAACGACCTACATCTGCCTCTACCGATGAACCAGCAGCAGCGCGACGAGCGACCAAGCCACGAACACCAGCACCGGCAGCTTCAGCACCAACACCGCCAAGCAGAACGGAGCCGAGCGTGTATGCCACGGACTCATCCATCGTGCGGGTCTCTTGAATGTTGTGCAGCACGACTTCACGCGTCAGAGCTTCCGCCGCCACGTAGCCGATACGGCCAGCACGAGCAGCCATCCCTGTACCGGCGAGACCGGGCACTGCGACCATGCCTGCGATCAGAGCGACGTTCTCAGGCTGGGTGATGCCAGCGGCCATCCCCTGCCAGAATCCAGCACGGGAAAGCGTCTCGCGGTCTTCCTCTTCCGCGTTCTTCTGCTGCTCTGTCGTCATGCCGTTGTAGCCGATCAACGAGCCGGTGATCGTGTTCTTGCGAGCTTCCGCCTTCCAAACCTGACCGAACGTTGGAGGGATCGTCTTTAGGTACTCCGGATCGGACGCACGCTCAGAGAAAGGCTTAGCGTTGTTGAACGATGCCGTGTCTGTACCTTGATCTAGGTCTGCTTCTGTTACTAGTTTGATTCCCATCACTTTGCTCCCTTCGCGATTGGTCTACCTAGCACGCCGGCTGGTAGTGTTCTGACGTCTCGTGGCTTTCCCTCATCTGACTGAACAACGATCGTTGTCTTATCACCATTAATCGTGTGGTAAACGTATAGACCGCTACTGTTCAAGTATTTAACGTGATACGCAGGTAGCCCGTCATTTGTCATCTTGTATGGTTCAAGAACCATCTTCGTGGACTGATCGAGCTTGTGCTGTTCCTTGAAGTCAGCTAGGTTCATGTTTAGCTGCTCATCAGAGACGCCGAAGCTGCGAGGTTGCGCCTTGCGCAAGATCGCATCGCCGGTTGTTGTCGATGTAGCCCAACCACCACGGCCGAACGTGTCTAGATTTGCTCTTTCAGTAGCTATTTCTGCCGGCAAGTAAGAACGATAGTTCTTGTATGAGTTGCGCCAGTCAGCTATCGCCTGCGGTGGATACGGAACGGACACTTCTGGGTTCAGTTTGTCCTTAGCTTCAAGTCCGTCCGGTGTTCGGCTGAATCCAGAGATACCCATTTTTTGGTTGGGAACTCCCTTCTTCATCAGCTTGACGACATCCTCTTCGTCTTTTACTTCGGTGCTAGCCATCGTCATCCGATCAGCTCGTTCCTCCTTAGTCTGCTTGCCAAGGTTCTTCCAGTTCTCAGTTGTCTGTTCAATGGAAGCAGAACCACGGATCGCTCCGGTGTAGTAGAACTCCGCTTGTGCACTGAACTGCGGACGGACTTGTCCGTTTGTTGCCTCAATAATCGACTTCATCTCACCAAGAGCCTGCTTGATGACATTCGGGTCTTTGCTGTTCAGGCCTCCTTCGATGCGCTGACGGATCGTGTCAGGCACGTAGTTCTTCCTGGCGATCCATTCCTTGGCGTTCGCTGTCTGCTGAGCCGGTGTGAGCTTCGACCACGTTGCCGCTTCCTGATCGAATGCCTTGTCATGTAGCTTTCGGTCTTCGCTGTTCTCGATAGCCGCACCACGAGCCTGTGCGTTGATCTGAGCAAGCATCTGGCCTTGCATCGCCTTCACTTGAGCACGGGCAGCACGAGCCTCAGCACGGTCAGCGATACGATCCTTCGCACCGATGATCTGGCCTTGAACGGATGTGATTGCATCAAGTGACGGACCTTCAAAGCCATTCGTCTCTTTGTTCGTCTTCGCTAAGCCATCAAGTTCGGCTTGAAGCTTCGACAATCCACGAACGTCATCGTTCGCCATAGCCGTACGGACGCGCGTTGTGTAGTCGTTCTGGAAGATGTCTGTCGTGCGAGCCTGCGCCTCACGAAGCTTTGCCTTCTCCATCTGATCTTCACGGTACACGTCACCAACAGCAGATTCGCGTTGCTTCATCAGGAACGAGGGATCAACGCCACGATACGGTGACGCTTGCAGCAACGCTGGGTTGTTCGCTTCCTTTGCCGCCTGTTCAATAGCAGCGTGCTTGTCGATCGCCACGATGACATCCTTCGCCTTCATCTTGGAGTGGATGTCGATCACGCCCTCTTGCAGCGTGTTGGCTTCGATCTGTGCGCGCTGATGTGGGTCCCAAGCTACGACAGCGTTTGGCTTGCGCGCGACCGATGCGGCTTGTTGGTATAGCTCCATCGCGCCAGCGACATCGCCTGTCGATAGCTTTGCCTGTCCAGCCTTGACGTACTGCTCACGTTCGCCCATCAGACCGTCACGGTTCAGTTCAGCTTGGCGAGGTAGAACCTTCTGCTTTTGGAACTGAGCCAATGCGCTCTCATCGAACGTCTTGCTCTCAGAGTCGGCCTCATCCACAGCCCATGAGAACTTGTACTTCTCAGCAAGCTTGCCGTTGATCGTTGCGAGCTTGCTCTTGTAGTTCGTGTTGAGCTCGTCCACAGAGTACTTGCGACCCTGCGCCATTTCCTCGGCGTCAAGCTCCCCCTGTGCTTCGATGGATAGACGCGTGCGTTCGGCGTTGCGTTCGTCCATCTGCTGGCGGTCGGTGATCATGCCGCTCTTGCGGATCGTCTCCCCTACCTGTGCGATCTGGTCACCCAGCTTGTCGAACGCCTGTCCTGCTACCGTTGCGCCTTGGATCGATTGCGTTGGAACGAGCTTTGCCGTTTGCGGTGCTGGCATCGCTGACGTGCCAACCCTGCCGAATGTTTGTTTTGGATCTAGTGCCATTTATTCTCTTCCGTACTTGAATGTGTCGCCGACGTTCCAGCCGCCAGAGACGGCCGACTTCGAGCCACCCATTCCGACTGCCTTCTGTACTGCCGCGTTGCTTGCGAAACTGGAGAAGCCGCTGATCAACGTACCGACTGCCTTGCCGCGTAGTTCTGCTTGCGCGTTGTAGCCTTGCTGCATGATTGCGCCCGCTTGCGATACGCCCGTCTTGATGAGGTTGTCAGCGCCGATGACGCTGGCTGCGTGCTTGTTGGCTCCGTCGAATAGGTATGCCAATGCGTCTGCTTGCGCCAGGTTCTCAGTCTCTTGCGATAGCGTCTCTGCTGTGCCTGTATCGACTACGAAGCCGGACGCTGCTGCCAATGCCTTTTGTGAGCCTCGGAACTCGCGAGCCTGCGCAAGAACCTTTTCGGCTTCGAATGCAGCTACACGTTGAGCTTCTTCACCTTGGAAGCGCAGGGAGCCGGCTTCGATACCAGCGTTGATAGCTGCCGTCTGAGCACCAGCCTGTCCTGCTTGTGCTGCTGCCTTGCCTGCCTTGCTTTGTTGGTTCGCGCTGTATGCGGCACCTGCTGCTGCCACGCCTGCGATAACGATTGATGAGATTGCCGCCATGTTCTTCCCTTACAGAATCTTGTAGTACTGACCGCCAACGCGAGTCATACCCATGTGCTGGTAGAGCTGTTCAACTCGATCCGAAGCAACACCGGTTGTGTTTGTTAGTTGTGCCTCGATGGCACCTTTGTCTTTTGCTTGCTTGAACGCCTCAGTGATCAGCTTGATAGCTGTGCCACCGCCGCGATGTCCTGGCAAGATGAATAGGCCGTTGTCGTACATCGACTTCGATTCGCTGGAGAACCACATCAACGCGATGCCTCCGATGAAGCCACCGACGATGTTTTCGCCCTCTTCCGCCACGAGAACAATTCCGTCATCGCTGTCGATCAATGCTTGAAGCTGAGCGAAGACGCGGCCACCATCCAAAGTGAACTGGCGGTAGTGCTCGCTTTCCTCGAACATCACTGCTGCGAGGCGGACGATTGGGAGGATGTCGGCATGGGTTGCGTCGCGTACGTTCATGTCAGCGCCTTCACAAAGACACTGCCGACCCGTTGCAGGCCAAGGTATTCGTACAAGCGGTCACCACGATCAGGGTTCAATCCTGTTGCGTGACCTAGCTGGATGACGGTTGCGCCGAGGTGCTTTGCGTTCTCGAATACTTCATTGAGCAATTCGACTGCCAAGCGACCGCGACGGTAGTCCGGTAGGAGGAACAGCGCATAGTCGTACAAGCCGAGCGTGCGCTTTGACTGCCACAGAGGCGCAACCCCACCGATGAACCCGCCTACGATCTTTCCGTCTGCCCTGTCACGAACAATCATGACGATGCCAAGTGGATCGTCTAGTTGTAGGTGGATCAGTTCAGCGACGGTCTCTTGGTCGTAGTCGATGCCTCGGAAAGCTGGGCTCTCCTTGTGCATCACCGAACCAAGCGCGATCAGCCCAGCTACATCGCTTGTGCTCGCCTGCTCGATCTGTACTGTTTGTGTCTCTGTCATCCCTGCTCCCAAGTCGCTTGAGCCCTTATTTATGGGCTGCGGCGATGAGTTCAGGTCGTCACTGTCAGTTCGCTGATGACGCCAAGCAAAGTGAATGGCATCGGCAGCTTCTGTTCGATCAGAAGGTAGTTCGGGGAAGACCAGCCAGTGAGCGAGCGAGAGAGGTTCCCAGTGAACGGAACCGGCGCATGATTGAGCTTCTGCTTGAACGTGCTCATCGGCTCTGGATCGCCATCGATCTCTACACCGATCGTTTCGTTTAGTTCAAGCGTGACCTTGTAGATCGACAGTTGCTTGCCCTGTGTTGTGTTGCCGTTGATGTCGAGCGTTGGGTGAAGCAGTTCAATCGTCGTGGTGTATGGCAAGCCGACAGCAATCTCGAAGCAGGCGTTGTCGAGCGTGATCGAGCCACCGACAACCGTCTTCGGTGTTTGGTAGGAGCCATCGCCGACGATGTGCACGAGCTTGCCTTCAAGATGACCGAAGCCCGTCCACGTCTTCTTCGCTGTCACGCTGCTGCCGAAGATCGTTGAATCGCTGAACGATTCGTACAGGTAGTCGATGCTCTCGACGTACTTCTTGTAGATGCCATTCACAAGGCGCTCTACTACGAGGTATGTGCGGTCAGATTGGTTCTCAGGAATCGTTGCCACTGCCTTGAACCAGCCATCATCGTTTCCCGTCTCATGTTTCGCCCACGCGATGACTTCTTGTTCATCGAGGTAGGTCAACGAAGCCATCTTTCCATCGTGACGGATGCACCAGACCGTAAAGCCCGGGTCTTGCTGGAAGGACATGTCGATCACGCCTCCATCCCCAAGGATGTGCTCTGAGTACAGCGTCACGTCTCTAGCCAAGTTCTGACCTGACTCGATGGCGAACTCAACACCGCGCAGACGACGACCGTTACGCTGAGCAAACAAGACGACCTTGCCGACACCGACAGGTGATACAAGGTTGCAGCCGTGACGCGTTTGAGGTGTGACGATGGCTGTCGCTGGTGAGAGCACGCCGTTCGTCGCTTCTAAGATGAACTCATTGGCGTAGCTCATGATCAGCATGTTCTTGCTGGACGAAACCAAGTGCAAGATCATGTCATTGGAGCTATTCGCAAGCGTCAGTTCTAGGCCGTCATCGCTGCCAGTACCGCGTGAGAAGTTCGTGAAGTCGGCCGTCTTTGAACCCCATAGCGTCTGTGGTTCGTTCGGTGTGCCAGCCAGGAACATGCGCTGTTGGTAGAACGAGATTGCAGCTGGGTAGTTGCCTGTGTAGAACGTGGCCATCATGACGCCTGAGACGGAGCCTGTGACCTGCCATTCCTGCACCAGAGAATCGGCGTACGTGCACGTTACCGTCCATGTTTCCGCTGGACTGCCTGCCTTGCTCGATACAACCATGAAGCCATAGCCAGCTCCCGTAAACGTTGGTGTAGCAGGAACGCCGCCGCCACCGGGACTGTTGATCGTGAACGTCGAACCTGCTGTGTACGTGACGCTGTTCGTGATGATCTTGAAGCGGATGTTCTTGTTCTCATACCAGTTGCTCGATAGCGCCTTGTAGACGAATGGGATGTTGGCGAAGGACCAGTTCGTATCTGACGTACGGATGAGGCGCTTCGGAGCGTGATTCGGATGCGTGAAGTACACCGTGTTCTGAAACTGGGCGATGCGGATTTCGTTCAGTTCATCGCTGAGGAACGGGTGAGCAATTTCGTATGGAACGCCCGGTGACGACTCGATGTAGTCACCGTTCTTGATGAAGCGGATGTAGCTGTTGTTGAATTCGCAGATGTAGCTCTGCGTGCGGCTGTACACGAACGGGATCAGCTTGACGGCGAACGAACTGTTGCGGACTTCGTGATGGAAGAACGTGCCCGGGCGGCGGTTGACACCACCTTGGTAGAACGGCAGCGCGTTCGTGAGCGTCTTTGCGCTCTGTGTGTACGTCTTGAGGTCGGTACGAGCTAGCAAGCGTGGTGCGATCTCTCCACCAATGAACGCTGTCTGGTGAGCGGTGAGCTTTACTGTTGCCATGCTTAGCCTCTCACTGCGATCAGGGAAGGCATGCCAGAGCCGAGGCGCGTTGCACCGTCTTCGCTCGTGTCGATCAGCTTTGCTTGCTTGAGCGCCTTGTCATAGAGCGACTCAGCAAGTGAGGCCTGACCGGTGTCCTTGGTGATCGGGAACGACAGGTCCTTGCGCATCGCTGCCTGCATGACGTTGATGAACGCCTGCGACCATGCGGAGACATCGTTGATGTCCGAGACGTACTTGATGAAGCACGTACGGGCGTTGGTCAGGATCTTGTTGCCCTCGACCTTGAAGTCGTTTCCGCCATCGACCTGGAGCAAGCGCAGGTTGTCAGCTGGAAGGCTGTACGAGTACTGGAAGCCATACACCGGAATCGAGACGTCACGTGGAAGCTCGATGCGACGCACCGCGAAGTTCCATGCATGCCACTGCAACGCCGTGCGGCGAGCAGAGTCATAAAACATGTTGCACAGAATTGCGTTGGTAGATTCGTCATCCAAGCTGTGGATGAGCTTTTCGCCCAATTGCGAAAGTGCGACATTGCAAATTGAGACGGCTGAAATTGATGCCATGAGTGAATACCTCTTATTGTTCGGAGGTATTTATTCGCGGCCGGGCATAAACGAATAGGCAAAGAAAAAGGAGCCCACGGGCTCCTTTTGTTTAAGCGTTATTGCTTATACTTCTGTGGTAACGAACTTAACGATACCAGCGCCTTCTAGTGCAGCAGAGCCGACAGAAGTCATTGTGTTGACCAACCAAGCCACCTTCTCTGCAATCCAGTCAACGTCTGTGTGTGGATCAAGACCCAATACAGCGCAAACAGCGGACTTGTTGAAGTAGAAGTTTGTACGTGCTGTCGTTGCCAATGGCAAACGGTTTGAAAGAATAACGTTCGCACCGAATAGCGTACCGAGCTTGCCGGTTTCAACTGGCTTCAAGGATTGGTAGTCGCCGCTTGTTAGCTTTACATCACTCAACATTGCTGTGTACGTGCGTGGTGCGATAACCAATGTGCGGTCGCCGTCATTAGCTTCCTTTGTCATCAAAGCTTCGATAGCTTCCATGTGCTTTGCGTATGTCCAGACACCGCCAGCAGTAACTGTCGTTGTGCCAGATGCAGCAGCAAGAGCAGCGATGATCGTGTCATCGATCTTGCGGTTGATAGCACCAGCAGTTTCCTTGACGTACATCTCGCGGAACGAAACGTTTGTCTTCAACTGATCTAGCTTGTCGAAGTACAACGGCGCGTAGAAGTCGGACAAAGTGATGTCGACGAACGTGTGTGCGATTTCGAGTGGAGTTACGTCAGCATTGCGAGCCTTTGTGTTCGCTTCAACTTGACCAACGACTTGCCAACGGTAGCTGGAACCTTCAATACCGCGCAGTGTTGAAACAGAATTCAGCAATAGTGATTCTGTTTGAGCAAATTTGTGATGGACTTCTTGTCCGAACTTTTTGACGAATGGAACGTCTTGTGTGTTTGCCATGGGATCTCCCTGTTATTTTTAGAATTGGCAGCAATAATTAATGGTGCTTGTCTCGCTCTGTGCGAGGGCGTTAACTACCAACATTCCCAGGGCAAACGCTTGTCTGTTTCTGTCTTCGTTGATCCTATTTATGGTGGCTATTCAAATAGCTGCAAATCCACGGCAATAAAAAAGGCACCCGAAGGTGCCTTTGCTGATTTAGATGTGAATTTGTTTATTGATTTTTGCGGTAGTACTCATCTACCTTCGCATTCAATTCCTTGCTGCGCTCGTTGTTCTTGTAATAGTCAGGATCGCCCATCATTGCTTTGATGTCGTCCTCAGTGATCTTTGATGGACCGCTTGACTTCACTGGTGGCGCTGTGTCTTCACGCATTTCGCTACCAATGCGCGACAGGATTTGCAGTGCCAATGGGTTCGCCAAGATGTCCTCACGGCTCACATTGGAGGGAACGTAGACGCTTGCTGCTTGGTTCGCATACTTGACGTTCGATTCGAAGTCATCACCCCAAGCCGCCGATAGAACTTCGGTCGTCTTCTCTGCACTCGGAAGGAAACGCTGAACGTCATCCTCGTACTTGCTCAACATCCACTGGTACTGCTCCGTTGAGAGCCCAGCTTTCAGTGCTTCTTCCTTGAACGCCTTGTGCTGTTCCTCGTCGAACTGCACCTTCGTCGCCTCATGCACGTACTCATCAACGGATTCCGGAGCGAAGCTGCCCTGCTTGCCGATCTTCTTTTCGAGTGCCAGGTATGACTTGCTCATCGCTACGTCATCAGGCGTACCGTCAGCCTTCAAGAACTTCGCAGGGATGTGGCTGTAGTCCGGCTTTGCCGCTACTTCTGTCTTCACTTCCGGTGTCGTTGCGACATCAGGCGTAGTAGCCGCGGTTGTCGTCGTTGGTTCTGCTGTCGTGGTAGCTGGTGTGCCCTCTACCGGTGCTGTTTGCTGTTCTTCTGCCATTCAATCTCTCCCTTATTTTTGTTTTTGGATCGCTGTGCCGAGACTTGTTGGCACCATGCGACCTAGTTTGTTCTGCTTCACCCACTCAGCAAGCTCGCGCTCATACTGTTCGTGCCAGCGTTGCTTGATTTCTTCTGGTGAGTCGTTGTTGATACCGTCTTCGAACTTCCAGTTTGAGAAGTCGAGCTTTGCTTCTGCTGCCTGTTCTGCTTCGGCCTGTTCAGCCAGAGTTGGTTTCTTCTTGTATGCCATGTTTAGTCTCCGTGTTTGAGTTGGCCGAGCTGGCCCAAGATAAAGCGGATCACTTCACGTTGGCCGAGTTGGTAGATTGAATGGCTGGCATCGCCTTCTTTGTAGACCTTGCCAGTCCAGTATTTGTTCTTGAGCTGGTCGAGGATCGCTGCGCCGGCGGTGTTGTGGACGAACACTGCTTCGTATGCCTCTTTGGTGATCGCTGGGTTGCTCATGTTGTTGTTCTCCTAAAAAGTAAAAGGACGCACAGGGCGTCCTTCTATTTATGGTGGGTCGCTCAAACGTTACTCAAGCTCATCAACCGGTGCGTCTGCTTGCTGTTGTGCCATCTGTGCTTCCTGCTCCGCTTGCATTGCTGCTTGCTGTTCACGAGCACGCTTCTCACGGATCGCCGCCACTGCCTCTGAGTCACGGATGAGACCAACAGGCATACCCTCCAGAGACGCGCGGTAACGCATCGCTGCATCAGGGTCGTAGTTGTCAAGGATCGATGGGCCGATGCCTTCAACTTGAGACTTCTGCATCAGGTTCGCTTCGAAGCGGTCCAGCGTCATCACCTCATCCATGCGTGCTGCTTGAGCAAGTGGTGACTTGAACACCGGCATGAACGCTGGCATGTCTTCTGGCGCTTCACCCAACGCACCAGCACGAGCCGCAAGGCCGTAGCAGCGCTCAATCAATGGGTTCAGGAACTCTGCGCGTAGACGGCCATGAGCTGGGCTCAAGTTCGAACGTGCGATCTGGTTGCGCGTCTTGATTTCCTCAGCCGTCATCTGACGTGTTTGCTGCGGGGGCGCAATGCCGTCAGCCATCATGATCTGTTTGATCTTCGATTCCAGCTTCATCATGATGTCGTTCGTGACACCGATGTTGCCGCCAGACGCTAGAGCCTTGATGTTGTTGACATCACCTACCCAGTTGACGACCCCGGGTTCGAACTTGAACTTCTCCGTGTCGAACGTGTTGTCGTCCACACCGATGTACGTTCCAGCGATTGCCATGGAGGCATTCGACAAGAACATTTCCATCATCTTGTTCAACGTCTTGATGTCTGGCAGTGCTTCGTTCAATGGGCCGACGCCGTACTCTGTTCCTGGCAGCACGTTCCAGCGAGGGATCACCACTGGGAACTCGTGATAGCCGCTCTCCTGCGTGATCGTTCCGCACTTCTCTGCGATGTAGACCGATTCGAATGGAAGCTGCTTTGCCGTCTTTCCGTTTGCTCGCTTGCCTGCACGAACACGAGGCTGGATCACATGGATGAACGCATACGTCTTGATCGCCGTTGGATCAGCCGCAAGAACTTCCTTCATGTCATCAGGCAACGCATCAGGGCCGAACTTCGATGCAGCCTGAGCGACTGTCATCATCACACGGCGGTAGACGGTATCAATCTTCTGAGCCTTGGTGCCATCTGCGATGTACAGGCTTGAAAGAGGCCAGCGCTCGAAGTTCAGTTTGCCGTTTTCAAGCAGCTCGATGTACAAGCCAGCCTGACCAACGATGGCGATGTCGAGGAAGAAATCGAGAGCCTGAGCGCTGTAGTTCGAGTCCTGAATCATTGCGAGCAAGGTCTTAGCGCCTTGCTGCAAAAACTCTTTGACTGGGCCTGAGAGCTTGTGATCCGCAGTTCCCGGGATCGCCAAGTCAAACCAGTTCGCCGTGTCAGGCGTCAGACCACCGATCAGCAACGAAGCAAGCGCACGGCAAGCCTCTGTTGCAGTTGAGTCGTACAGGATCGCTTGATCGTTCTTCGCACGGCTCGCGTTCGATGTGGCGTCATTGATCTCGCCGAACCCTGCACCACGCAATGGGTACGAGTGCTCGAAGCATTCACGCCACGTGTCTTCCAATGGAGCACGTTGCGTTTGTAGCTGCTTGAACGTCTTTAAGTATTCTTGTCCCTTGTCTGTCATTCCCTGCCTCTTTTTGTTTTTATTGGGGAGTTGCGCTTACTTCTTTCCAAGAATCGTTTCTAGGAATGACTGCTTCTTTTTCTTTTCTTCGGTCTCTGCATCAGCGTTGAAGAGCTGTGCCTTGTCGTCAGCTGAGAGAACCTTCTTGTCCTCAGTTGCAACCAAGTCGTCCTTGCCTTGCGCGACACGTTCAACGTCTTCAAGAGCTGACTTGCCGGAAATCTCACGCTGCTCACCTAGCTCGCGTTGCTTCTTCTCTTCCGCAGCCTGACGAGCAAGCTCACGGCTCTTGGCCTCAGATTCGTACTGAGCCTTCTGGTCTGCCGCTGCCTTCTCCTGCGCGGCTACCTCTGCTGCGAACTGAGCGCGTTGCTGCTCTTCCGCTTGGCGCATCGCTTGGCGCTGTTGTTCGTACTCGGCGTTCAGGCGAGCGGTTTCCTTCGTCTGTATGAAGTCCGTTTCCTTCTGCTTCAGTGCTTGCTCGACCTGGGTGCCGTATGCGCCGTTCAGGTTGTCGTTGCCGTTGAAGTCTTTGAACACCGCTGCTGGATCGACTGCATAGAACTCACCCGTGACATCCGACTGCCAGCCGTTGAACTCTTGGTACTCGTACTCCTGTTCGCCGGTCTGGTAGCTGTCCATCCCGCCTGAATACACAGGACGGGTTGATTTCTTGGTGGTGAACTTGCGCGTTATTGCCATAGCGCCTCCACCGATGACGCTTGAGCTTTGGACGCCTTCTTACGCTTTGCGCCTGTCGTTTCGTTTGCTGGATCGAATTCGTCGTCGTTATCCGAGTACCACATCTCAGCCAAGCTCGTTTGTTTACGAGCCATGTATTCCGCAAGTTGCTTAGAGTTCAATTCGCTTTGATTGCGTGCTGACTCTTGCTCCAACTTCACCTTCAATTCTTCTTGACTCTTTTCATCAAGCAATTTGTCGGCTTCTTTCTTCTCCGCATCCGCTCGCTGCTTTTCGTACTCATTCTTTTGCAATTCGGTCTGAGTCTTCAATTCATTCATACGAGCTGCTTGAGATTCTTTCTCAGCCGCCATTTGCTGATCTACACGACCACGCTCGATGTCTTGCTGTGCCTTAATGCGGTCACGTTCAGCTTGCGCTCTTGCCTCAGCTTGCATTTGGAGCATCATTTGCTCTTGCATGCTTGGCCCTTTGGATTTACTTCCCATGTTCGTCTCCCATGTTTACGGACGAACTATTTATGGGCTGCGCGATTTCACTGATGTCGTTGCCGGTTAGCTCCACACACTTCCACCCCGCCATTCGAGCGGCATCAAGGTCTCCAGCCAACGCTCTCGCGACTAAGCGAGCGTGACGAGCCTTTGCTCGACGCTTACGGCCTTCAATTCCCTTTGGTGTCTTTGGTTGATTGCGCTTACGGCGCTCTTTGATCTTTTCAGGATCTTGATTTGTTGTTTCTGGCATTTGCTGCACTCCTAGTTGCAGTCTTATTTATTGCCAGGGTGCTTATGGTCGGTCGCGTTTGGCCGATTTTGTAGCCGTATTTTTTCCGTCTATTACAAACTTTGCCGGGCAGGAATTTCCGGGTATGCCGTTTTTTCACGCCCCAGCAGACCCCCAGCGAGAAAAAGTCTCACCAAAGGTCGCCACTGCCTCGCTGCAGAGTGACATCGCTGCTTCCTCATTTCTAGAAGCACGGCAAGAACGCAGTAGGAACGCCTAGAAGCGATTCATTTGGATGAGCTGGTGGGATGGCACAGGCAGAGTGCGATCGTTCCTTCTAGGAAAAACGATAAGCAACTCAGTCTGCATGAGTTGCCTACCCGCATGAACAGTGGGTTTGCAGCGATGTACCAACAAAAAGTAATGCGAGTCAGTCGTCAAAACGCTGTCCTTTTAATTGCCTTTTCGCTGGGGAAACGAGGAATTACGCTGGGGAGCAGGATTAAAGCAACGATTTCGTTTGAAAAATGGTCACCCAATGAGAGGCGAGCCAGACCTCCCATACGCAATTGACACGGTGAAGTTGGCCTCTCTCACAGCTAACCAGTCACAAAGGCAAACTGAACTGACTGTCTTCTTGAGTAGAAAAGGTATGAAGTTTTCCGTCAGCTTCTAGGTACTTGATCGCATTAAGAAGACTACTGATGTCGTCTTTGAAATGACCTAATCCCAGATTGCAGTGATGACATAGCAGACCACGAACCAATCCTGTCTTGTGATTGTGATCAATGTGAGTTTGCTTATCTTTCTTTAGCTCTCCCTCACAAATAGTACATCTACCTTGTTGTTGCTGATGCATTAGTTCGTAATGTTCAGCAGGCAAGTTGTAGAGGTATTTTCTTTGTGTCTCCTTTGCCTTCTCTTCTCTATTAAGGCGACCCTTTGTATGGATCTTCTTGAATCGATCCTTATTAGCAAGTCGCCATTCCTTATGGAGTTGATTGCACTTCTCCTTATTAGCCTCTCTGTACTTCTTGTTGTAAGCGGCTCGTTGTTCTTTCGTTTCGGATGAGGGATTTCCATCAGGCATTTGCTTCTCCTTTGTCGTCTAGCCTTATTTATCGGAGGGGAGATGGCGAGTACTTGAGCAGATTGCAAGCTCATTCAAACGACTGTTGCCCACTTTGTTTTTCTGTTGATGGTCACCTCATCGACAAACAAACCAAGGAACTGAAATGAACCAAACGATTAAAGAACTGATTCAACTGGTCAAGGGACTGAATCAAGAAGAGGCTTTTAAGGCAGTGGATTCGTACTTTGCAAACATCATGTTCTCTTTGGAAGCAGATGAATGGA
>Ga0307515_10013436_pt1 | contig 15310 bp, 2 predicted proteins | sample 17_EM_MG_FD_194513 | JGI IMG/M metagenome (GOLD analysis project Ga0307515, IMG submission 194513) | Populus trichocarpa ectomycorrhiza microbial communities from riparian zone in the Pacific Northwest, United States - 17_EM | ecosystem: Host-associated > Plants > Roots > Unclassified | place... | reverse complement strand
CTATCTTATAGATTATGCTCTGTTGGGGGGCTTTAAGTAAGTTATTTATTAAAAAAAAAGTATAAATAAGGGAGTAATCTTTACAGTATTTCTATTATAACTATAACAAAAGAGCTCTAGTATCTATTACTGATTAGTAATATCTCTATTTAGCTTATAAAACCCTCTATATATTATATAGCCTACTTTAAAAAGGATTTTATATTAAGGATATAGAGAAAATACTTATAAAATATATTACTAAAGGCGCCGCTATAGGTTAGGCTAAGTATTAATACTATAAAGTATTCTTACTAGGTATAGGTAATTATACAGTAGTAGTAAAGTATACGCTAATAGTATAAAGTATTTTCCCCTTATCTTTAGTTATATATATTATATAGCGTGTTTTTTCTAACTAAGGAAGTTTATAAAGTTTATCTCTCTCTAATATATTAGGGTATTTCTTTTCTATATAGACTGTATATAGGATTCGTTTATTAAATATTATACTACTATTATCTCCTTTAATTTTTTTAAAAAGTATTATTTAATATAATTAGTTAGTAGATTTTTAGCGCTATGTAGTCTATTTTTTATTCTTTGTATAATAATATTATTATTATTATTATAGTTTTTTAAGTTATAGGTAATATCCTATTACAGAATATACTTTACCTATATCTATTAATTAAGAGGCTATTAGTGTTTTATATATTATATAATGTTATAAAAATACTATTATAACTTAGTAAATAAATTAGATATATAGATTATTCTACTTATATTCTAAGATTTACTATAAAGAGAAAACTATCTATAATAGGGACTATAAGTCCTTAAATATATAACTTAGTTACTACTTATTATATAGTTCTACTAAGTCTATTATAGTTTATTATAGTTTATAATAGATATCTATTTGCGATATTTTAGCAACTATATAAGAGTTTTCTTTTTAGAGGTATTTCTTACTCTAATTAAGTTTATATATATACCTAACGCGACTTTAAATTCGTTTATATTCTAAGTTTTTTCTACTTTAAAACCAAACTCTTTAGCGATAAAGCTTAAATATTCCTTTTTAATAACTATATAGGCTACTATATAATATAATAATATATAGATCGTCTTTTACTACTAGAATTAATATACGTACTACAAAACCTCTAAATCTATTATACTTCTCCTCTATTAAACCAAAGTATTACGGGTAGATTATATCTCTTAGCGATATAGCTCTAATTAAAAAGTACCACTTCATAAAGTATTACTCTAAGGCCTAAGAGAAAGGCCTTATAGCAAGAATAATTAGATTTAGGTAATATACCTCTAACATTTATAAAATCCGTGGAAAGACCTTAAATATTTATAGGTTAAAGATAAGGCTCTAATAGAGGCTTTAAGCCTTAAGTAGGCTAAAAGCTATTAGCTTAACGTTATAACTACCTTAAAGAAGCCTTATAAGATATATTAGATAATTTAAAACTTTTATAACAAGTATACGCCTAGTTAAAAGATCTAGCTACTTCTATAAAAAGTAAGTTAAACCCTAAGCGGCTTATTATAGACGCTATATATAAGGATACTTAAATCTATAGCCTATAATCGCAGCTTAAGGACCATAAAGGCTTTAAAATATATAGCTAGGTAACTATAGATATAAATAAAGTTTATAAATATTAATTTAATTAAGATAGCTATAGATAAGGTAGAAGAGAAAGGGGCCAAAATTTAAGCCTTAAAAGGCGTTAGGTAAAAGTTTAAGGCTATTATATTAAATAGTATATAGGGATAAATAAACAATTTTATTTAGCTAGTTATAGGTAACTTCTAAGCTAATAGTAACCAATTAAGTTTAAAAATAACTAAGTTTTAGGGGCCCGAGCTTAATATATAGTAAGTTTACTATAGTTCTATATTATACTAGCTTTATATTATACTATAGCTAATATAAAAGATAATTATAGCCTAGAATTATAAGATAATACCTATAGTTGTACTAATATTACCCTACTTAGTTAAGACCTTTAGTTATCGTCGTCGTCATTTTATAAGGAGGTTAATTCTACTATAGAGTTACTCTTCCAGCCGTCTCTTGCCCGAACTCTTCTTAACCTATTATCCGCCTTAGCCTTACGCTTTCCTAAATTTGCTAGGCGTTTAAAACGCCTATTTCCTATAAGGCTACTATACTATAGGCCCTACTTTATAGCTAAGGTTATAAAACACTTCTTAGGATATACAGTAACTATATATAAGGGTACTTTTAGTCCCTTACTCGGCTACATCCTAGGAGCTCTTAAGGGCTACTAAGGCTAGCCTTTAGCTAGGCCTTAGCCACTCCTTATAAGCTCCTTAGGCTTACAGCCTTCTTCCTCCCCTATTAGTTTGTCTTTATATAAGGCTATTACCTACCCTTATTACTATATCGTCCTCTTCTATCGACTCTCCTTATAACTTATACTTGGCTTACCTACTCCCTATTATACACCCTAGTAATGTACCTTATACTATATCCTTTAGTTCTATATAGTAAGTAGCTATAGAATCGTATATAAAGGACTCTATTTTCTATTTATCCTAGCCTTTTACTACGTAATACTCTATAAGTTTTATAAGGGTATCTATAGCCTACGTAGCTTCGCCTTAACCACCTACCTAAAGGGTGGGTAGTAGATACCTAAATCGCTAGGATACCTTAATCGCCACTATAAACCCTACCAAAAATTTAAAATTTTATACTTTAATATCTTAATAACCACTAAATAATAAATTCTAATAATTTGGATTTAGGCTTTTATATATACTCTATAGCTTCTATTAAAGTTATAAAATAAATAATTTAGTAATTTTTAAGATACTAAAATTTAGGGGCTAAAATAAGGCTTAAATAAGGCTAAAATACTATATCTTTAAAACTACTAAACTATTTATTATATAATTTTAATAGAAGCTATAAAGTATATATAAAAGCCTAAATCTAAATTATTAGAATTTATTATTTAGTGGTTGTTAAGATATTAAGGTATAAAATTTGAAATTTTTAGTAGGGTTTATAGTGGCGATAAAGGTATCCTAGCGATTTAGGTAGTTAAGGTAAAGCTACGTAGGCTATAGATAGGGGGGTCCTATTAAAGCTTCTAGAAGTCTCTTACTATCTCTAAAAAGCCTTTAGTTACGGTATATCTCTCCATTTTAAATAAGCGCTAAGATAGGTAAAATTAGGTCGTTAAGCTATTTGCGTAAAGAGTTTAATTAAACTGCCGTACCGTTACTAACGGCGGCCTTAAGGTCGTCTACCTAAGTCTTAACGTCCTTTATCTGCGTCTTAACGTCGTTAAGCTTCGTATTAACTTTATCCACCTTAGTATTAACTTTATCCACCTTTACATTAACTATATCCACCTTAGTATTAACTCTTTCTACCCCCTTTTTAACCTCTACGACCCTTATAGCCTAAGGGGCGCTATCGTCGTATAGGTATGCCGTTAACGTGCTTAGGGTGACGATGGCATTGTCAAGGCAGGGGTGGAGGTCGGTGGCAAGGTTTTCGGGTCGTATAGATAGGGTAACGGTAGTGGTAGTGCAGTCGTAGATTTTTGACGAAGGTTCTTTAGGGCGGTATATGACGGTTTAAAGGAAGCTATACTGTCGGTATTGAGATATTTGCGTATTGGAAACGTGTTTATTGTAATAAGGATAATGATCACGTCAACGACATACCTATACGGCGATAACGCCCCTTGGGCTATAAGGGTCGTAGAGGTCAAAAAGGGGGTAGAAAGAGTTGATACTAAGGTGGACATAGTTAATGTAAAGGTGGACAAAGTTGATACTAAGGTGGACAAAGTTAATGCGAAGCTCGACGACGTTAAGATGACCCTTGAGGGTCAAATTGACGACGTCAAGACGCAGATGAAGGACGTCAAGACGCAGATGAAGGACGTCAAGACTCAGGTGGACGACCTCAAGGCCGCTCTGGTTGTCGTGGCTCGATTCGATTGGGCGACGGCGACGTACCGATCGAGGCCCCCGGGTCGACTCGATTGGGCGACGTACCGATTAAGGCCTCTAGCTTGATTCGATGGGTCGACCGTTCGGTTAATCGGTCGATGCAGTCGGTCGATGCAGTCGTTCGATTGACCCGGGGGGATAGGCGTCGAGGCTCTCGCAGAGGCTTCAAAAACGTCAATTGGCGGTGCTTCCGACGATCTACCGACCGTGTACTAATTTCCTTACTAGGCCTAGTGCCTGCCTGCCTACCTGCCTATCTGCCTGCCGTTATAGGATCTTCGACCGTTGTCGATTAATTACCTCAGCAAGCTCAGACGTGATTCCGTTGGTGCGGATTTTTAATCGGTCCGCAACCTGACTAACTACGTTTGTGCGAAACCACCGGAATCACGTCTAAGGGACATTTCCAATGTTTCTTAGCAGCTCCGACGATATCCACGATTTTCCCTATACTCGCGGTTAAATCACTCAACCACGACGGCTTAAAATACTAAGAAAAGTTCATCAATTAGAGAGACGACCCGATATTTTATAGATATTAGGTCTAAATTGGCCTATAACCCCTAGGAGCTGTGCTTATTTTCGCCAAAAAAAAAAAGTTGTTATTAGGGATTGTAACATTATATATAACGTCGCAAAAAGTATACATATAAGAGCCAAAAATTAATTATTTATAGACCTAGCTCGTGCGATTATTTTAAGCCTATGTGCAGCCCTAGACCTTACGTGGGTAGCTTTAATAATTTTGTTAAAGATTGTATATAGCTCCCTATACAAATTTAGACAACGCGGCGAGATTTAGCTATAATATCGCAGCAGGCGCATATATAAGGCCCAAAAGTTCATCAATTATAGAGCTAGTTCTATAGATTAATTTAATAATATTTACAAAATAATAGCTGTTGTGGGGCTATAGATCAATTTTATTAAAAAAGGTGACTGCTTTTACATACAAACAACGTCGCATTTCTTAAGCGATCCAACTTTGTTTGTATATAAAGATGTCTATTCAAAGCGAAGTCACGCTTCCTCTGAACAGCAACATCAATATCTATCACAATCAGCCTTTCGGCTTTTCGCTTTGAAATAAGGCTTATTTGATAGAGAATTTGTTGTTCATTCGTCTTATAGCCATAATAATGCTATGCCGTACGGCGTTGTGTTGTCGTCGCGATAAAACGTCTTACCCCTTGGAGGATCGCGAACAAGTTTCGCGTCTTTCCCTTTTCGCGAAATTTTTTTTTTTTTTTTTCGCGATTTCCACAGCTGTTGATAAGTAGTCTTTTCTGACAATTTTTCCCACAGGGTTTTTTAACAGGTTTTGAATTGACGCTTTCTAGCTTCCTATGTCGTCGTCATCAGCCTTCAATATTACCTCTACCCGAACGGTTTTTTGATGATACCCTACGGGCGTAAAGAGACGACATATATTCCTACCTCTTGGTAGTTAGGCGTAGGCCTTGTACCGTTAGGTTCTAACGGTACGCGTTATGGGGGTAATAAGTATGTAATTATCTACCACTGCTTGAGACAGTAGGACCTACTATCCAAGCAGGCTGAGGCGAGATTACCCTCTCCTTGGGCCTACACCCTACGGGCGCAAAGAGAATATTGGTTGTTGTTATTGGGCGCAGGCCTCGTACCGTTAGGTTCTAACGGTACGCGTTGTTTGGGGCAATGAGTGTGTAATCTTTTACCACTGCTTCTTGAGACAGTAGGGAACCTACTACGCAAGACAGCAGGCTGAGGTAAGATTACCCTCTCCTTGGGCCTACACCCTCCAATACAATACAATACATATTTAGTATATACCTCTGCGAGCAAGTGAATAGAACAGTGTCGTTTTAGGGATCATGAGTTCGATCCATATCTCATTTTGGTCATACTCTCTGATTGGGCATCTATACCGTGCCATAATGCCCTTGCAGCAGAGCGTGACGTCGATCGGTTTGTTCTTTCCTCCTTTGGTCGATTGAATTCCTTTACGAGAAATCCTGCATCCCGCTCGATTCGTGCAGCGCGTCTACCACTACAATCCTCGCAAGCCTGGAGGTAGGCAGTTTTCCAGGCCGATTTTGAGAACGCCTAAACCTTAAACGAAGAGAATCCCGTTGGAATTGCTGATAAGAAGTCTAAGTTCTTGCTGCTCCTGAAGTTTTTCAGTTTCGAACAAGTGCTGTTGTCGACCCAAATTGGACTTGTTTACTATTTTCAGCTGCTTACTCTCGTATATCTCACCCAGGGATGCATATAACTATTCTATTAGTTACATAGGTTATGATTACTATATAATTTAACTAATTATAATCATAATCAATATAATCACCCGGGGTAAGAACAAGTAGGAATAGAATATAGTAATAAAGCTTTAGTGTTAAGAAAGTTATTTATTAATTTTCCTACTATAGTCAGCGCTAACTAAAAAGCGCTAAACCAGCTAAAGAAAACGTCCGTGTGGGCTTTCTAAAAAAATGTTAACATATACGCGCCTACGCGTCACCGTGTATATTATCTAGATTTCCATTTTAATCACCATTTACCTAATTAGGAAATTAGTATATAAAAATGTCTATTCAAAGCGAAGTCACGCCTTCCCTCCGAACAGCAACATCAATATCTATTACAATCAGCCTTTCGGCTTTTCGCTTTAAAATAAGGCTTATTTAATAGAGATTTTGTTGTTTATTCGTCTTATAGCCTTAATAATGCTATGCCGTACGGCGTTGTGTTGTTGTCGCGATAAAACGTCTTACCCCTTAGAGGATCGCGAAGTTTCGCGTCGCGTCTTTCCACAACAGCTGTTAATAAGTAGTCTTTCCTGACAATTTTTCCCACAGGGTTTTTTAACAGGTTTTAAATTGACGCTTTCTAGCTTACTACATCGTCGTCATTAATAGCCTTTAATATTACCTACCCGAACGGTTTTTGATAATACTCTATAGGCGCAAAGAGACGATATATATTCCTACTCCTATATTAGTTATTAGGCGCAGGCCTTATACCGCTAGGTTCGTCATTAACAGCCTTTAATATTACCTAGGTTCTAGGTTACCCAAATAGTCTTTTAATGATACCCTACGGTCGCAAAAAAGACGAGATATATTCCTACTTCTATATTAGTTGTAGGGCGCAGGCCTCGTACCGCTAGTTTCTAACGGTACGCGTTGTTTGGGGCAATAAGTGTGTAATTATCTACCACTGCTTAAGATAGTAGGGAACCTACTATGCAATACAGCAGGCTAAGATGATTACCCTCTCCTCAGGCCTACACCCCCAATTAATATATTATTTAGAATATATCTCTACCTCTGCGAGTAAGTAAATAGATAAAAATATCTATTTAAAGCGAAGTTATGCCTTCCCTCCAAACAGCAACATTAATATCTATTACAATTAGCCTTTCGGCTTTTCGCTTTCCTACCCTCCACCCTATAGATAGATTTTGCAGCCTCTTAGGCTTGCGGTAGGCCCGAGGGGGGCAATGAGTGTGTAATCATCTACTACTGCTTAAGATAGTAGGGAACCTACTATGCAATACAGCAGGCTGAGATGATTACCCTCTCCTCGGGCCTACACCCCCAATTAATACATTATTCAGAATATATCTCTACCTCTGCGAGCAAGTGAATAGATATACGATTTAGGGCGTTGGTGGTAGTCGGTGGTGTTGTAAAAGGGTAGTGTAGTGTTCGCAAAGGATTGTAAATACGCCTATCGTTCTAAAATATACGCACGAGCAAAATTTTTATTAATTTATATTAGGATGGATGCGGGAGCTATTGATGAGTTTATTGGTTCGAGAGGCAGAAGGGGGTAACGATTTGGGAGGACTCCGAAGACGATCGCCTCCCTCAAACGCCTTGCCAAGCCTGGTGATATTGCTTATTAAGTCAATATCGCGATACTATCGCGATAACGAATATCTGGAGGCCTTAATGATATGAATACGATAAGTGGTATGAATATACATTCATTCATTACTGGGAGCCATGTACAACACCGGAAAATTGAGCTATATAAGCGGTACAATGTAATACTCAAGCCTCATAAGTAATTAAAAAACAGTAGGCGTGGTAGGCGTGGTAGTTATTGGATTTGTATGGTAAGATCACCTAAATTCGATGCGTTGTGGGCGGGGCTCGCTCAATCGGATTTTCGCAATACTTTCGCAAAGCACAGTAAGAGGCCTGTGAGAAGTATCTTGGGTGGGGGATGGTTTCTTATAGAAGACAACGTCTGTGTTTATAGCCCAAACAAAACTAGCCAGGCTTAACAGCGTACACGTTGACTCAATAGTTCCTAGACGTGTACTGTAGCATCGCAGGAGCGTAGACAGTAGAAACTGAACTTAAGTATGTTATTCGCAACCTATGCTAATTGTGCAATCCCATATGTATGTCGCTGCTGTATTGTTTATACCCATGATTTTTTGTAATCTAAGGTACACTCGAAGTACTAACGAGCTTGTTAATTCAATCTGTAGGAATTAAAGAAAACCAAATACACAAGAATAGCATAAAAAATTCCTGCATTTTACCCCTGAAAATATATGAGCCGAAGACACATGAGATGTTGCGAGTTAGAAAAATGCGCCGTCGTTTAAAACGAGGCTCTCTCACTTCAATCAACTAGTTGATCTGTAATCCCACCTACAACAATTTCAGTTCCACAGCTCTTCTCTCCTTTTCCCGGCGGTATTATCTATGAAGGACACCATATATCTTTTCTGAATCAGGTCGTTTTAGAGACCACCCTTTTATAGCACTATTAACACTATGTAACTAATATTAGTACCGAGAGTACCAGTGTTCCAAGTGCAGCTAATCCGAAAATACTCTCGGATAGCCTTTTTAGTGCTACTGGAGCTGCGGCATATTCTCCGCTGCCACCAGGAAGCGGGTAACCAGGGGGATTAAAGATCGGCGAAGGGGTGGTGATATTAGTGGATTGAGTGGATTTAGGTGTTTCTGTGTTGTTTGGTCCGTAAGTATCAATTACTGACGGGAAGTAATAGCTCCAGTCATTAGTTTCATTACAAGCATTTGCATTAATGGCCTATTATGAAGTTGTGATATTAATTAGCAATCTGAGTGGAAGGGCTAATAGGTGGCATTTCTATCGGGCTTAGATGGCTGCTTACAGGATATTCTTTACATAGTTGCATTATGCTCAGCCGTAACTGAACAACGGTAAGGTTGTAGGAGTATTCACTCCACCTGTTGGATAGTTCCGCCAACCGGTTGGCATATTGCTGGTGAACAAGTGCCGTAAAGGAGAGGTTGGTGGCAATTCTCTGGTCATCATATGCTTTCTGAGCAAGAGCATAAGACATTGGTGCCCAAACCCCAAAGATAATTGCAGCAGTTAGTCCAAATACCTGCAAAGCGATAAGAAGAATCCGTTCTGTGAGGCGAAGGAATTTTTGGGCCCGGGTTCCATTAGAGGGATCATTTTGCGCTCCGGTTCCAGTAGAGGGTCCATTTTGGGCCCGGGTTTCATCAGAGGGTTCGTTTTGGCTGCGACCTTGAATGTATTCCTGTATTTCGCTCTGGGGTGGAGATGCGCTCCTACTTGTACTTGGCTGCAACAAGCTTAGAATTGAAGTCCTAAAGAAATGATACAACTTCTGCAGAAAGCGCTTACTGGGATTGGACTTTCATTATCCTCGCGCCGAGTTATTGCTTCCATCTTTAGCGGAGAGTTGGTATGTCGTTGTGGTGTATTTGACATTCTGTCGTTCTTGTCCAGATCTCTGTTGTTATGATGTAAGGTAATTGGGATCAAAGACACGTCATTTTGGACGTACCTCCCAGACTATATACACGTCCCTTATCCAGTTGAATCTTCCTAGTCAGCCTTACCTACTAAGCCTCCACCAATTTTAATTTGCTTTGGCCTATTCAGCCACACAGCCAATTCCCCATCCTGCACAGCCTCGCAACCAGGGTGGTTTTGGATAAATCTTATCGCGATAAGTCTTGGCATACCCCAAATAAATTTTTAGTTGCCCTTCTCCCCCTATTATCGTACAAAATACGGCTTTAGAAGTGGAATTAGAAGCTCTTAACTCTATTAATACCTCTAAATTAAAAAAAATAAGAGATTACTTAGCTCCTTTAATATAGGAGTATATCCGTCTACTAGGTAGTAATAAGCCTATATAAAATAAAAAAGCTTATCTTTTATTCTATTATTGTATAATTACAGCACCTAGTATACCAAACGCGTGTCTACGCGTTTAGTGCACTAACCACTTACTTATGACTAATTAGGGGGGAGGGCGCGTCAGTATATAGACTACGCAGTCTACCCTAATAGAATTAACAGTCACCACCATCTAAAAGAGCATACGATACTATACGTATTTCGTGCCCCTGGATATAACTCACTTGTATTATTAAGTTAATACAAACACTAATTAGTGAGCGCGCACAGATTAGCAATTACTTAACACCTCCCCCTAAGCGATATATAATAGCGACCACCCGTTTAATCCTAGTACGACCTGCTAAAAGGTTGGAAGTTGGGGATTACGGACCAAATCACCATCTCTGTATACTTATTTAAGTCTTAGTACGGTTTACTAAAAGTTTATAAACGCAAATATAGACCTTTATAGAACCCCCTGCCCTCCTATAAACTATTATAGACCTATTAATTGCCTTTACGGACTATTATAAGACCTTTTAAACTATTATAAACCTATTAATTGATTTTACAGACCGTTATAAGACCTCCTCCACTAACTATAAGCTACTACTACCCGTTACAGCTTATATAGATATACTATACTATATAATATAGTAGATATAAGTAAGCAAATTAATAAAGGTTAAAAGAAGTAGAGTTAGGGAGTTAACCTTACGTCTATAAACGGCGTTAATAACTATATTAATTTTAAAATCCTTAAATACGGATATTTTAAGCTTTTAAATAATAATCTATAGGAATAATATAAGAAAGACTTTGCGGACTTTATAACGGAACCTTATAGCAGGTACTACGATAGGCTTATTAATGGGCTAGGTGTGTAGGTAATATAAATTAAAGTTAATAACGTAATAATAACTGGTGGAGTAGTTGCCTAATAGATTAACTCTAATTGTATTCTAAGAATTACTATAAGGAAGGAACTATCTAGGTAGGGACTAAGGGTCCTTAAATACCTAACCATACTCCTAAGAAATCCTTCTTATACGTAATGTATATATGCTCTATCTACTCTGTTATAGATCTTATAGATTATATAGATTATATAGATTATATTATATAACTTATACTACCATTCCTCGTTATATAGTTCTACCAGCTCTATCTTAAACCGTGCTCTTATTAACTAACTAGCTTCCTCTAACTCTTCTCCAAGTAGTTATAGCATTATACTTAAAGCGTCCATAATACTATCTCCCTCCTCTCTATCTTCGTCCTTAAAGATTCCTAGCATCTCTAGGTTATTTACTAAAGGTATAATATCCGTCTAATTAATTTAGTTAATATCGTTACTTATTATACCTAAAGCAACCTTTTCTTTTTCTATAGCTTATTAGTCTTATACCGTCGCTATTATATTATCGCCAGGTAAGATAATACCGTCTCTATATTCTTGTTATGCGAAAAAGGGGTTAGTTTATATTGCGTTAGCGAGTCCCTCCTCCTAGCAACCGTCCTCTTATTTAGAGTGCACCAAAGCAAATATTTGTTCGTTCTATAACGTTCGCTTTATCTCTAATACTAAGTATATACGTCCTATAACTTTTAATAGTTATTAAGTTCCTTAAGTAATTTATTATAGGGTTTTATATTTAATCTGCCGCTATAAAGCTTAATAATAAGCTCTTAGTGGCTTTGGCGGAACTTTATTATTCTTATAATACTAAAAAGAAGGCTACTGCCGCTTAACAGCGCGCCCTTAACTCCCGTCTTGCTGCGTTTACTTAACTAATTTATCTTAAAAAAGTCCGCAAAAAGGTTTATTTTAAGGAGTAGAAACTTATAGAATAGGGTCTATAGGAACTTAGTAATAAGAGGACTGTCTCTCCTTCTATAAAGGAAACAACTCTAAGTAGTTTGGCAGTCGCTCTTCCTAGGTCCCCCTTAGGTAACTTATTCTTTAGTAATCCTTCTTTATTAATATTACCTAACCTATTTTCTTCTAATACTTCTATACCTTTCCTATAGCGTTCTTTAGATTCTTTAATAGTTCCTAGGTAGTCTCGTTATAGCCTATCTACTTTACCTTATACTATGTTTTGTTATTAACGTCCTTATAACTAACGATCTTTAAAACTTACTATTTATCCTCTTCTTACCCTCTATACGTATCTACTTCGTAAACTAGTAGCTCTGCATTTCTATATACTAGCTCTAGCATTGCAATATACTATACTAGGTAGATCTTTATTTTGGCTAGTAGGTTTAACTTAAACGTAACTAGTAAAATTCTCTATATAATTTTAAAAGGTCTTAGTCTAACATAGTCCAATTTCTTACTTAGTTATTAACTCTTAAAATTTTTATATAGTAGCCATACTTTATCTCCCTCCTTAAGATCTAGTCCCTTAGATCTCTTAGCGTTATAGTATTTCTTTATTCTTTGCTATACTACCTTAGCTATTTCTATAAGGTTCTTATAAAGATTTATTAAAGTCTCCATTCTTTACTTAGCTATACTACTCGTCTTCTTTACTTAATATAGTAATAACAATATTCTTAGCTCGTATTTATAATTCGCCTTAAATAGTAAAGTGCCCATTTTTTCCTATAGTGTTGCATTATATATAAACTATATAACTAGTAATAACGATACCTAATTATTCTATACGTAATTAATATAGTGCCTTAGGTACTACTCTAGTGTCTAGTTTAATCTTTCCGTTTAACCGTCTGTCTATAAATAATATACGGTAGAAGTTACTACTTAAACTCCTTACTCCGCTAAGAATACCTCCTAGAATGCTACTACGAATCTTAAATCCCTATCCAATATAATCTTACTTAATACTCTATATCTTGCAAACACTTCCTTAATATAGATTCTAGTAATATCTTCCGCTAAGATTTCTTCTGTATAGGCTATAAAGTATCCCTACTTTATAATCTTATCTACTATTACTAAAATTATATTATAATCTTATCCTATAATAGGGTCTCTTAATTTTAGCAACTTAATAATAAAGTCCTATAATATAACCTCCTATAGTCTCTCTGGTATTTTAATAGGTTATAGCCCTCTATATGGCTTATACCTTATTAGTTTATTCCTTTAGCAATCTAAATACTTCTTTATAACTTTTTATGCTATACCCTAGATTCCGTTAATAATATACTCCTCTTAGAGTTTTAATACTAAGCCTATGGCTCTATTATATTCTTAAGTTAGTCCTTTATAAAAATCTTCTATAAAGTGCTCTACTATACTTCTTAGGATATACTTTACTTCTTAGTTTTTATATATATCTATCTATAGATCTTTTAGCTATACTTTTAGAATTCTTTATACCTAAAAGCTTTTTAATGACTTATAAATTCTTTCTAACTTATTTTTTTTAAGTTATTATAATTTTTGGATAATTATACCTAATTAACCCATCTATATCTTTTCGCAGTAAAGCCCCTAATGGTTTTTTATTATTTTATAGTTTAGCCTTTCGGCTTAACGCATCGGCTTATATATTGTCTGTACCCTTAGTATACTAAATCTTAAAATAGTATTTTGTAAGCATCTCTGCCTATCTAACCTATCTTTAGTTAAGTTCCTTTATTATTAGGAATCCTATTAGGTTCTTATAATCCGTCTTAACTATAAATAGTTTCTTTATTCCTTATAAGAATACTCTCTATTTCTTTAATGCTGTAACTATACCTAACAACTCTTTATTATAAATATCGTAGTTTAACTCTAGTGGTATTATCTTTTAACTATAATATACTACTAGGTGCTATTTATCTAGATACTTTTATATAAAATATACTCTTAGTATAAAGTCTAATATATCTATTTCTACAACCGTCTCTAGTCCTAGTTAATAGATCTTAAGAACTAGCTCCTAGGTAAACAACCTCTTAACTTCCTTAAATAGTTCTTATTATTCCTTTCCCCATACCTATAGTTCTTCTTTCTTCGTTAATTATGTAAATAGCTTAATATCCTTTAACTATTGCGCTATAAATCTTCTGTAGTAATTGCAAAACCCTAAGAATAATCTTAACTGCGTAACGTTCTCTAGTTTCTACTAATTTACTATAGCCTTAATCTTCTTTAGATTTATACTAAGTTAGCCTAGTTTAATAATAAATTTAACGAAATTAGTCTTCCTAGTAAAGAACTCGTATTTCTTAATTGCTACTAGCATCTATTCTTCTTATAGTCTCTTTAAGACCTATTTAACGTGTTCTCTATGTTCTTCCTTAGTCATTAAGTAGATAATAATATTGTTAAGATATACTATAATAAATTTATCCAAGTATTCTCCTAATATATTATTAATTCGCTTTTAAAACGTTACTAGTACGTTTATAAGCCTAAATTGCATAACTAATAGCTTATATAGTCCTTCTTTTAACCTAAAGGCTGCTTTCTATTTATTGCCTTCCTTAATTCTAATCTAATAATACGCCTATCTTAGATCTATCTTTATAAAGATTTATATATTACCTATCCTATCTTAGATTTTACTAATTAAGGGTAAAGGATACCTATCCTTTCTAGTAATGCTGTTTAACTATCTATAGTTAATACACAGCCTTAGTTTACCGTTTTTCTTTAGTATAAATAGTACTAGATAACCCGCTAATAACTGCAATAGTCTAATATATTTCTTTCGTAGGTTTTCCTAAATAAACTATTTTAGTACTCTACCTTCTTCTTTAATAAGCTTATAGATTGGAAAGAACCTTAGACTTATTCCTAGTTCTAATTCTATTTTATAGTCCTATACTATATACTCTAATAACTTTTTACTCTCTAGTAACCATAGTTTTTTACTATACTTATAGTATCTCTTTAATACGTAACTTAGTCCCTTTTCTATTTCTTTATAGGTTACTCCTACTTAGTACTATACCATCTTAGCTTATTATCACATCCTATAGTGTTAAGTATCTCTAATATTAACCTAACCTATAATCCAATTAATTTTTAAATTATATTTCTATAACTAAGGCATTTTTAATACTGCCTTATTGTTCCCTAATAGTAATATATTAAAAGACATCTTAATTTATCTCCCTTTAATAGTTAACTAAATAGGTCCTATTTTAAGATTAATAATACCTCCTCTATAGGCTATTAAATCTCCTAAAATTATTACTAATA
>Ga0307515_10013435_pt1 | contig 15311 bp, 16 predicted proteins | sample 17_EM_MG_FD_194513 | JGI IMG/M metagenome (GOLD analysis project Ga0307515, IMG submission 194513) | Populus trichocarpa ectomycorrhiza microbial communities from riparian zone in the Pacific Northwest, United States - 17_EM | ecosystem: Host-associated > Plants > Roots > Unclassified | place... | reverse complement strand
GCGCAGTGGTATCGCTCCTGAAAGTATAGGCGGGGTATACGGTCACAATGCTATGGGTTCGAATCCCAGTGCCAGCCCCCCGGTGTGAAGGGGACAAAGGGTAGTGGGTGGGGAACTCCGCCATTTGACCGACTTGCCCGGAGGCGGAGGGGATATGGGGCTCTGTCATACTCTAGTTAGAGTGCATACAGTATGAATAAACAACAACAACAACCACCTCCACAAGTCTGTCAATTCTTGGTCAAATTGCATGCCCTTTTGCTCAGCATAGATCTACTATATGTAGATTGATTCTGCATTATTGTTCATCAGATACTGGCACTGGTTGTGGATTGATAGGAGGGGGAGTATCAACTACCCCCCTTCTAGTAGATTCTTCTAGTGGTCCTCAGCATATCCTAGTACCTGGCTAATGTTAATGTGAAATCCATCTACATATAGTTGAGCTACTCTGTGCCAAAAGAGATTCAATTTTGGCTACAATTGGTGGAGCTATGGGGAGCCTGATTAAGAGCCTACTTCAGAGCCTGCTTCAGAGCCGCGTTTGAGAGAGCCGAGCATCGGCGTTTTCAGAGGAATCTTTGGGCCGATTGAACTCTGAGTTTGTGGAAGCTTTGGCCAATAGAAGGTTTAAGTCTGTCAATGCTTTGACATTGACGTGGACGTAGCCAACCTACTTGACTAAGTGCTCACGGTACCATCACCATCACCGTCACCAGCAACATCACCATCATCATCATCACCATCGTCACCATCTGCCTCAGACTGAATACGTACGCATACGCCCAAAATCGAAGGGACACTGGCTGCAGATTCCGCTGAGGAACTGAGTCGGAGAACTACTCTCCCCGAGATCCAATTGTCTACCTTTCCAGTAGAATCTAAGCCTGCAATTGTCAACACCATGACCTTGATGCATCGTGAGATCTTGTCATGGTGGCCGCGCTAAAGATAAGGTTCAGACTATGATATCAACCGACATCATGATTTCGGCCAACATATGCCGCCTGCCACCTGCCACACGCCACATGCCACATGCCGGCCGCCGCACGCTGCCTGCTAAACACCGCCCGCCATATGCCACCAACCTCACGCCTCCCGGTATGTGGCGTCTGCAACTCAGCAAGTCTCTGGGTTGACTACGCAGGAGCATACATGGGAGCATATAGTCATGTGAGTTTGGGAGAGTCTTGCCGCATGAGAGTGTACTTGGGAGCATAGAGCCAAGTAGGCTGGGAGTGTCATCGAGTGCAATTGGGAGTGTACTTGAGAGCGTTCTCGGGAGTGTGCTTCAGAGCATGTTGAGAGCTTACTTGGTAGCGTACAGTCAACCAGGCTGGGAGTGTGCCATCGAGTGCAACTGGGAGCGTCCTTGAGAGCATGCCTGGGAGTGTACTTGAGAATGTACTTGGTATACTTGGGAGCGTACTCGGAGTGTACTTGGGTGCGTCTTGAGAGCTTCCTTGGGAGCGTATAGTCAAGCAGGCTGGGAGTGTGCCATCGAGTGCATCTGCGAGTGTCCTTGAAAGCATGCCTGGGAGTGTACTTGAGAACGTATGCGGAGGTGTACTTCGGAGCGTACTCGGTGTGTACCTAGGACCGTACTCAGTGTGTACTTCGGAGCGTCTTGAGAGATTACTTGGGAGCGTACAGTCAAGGAGGCTGGGGGTGTGCTATCGAGTGCAATTAGGAGCGTCCTTGAGAGCATGCTCGGGAGTATACTTGAGAACGTACTCGGAGGTGTACTTGGGCGCGTACTTGGTGTGTACTTAGGAGCGTCTTGAGAGCTTACTTGGGAGCGTACAGTCAAGCAGGCTGGGAGTGTGCCATCGAGTGCAATTAGGAGCGTCCTTGAGAGCATGCTCGGGAGTGTACTTGAAAACGTACTCGGTGTGTACTTGGGAGCGTAAGTCAAGCAGGCTGGGAGTGTACAATCGAGTGCAATCAAGAGTGTACTTCAGAGGGTACTTCGGAGTATACAATGACTTCGGAGCGTGCAATGAAATGCATGTGGTACTTGGGTTTCAAGTTTGTTCAATGCAGCATGATGAATAGTATCAAGCGCAGATAATCGCATGCGTATCATAGTAATCTAGTCAATGAGCAGGTCCATAGGAAATCATAATACCACGCGTCAAATATGCTATGGATTACCGACCCAAAAACCGCTTCTCTTGAGTTACGCGTCGCGTAAGGTCATTTTTGCCGGTGTTGCACTTTCAATGAATCCGCTAGCAATGAGGCTCGCTATAAAATCGACACGAGGCACCTATGTAATCCCGTTAAAGACCACAGGACTGGCAAACTTGCAACGTCTAGGATAAGCGTTATGTATACCACGTGACTAGACCTAGAGTATCTCCGTGATATATATCCCTTCGACGATTAAACAAGTACCATTACCTCTATCAAGGGAGAACCCCTAACAGTCTGTGGGATTCCGCCAACTCCCACCGAGAAAGAGGCCAGTACGATCTCACCAGCTCCCACTGATACAGAGGCCAGCACAACCCCAGAGAAGCCAACCAATCACAAGGAGACAGGTACCCCAAAGCCTGACCGGCCTGCCACTCACAGCAGCAAAAGTAGCTGTTCCGACAATGATGACACCGAGGATAAAGAACACATGGGTTGATTCCTAGAATGGCTCAGCCTCGACCCTGACTGCACGAGAATGTTAGACGATGAGACAAAGATGTTGGCGCACCACGCAAGAAAAATTGGAAACAACGCCTTACTCATCTTCCAACCAGCAGTAAACGAGGACCCTGGGTTGTTTATAGAAGCCCAGGCACAAATCGCAGTGGCCGTGTACACGATATGTGAGGCTATGGTTCGATTGAATATTCGGCTTGGCAACATCTCATACTTTGCAACTGATAAAGGAAAAAGGAAGGCAGATATGGAGGGTGGCAGGAGAAAGTGGATGCACCAGGAGTGAGAGTCTTTATGTTTTTCCATTGAGTTTATGGGTTTCCTTTGGTTCATGGTTTTCCTTTCGGGTTATGTCTTTTCTTTATGGTTACAGTTTTCCTTCGAATTCATGGTTTTCCTTTGGGTCTATGTTTCTGTCTTTCCTTTGGGTTTATGTTATTCTGATAATCTTTTGGATTTGGGTATACAATTATATAGAAGAGAAGAGGTGTACTTCGCGCAAAGGGCCAGGGAGGAGTTGTGGCAGGAAAATCCATTTCTCACCACCACCGCCACTCAGCTTGGCAGAGGGAAGCCGGCAGGGGGCATACGGAGATACAGGGATAATGGAGATGCACCGAGCAATGGCGGGTGTACGGAGATACAGGGATAATGGTGATAGGCTGAGCAATGGGGGTGTTCGGAGATATAGGGGTAACGGAGATGGACTGAGCGACGAGGAGTATATATTCGAGAGACCCCGGAGTAGATAGACTCCATATCATCTTATCATACAACGAAAATACACACTCTATCACTCGCAACTTTTGGTCTCACTCGCTCTTTCCGAGATTTTGTGGATCCTCACTGCCAGGTAGTATCACATCTTCTCACCCTCTTCCTACGCTCCTCGAGCCAAAACCGCTCTATCCCACGAATTCCCTTTGGATGTTGTGAGAGGTGCGGCGGAGTGTTGATGAGGGGCTCTCTGCCTTCTAGCTCCGTCGTTTTACCACACCGGCCTCCCTCTGCCAAACTGAGTGGCGGTGGTGGCGAGAGACAGATTTTCCCACCACACTGCCAGCCGCATATGGTTTCATAGGCCCACACGCACAGCTCTATGAATCGACTATAGATGGCTATAGACTGCGCATCATGCAGGGGTCCACGGGAAGCTTACTATGAGCTGCCCATGTGCATGTGTGTACATCACGCAGCCTATCATCAATTTGCACTTTTCCTGATGCATATTACCTCTGAATTATTCTTCATGCTTTATTGTACCATTTAAATCATTGACTATTATCTTACACACCACTAATGAAATTCTTATTAATACAACCATACCATATCATCTGACATTGCAATACATCGGACTACTTTCTTCTCACAATAAATACACCCATCACCATTATCTACCAATATTATACAACTCTTACATCCCACAATGTAGATTACTTTCTATAATTTCCCTAATCACTCTTCACCAGTAACACTACTTCTCACTTATAACCTTGCGCTGTGACAGCTGGTGGTAATGCTGGGCTGATCATAAGATTCTTTGTTGGTGTTACTGGTGTTACTGGTGGCTGCTTTTCCGGGTCTAGCGTATTCTCCCCCTTAACTTCACCCAACTTTTTATTCTCCTCCACAAGGCTCTTCATAGTTGTTTTGAGCGTCTTAACCTTGCACTTGAGGTTGTCAATTTTTGAGTAGAGTTTTGTAAAATGTCCGGCAATAGCTTTGATATAGGCCGTAGCGACCATACCCATAGCTGCTTCATGTGACAAATCTATATTTCCGTCCTTGTAAATGAAAATCTCCTCGGACTTCATTTTTGTTTGTTGTTTGGGACCGAAGTCCCACTGGGAGTTTTGAAGAACCTCCCAAACTTGTTGTGGCCAAAGCCAATTTCTTCTCAGGTGCAGGCAGTCGCTTGCCTTTCCCCTTCTTCTTGGGCTTCTTCTCTTCTCCTCCACCGGAGGCGAAAATAGGAAGCATCGAGTTAGCGATCAAGTTGTCATCGCTGTCGTAATGGCTCGAGTAATCCAAGCGGGAGGAGCAGTCCGACTCGGCGTCAGACTCCCACTCGACATTGGAATTACCTCGCATTGACAATAGGAGGTCAAAGGGGTTCGTTTTGGGGGTTGAGGGACCTGCGCAAGGTGTCGGGGTCGTCGAGTTGCACCCGACTCTAGGCATAGTAAGACCTTAGAGATATTACGGGGCGGCTTATAGTTGTCCAACTACCCCTTGGCAAAAGCTAGCGGTGAGGCGGTGTGTCGAGGTATCGGTGTGGAGGGTTGGGGTTGGGGTTGCGGCTTCGTAAACAGTAGCACTTGAATAGGATGGAGGAGTTGGGACGTGGAACCCTAGGGCCTCACTAAAGGGATCGGGAAGAGCACTAAAGCGCTAAAATGCAATCTCAGAGTCGGAAAGTGGGTATATTCCGGTATATTCCGGTATGACCAGAGGTTACTGGCCTGCTATAGAGTCTCTTCTTTGTAGTATGCACATTCGGATTGGTGGTGGGTACAAGCTTGATGTCTGGGATATCTGACAGATGGCCTGGAGGGAAAGGTCGTTTTTGAGTGCCTGTAAACGCCTAAACAGGTGGACAATGGAATCGTCATCCCACGGCCTTGAGATGATTGTAACAGCACTTTCATCCTAGAGCCAACGCTTTCTTCTGCTTCTACAGCTGCGGCTGTTCCAGGTTGGATTGAGGATGATTTACGGATCGCCATAGGCCGTTAGAATAAGACCGGCCAACCTTGGATGGTAACATTTTATCACCTACACACTCGGTATCCTTCAATTCCTATCATTTTCCTTTCTAGTATAGTGTAAGTAAAACAGTCACATTAGAAGTTCGGCCAACCAATCAAAGTCTTGCCATAAGGCGATCTTTACTCACACTATACCCGAAAAGAAAATGATACGAATTGAAGGGTACCGAACGTGTAGGGGATAGATGTATGTAGCGGGATATGTGCTCGTCCGGTGAAGAGTTTAGACGGTTCACGACAAGGTCAGCCGTACCGCGAGCAGGCCACTGATGGCGACGAGGTCGGCCATCCAGGGTAAATTATACAGTGCCACAATAATTAACAACACTTAGTCACTTATCAGCGCTGAACATTAGCAATGGTATCTACAGATGCAGGCATACGGTCCTGTAAGTCTGGGCTTTTAAGGTTGATGGGCAGGCGGGATAAGAGAGTCGTGAGTATGATTGTTGGAGGTTCAGAGATCAAGGCGGTTGTTTTGGTCTGGATTCAAAGAAGTATATATATATAAAGAACACTCCATCACTGACCCCAGCAGACCGAACGATTGCAAATACTCCCGGCGCGATGTGACTATCGTATAAAGCGTAAAATTACGCGGTAAAATATCATACAAGTTTTCCGTTCGCTGCGTAGAAGTGGTCATCAGTGGGTGGTTCGTTGACAAAATTAGATCATCAGCGATCTAAGTAGCTCAGCCTTACCTAAAGTAGCCCGTAGGCTACGTATTCTATGTAGATGGTGTTAGAAATGAGTAGTGAGTACTGTGAGTGAAGTCCAGATTCGATAATACCTCTTACAATCTACTGGCCTCTCTCTACATAATGACAAGAATAAATTAGCCAGTTTGTTACTAAACTCAAGCGCGGGGTCGAGCAGATTCCCACAGATGGTGAAGGCTACTCGAGCCAGATCAACATGATAGCTAGCTTGAGCCACAACATCTCTCCTCCGCTAGTGCTTCTACCTCTCTTCATTCTCACTCTCGCTCTCTAAGCCAAGCTCTCAATCCTAACTTCATCCGCACTTCAAAAACATAAATGCAGGTCTCGAACTTACCCAAAATTGTCATATGTGCCTAGCACGTACCCATTATCGGACATCCCGGAAATGTCATCTGTACCTTTATGCTTTAACTAACGTTTGCCAGCAAAATAACTCGGCTTTCTCAGTCGTGAATTTCTATGCTGTTAGTTCTGCAGGGTTTAGTTTTCTAGCGTTGCTCATCAGAGTACCCCGAGCGGACTGGGCTCGTCAGGTATCGGCCTACACGACGAGGAGAGCCGACTCGCGATGCGGCTAATCTCGTCACGGCCGCTACTGTGCGGGTCTCCCACTGGCAATGAAGTGAGTGACTAACTGCGTCCGGTACTCGATCGCAATCCTTATCATATCGTCTCTAATTGCAGTTTCCTTCTAGATTAGTTAGCTTACGATCTGTGAGTGTACATTTAGCCTTGTATTTTTTTTAGATAGCAGCCCTGGTGGCTTCCGTATCACCATCGAAACAGTAGGATAAAGAAAAATAAATTTGACATTGCTGGGGTCTAGCAAATAAAGAACCAGTGTACGTTGGAGACCGAGAGAACTGGCGCCGCGCAAAATGCCTTATTGGTCTTCAAATAGTGAGTTCAAGCGTCGGATGGCAATAAACGAGTGTATGTATTGAATCGATGGGCTGCGTCACGGAACGGATGCGATTCTGAAAAACGTCTGTCCCAACCACGAGTCCATTACGAGTCAGCAGGACCCGTGTCTAAACCCATACCAGAGGGCTCCAAAACTATACGATAGGTAGCATCCATTTCAGTCTTGGTCCTCGTCAGTTTACATTTGTTACACACGTGGAAACAAATGCTGCCACCCTGGGTTCCATTCAGAGTTGAACGACCGACAAACCACAACTGCGATGATTCGTGTACAGCATAGGTATATTAAAAGCACAACTCTTAGAAAACAAGATTGGATCATACATCTCGCACCACCCCAATCGCAAAAAGAAATAAAAGAAAAAATCAGAGCAACGGGAATCCGACCATGCAACGACAACGACGATGACGATGACGACGCAAATTCAAATCCAACAATCTGCCCCATTCCCGGATACGCCAAAAACGCCATTCCAAGGAGAGAGAAAAATAATTCAAATCGGCCTTTGTTCGATCTATTCCATGTGGACAACTAGCAGCTCCCAAAGATTTCAGGCTTTCTTCGCGCTCTTAGGCGTCTTCGCCTTCGCTTCAGCTTTCGCGAGCTGTGCGCGCACCCCCGTCAGTTGGCCTGCATCTCGCTTGAGGGATGGAGGAAACCAACCTTGGCCTCGAGCTGCTTCTTCTTCGGGGTGAGGATCTGCTTGCCCGCTGGATGGGACTTCCGCATCTGCGGCTGCTGCTTCTTTTTGGTGACTCGCGCGCGAGGTGTTACAGGTTCGATGCGTTCGGGTTTTGCGCCATTGCGCGCGGCTTGACGGGTGAAGTAGGCCATATTTGTTTGTGTGTTTGTGGCGACGACGATGCAGATTGTGTTGGTGTGCTGGCTGGGATGGGGAAGCGATAAGGGAAGCGGCGACGGCGGGTGATGCGTCCTTTTATACTGCAGAAGTTCTGGAAGAGGGGTAGTTGGCAACAACGAACGAATCCCCGCTCAGCCCCATACACACACGCATCACACCCACATCACATCATGCACACCACACCGTGTATGGGAGAGAAAGAGTGTAAGTGAAAATGAACAAATATATGAACGCGTTTCTCTCTGCTGATGCTGCTGTCAATAACAACAGAAAATAACAACAGTTGAGTCGCTGGCAAGCGCTCCCAGCGACCACGTGGACTGCTATCGCTGAACCATACAGATCCCTGGAAGTACGTTTATGACCCCAGCTCATCCAAAGAGTAGCGCCGAATTCCCTCATCTCTGTATGGTGGTGGTATTTGTGCGGGATCACCTGGGGCTTCGGATCCATCACAGGCGTGTATGCAAGGCACATGATATTGTCGATTCTCGGTTCGGGGCATGCGCAGAGATATCTTGCTTCCCCGATATCAATAACATGGACTCGCACTTACTCACAACTATGCTTATCCTTCTTCTGGCTTCTGAAGGATCTGGCGTCTCTCTTTCGCCGGAAGTGGTTTGCGTTGTGTGCATTCATTTTTGGTTGCTTGTCGAACACGTCAACCTACCTTTTGTTGACACTTGACGGTTTTCCTCTTTAGGACATTGTTATTTCGGGAGGCAATGGCAACCTTACCCCTAACCCATTCTCTACGTCGCTCTTTAGTATTTTAGGAGGGCGATGTAGAGTAAAGATGTTGCGAGGAGGTAGTTTTCTCTTTCCTCCCAAAAACCCACCTGTTCCCGTTCCGCAGTTATCATCATATCTTCTGTCCTCTATTCACTCATCCTCCGATAACGAACGTGCACACATTCCAAAGTTTGTTACGTCATGTTCAGCCCTGTACCGAAGATATTAACATTCCGTTCCCTCAGCCTTGCTTGCAAAACGCGTAGTTCATTCCTAAACCTAAACATTGAAATCCCAGAAGAATCCTAACCTGTGTCACGATTCCAAATGTGAGGCGTGAGGAATCTACCTAGATGACTGGGTTTTGCAGAATCGTGAGTCATGGCTGGCGGAGACGAAACAATTTAATGCGTTCGCTTAAATCTTTCCTTGTTGGGAAAACCGGGCGAAGTTTCGCTTGGAATAATCCATACAAAAGCCGAGTAATTTTCGAAAAGTGGACTTGGTATGCGTATTTGTTTCGATTTTTCTCGCGGCCTGGTGTTTTGGTCGCCGTAGAGTAAGGAGGCAGTTCTGAGACATGGCTGAAGGCGTATTGACAAAGGTTTCCCTACCACAACCTGACACCACGATGTTGTGCGCTCCCAATAGAACAGTGACAAAAGCTAGCTTATGAATATTATGCACACGCAGCGTTACATACTGAGCAAGGTTCTTGTTCGGACAAGTATGAGAGGAGTCAAGAGCTTAGTCAAAAAGCTGTCTTGGGTGTTCTGCACACCTTGGATCTTATATGTTCATGTTTTCACTTGCGGCTGTGTATGATACGAAGGAGGGGCTGCCGCTTGTCTATACACTCGCGGTTCGCTGACAGACTAGCGACCAATGACTGAATCATTCATCCGCGCACTGGCGGGGCGTTTAGCTATCAAGGCTTTATGCTACCAGGTTTGTTATGAGACCTAAGATTGTGGTAAGTGCTTATTATCTCACCTATGGCCACCGAAGACTATTCTTGTACTTTAGGCAGTACTTCGTATTGGAGAAGTGGCTGGTCCGTTTTCAATTTCTAGAGGATGGTAACTCCATAGTGCAGGTATGAAGATTTATCGCCTAAATTTTTCCGGTATTAATGATTTATTTTATTTCCGAGTCCTAATGCAGGGCTGCACGCAACTTCTCCAATCATTAAGCCGTCATTTTACTGACCTCTCTCTCAGCCTCAAACCGATAGAGCATTTTAAGCATGTCGCAGTAAGAGTGATTCCTAGGTCTCTGCCTTGCAGGAAATACGACCTGGGTGTTTTCTCACGCGTGCTCAGACTGACAAATTGGGGTTCTAACTGCTCGCAAGCTTGCGGCTTGAGTGGACAAGCCGGAATTTGGTCGAAGGAATGAACACACCCCAGACCTGGGCCCAGCGCTTTCTTTCTTTTGGGGGCGCAGCATGGTGGCATTTACTGTGTATGAAGAACTAGCGTGGGAAAGGCTTGAGAGTTGTAATCATTTGTCCGGAATTCACTGGCGTTCCCGGTTGACTATCTCCTATACGCTCAGTTTTGCAGACCGGATGCAATACTGCTTTTTCCATCAAATTCATTGACTCACTCTCATAAGGGTGGTTCAACTGGCCATTTGGGGATTTTGCCACCCGACGATCACTATACTTGAATATTAACTTGTCCAAACCCAACCCTGTAAAAAGATAAGCTCGCCACTTCGTATCTTTGATCTACTTCTAGAAATACTTCCGCAGCGTTCTATTCAAGGCAGGCAACAGTTCTTCTAGTTGGCTGAGATATGCTTGGTGTGGAGGTTATCAAAGACAAAATTACCGGTTCGAGTAGTTTCAGCCACTTGCATGCTGGGACGCCACAAGTAGAACAGTCCTAACATACTCCCTTAGAATTTCTTTTTAGGTAAGAAAAGATAGTGCTAATGATCCATCCCCCGAGTTTGGTTTTTAGCTTGATATACTCTGGTATGTGGGATTTTCACGGCTGTTGTCACACAAGGATTTGGTAAGCTGAGAATTGCCGCTGCGGCCATAGAGGGTTATTCCAATGTTTTGATTAATCAGCGAAATCGGTGGACGTGCCAAAGCATCAAAACTAGATCGAGTCAGGAAGCATGGTGAACAGAACTCATGTACTGAAAAACCCTAATCCTGTAGGCCCCCCATTCTCATTGGTAATGGAAATCGTAACTCCTTCTTTGTTCCATCTACCGATGATAACAGTGATACTTGCTGTTGAAATGCTTCTTGAGTTGTTGCTTCCTTGATATAGCCTGATTGTGAATTGTGGATGGAATGATATTATCATGATTGAGGCTTCTTAGGGTTACATCTAGGAGCTCAGATCATCTATGGCTACTTTTTGCCAGTAAACAACATGACTGATAAACTCACCTATATTGTTATGTCTTGTATTCTACAAACTCCACTAAATACAACAGTTGATATTGACGTCACAGTTAGTCACTCGGTTTGATATGTGCTCCGCTTATCGCGATAATCAAACATCCCTGCAATCCAGCTACCTACATAAGTAGTTAGTAACCCCGCTCATTCCTAAGATCTTCTTTAAGATATCGACATGGCATCTCTTTCTGCTCTGCCCTCGGAACTGCTCTCAGAGATCGTCGGAAACGTCTACTCCTCGACCAAATTGAACCCAAACCACTCCATTACTCCCCTACGTCTCGTCAATCGTCGTCTTTCCCTTATCGCCCGGCCCTTTCTATACCGTGGGTTTGTCGGCTCAATCTGTCGCATCCGTGGGTTCCTGCGTCGTCTGCACCGTGAGCCCGAGCTCGGAAACTATACTCTGTCCGTCCGATTAAGTTGGGCTTATGGTGATAATCGAGACGTGGACGAGGTTAATCCTGAATACTATTCCAATGACGAACTCGACGCCGATATCGAGTGCTGGGAGGCTACGACCCGCCAACTAGGGCTACCAAAGGGTCATATTCTACATATACCTCTCGATGATGACCGCGAGATGAGCAGCTCAGGCTATAGCCGTGTCTGTGCCATGTTGCTGTTGTTGAAGTTGCGCAACCTGAAATCACTGGCGGTTAACTCCGAACACAATTATGCTCTTTTCACAAACGAGCCCGCTGTATGGATTTCAACTACATCGCTAGTACCTGCGCTTGAAAGCTTTACCTCTTTTCACGATGTATATGGGACGAAACCTAACGAGAGGGTCCACATCAGCTGCTATCTGTCCATCATGAAATCGGCACCAAGGCTCAAGCATTTCAAAGGCCACCGTTGCTTCGGGATGTATCAGGACGACTGTGATGGCGGGTGGCCGTACCTTCGGGCATCACAGATGAGAGACATGTTTGGTACGAATAACTACAGCAATTTCACGTCCCTTGAATTTACGAATTCCGACATTGATGGCAATTTCTTTGGCTGGTTCTTTGGGTATACGAAACACTTGCGGAGCTTCACCTATAAGTTTCAGAGTAAAGACAATACCGCGTTATTTGAGTTGGGAGCGTATGGGGTATGCATTGCGGAAAGTGCGGATGACGCTGGAGGAGCTGCGAATAATTTTCGCACCCGGACATTTATCCGGTCCCCACGATCGGTGGTTTCGCGGAACTCTGGGTTCATTCGAGGATTTCCCACGAATGACCAGGCTAACGACGGAGTTTAAATTTTTGTGTGTTTATCATCATCAGCCTCAGCTGAATCTTATCGACGTCCTGCCGAGGAGGTTACGACACCTTACTATTCTTCACACTGATTGGAGAACTGAGTCTAGGTGTGTAATGTTGCAGCATGTACTTGGTGTGGCGGAGAAGTATGCAGCTGATATTAAGGCGGTTGGTGAAAGCAAATTGGAGGAATTGGATGTATACCGAGTGCCTCTTTTCGAAAATTCAGACTACGAGAAGATAATAATTTGTTATTTGATAGAATATTGTACTAAGGTGGGGTTAAGGTTGAGGTTGGGTACGGAGAAAGATGTTTATCCACCGTTGTAAAGGTCACGGCGGTAGGAATGGAGGTGCAAATGTTTATTTGCCGTTTTCTCATATTGCTGATTTATGCTAGGTGCAAGGGAGAGCTTTGTACCTTTCGTTGAATTGTTGCTTTGTCTTTTTGCCTTTTTTCATTCTGAATACCTTTTGACCTTGCGCCAGGTGACTCTAACCTGGCTATGGCAAAAACAAGCACTTACACCCGTTCAGCGGCGATTAGCAAGCACGCAGGACTTTAGATAAATTCTTTTTCCCCGCGTGTACTTGTACACATATCTTCTGCTGCAATCGTTTTGTTCGTTTCTGTTTCTGCTCACTCTCGGAACAGCTAAACCGACGAATATGGACTGATGAGCAGTTTTATGACCCCTAAATCATCTCTCTAGAGTACCGCTCCCGTACTCCTAAGTCTTCTTTTCCTCCTTTCCGCCTGCTGTGTAGTGTTGTGAAGCGTTTGGTTCAGCCGCCAGCCGATCCACAGATTGGCAGACGGGTCAGATATCGACGATCACATTTGAAACCGCCCTTGGCAAGGGCCGATCTGGGTCGATTCAGGAGATGCCGGACTGCAGATATCTGTCTGGTCTGCGAATACTAGGTGTATATATAGTCCAGGCCCAGGTCAGCTTTGGCAAACTTGGGCCGACCCAGGCCTCCTTTCGGCAGAGGTCTGCCTTAGCACAGGCCAACGTCGGGCAGCGTGAAATCTGGCGGACTGACCACTTTGGAACACTCTGTCATTGGATCATCGCACTCATCGCTTGATTCTCATTTTAGGAATGGGTATTATTGGGTGAGAAACCTCGCCAAGATCAACTAAGCCCTCTTTTAGAGAACCGACGTTGACGATAAGTCGCTTGCTGGGGCTTCAGGGACTGCTTTCTGCCTGGGAGACGTCTCCGCGTAGACTTGCCGCGCCGTCTGCTGTCACAGGAGAGATCCCCAGCCTTTTCAAAACCAGGTAACAGAAGGAGTTACGTGGCGGGGACTTGCGAAGGTAGTGTTTGGGGTGTGGGGAAAGGGACGCCATTGAAAGGACGATGTGGTGGCTCCTCGGCGGAGGGTATGTCGACGGTGACCCACGGCCAGGGTGGGGAGAGGCAACTTGATCGCTATCGATCCACATCAAACAGCAACGACATCGCTTGGCCTGTTCTCGTTCCCAAGAAATTTCGTCGCTTGCAAGCTCCGTCAGCTGAAGGGTGGTTTTCGAGCGCACGCTCAGCCCCAACTCGCCTAAAATTCCAAAGAAACTCTGCGCCGCTGTTTTTAGGGTTTCGAGATCAGCCCTAGGGAACGTCAGGTGATAACGGTGCCCTAAAAATTTTCGTCGGCTAAGATCGGTATTCGGTATTTAGCCCAATCATACCCGAAGCCTATACCATCTACCCTTCTACTCTATCAAAGAAGACAACCAATTCATCGAGACCACTACGTCGAGGCTGAGACGGCCAGTCCTTCAGAACGAGAGCTCGCTCGTACACAATCATGTGCTTCAGGTCGCCCTTTTTCCTGTGCGGCCGGATCTGGTGTTCTTAAGTGACTAGACCGGGCCTCCGAAATGCCGGCTCGCCAGGCTGAACCTATGCTAAAGGCGGCCGGTAAAATTGCGGCCGGGCCGACCTGATCTGCAGATCGCTAAATGACCACTGGCTATGAACTCTGGGGCTCTCTCGGCTCTAATTCAACAAATAGCGAACATATTCCGATTCCACACAGTAATCATCCTATCCGCTGTGAGCTTTTCAAACCTCTACACTCTCGAATCCTGTGGATCATCCCAAACCCAACAACGTCCAAGGCCAAGTTAGTCTATTCCGGGTCGTTTCAAACCACACTAACCCGCCACAGATTAACTATCTATCTTACCATCGATGAAGACAACTCGCACATAACTGAGGAAACTATCGAAGAACCTCTGACTATTGAAGAAGAAAATGTAAGTCACACCCATGTTTGCTTGCCGTGAATATGCACACTAACATACACACAAGAGGTACTTCAAGCTACTCTTAGATTGACCATCAAGGAATTGGTGCAATACAGACCCGCGCATACCACTGTGCACTTGCACAAGAATCATAGAGCCAAGATAATGGTAGAACACGACATCTATCGCTTGGAAGAGGAGCCCAAGCCCCACTCAGTTCTTTATGCCTACTCAGCACACTAACTGTGTGGAAGTTCCAAGACCTCCCTCGAAGCGATCTATCAGGTCGAGGAAATATAGAGAGAACAGAAGGCAAAGGCAAGCTTAAAGGCAGCAGGGTTAGTGTCTAAGCATCGCTTAGCATCAACATCAATGATTCCACCAGTCCAGCAATAGACCAGTCCGGACCGGGTCCGTCCAAGTCCAGTCCAATCCAGTCCGAGTAATTTTTGGATCGGGATCGGACCAATCCCCAATTTTTCTGGACCTGGACTGAACTGGCCTGGACTGCTTTGGACCAGTCCACTCGGGCCGAATCGGCCCGAATACGCTGGGAGTTACTGATACACTAAGTCAACAAATAGACTCATACTCATATACTCATACATGTAGACTCATCTTGCCATTCACAAGTCACCATGCACATCTCACCCCTCACCACTTGCCACTTGCCACTTGCCACTCACCACGCGTTTGGTATGGTTGGGTT
>Ga0307515_10013434_pt1 | contig 15311 bp, 12 predicted proteins | sample 17_EM_MG_FD_194513 | JGI IMG/M metagenome (GOLD analysis project Ga0307515, IMG submission 194513) | Populus trichocarpa ectomycorrhiza microbial communities from riparian zone in the Pacific Northwest, United States - 17_EM | ecosystem: Host-associated > Plants > Roots > Unclassified | place... | reverse complement strand
TCCATTGGACATTTGAAGAACCTCAGTAATTTATCGTTGGGTGGATTCAAATATGACTTATCATCAGTATCTTGGTTTTCACATATTTTACCTTGGCTTTCACCAAGAATTTCAAACCCCAGAGCTTCGCTTCCAACTTTTACTGGCTTAAACTCATTGAGAAGACTAGATCTGAGTAACTGTGGTCTATCTGATGGGACAGATCTTGGGGGGTTATCCTCACTTCAAGAATTGAATTTCACGAAAACAAGCTCAATAATCTGCCTAATGGCATAGATAGACTTCCCAAGCTACAAGTATTGTGCCTGTACCATTGTGCAGATCTTCTATCAATCTCAGATCTTCCCTCAAATTTGCACTCTTTGATGGTGTATCATTGCACATCCATAGAAAGATTATCTATTCATTCGAAAAACGTACCAGATATGTATCTAGTTAATTGCCAACAACCAGCTGATATCCAGGGTTTAGGAAGCGTGGGAAATAAATCACTCATTTATGTTGACAACTGCAGCAAACTGGCAAATAATTTCAAGAAGAGTCTTCTTCAGGTACAATCCCCTATCTTTTGCTTTCAATCTTGCTCTTGCACTTGGATTTCAAAGCTTTGTTTACTTAAAACAGGCATCGTTCAAGGGCGAGCATCTTGACATTTGCCTCCGCGACAGTGAGATACCGGATTGGTTCAGTCATCGTGGAGATGGATCATCGATATCTTTTTATGTACCAGACAGTGAAATTCAAGGATTGATTGTCTGGATTGTCTGCGGAGCTAGCGAAAGAAGACTTCCCCTACCTTACGCTTCTGCCACGATTAGAAATAAGAGCAAAGGTGTTCGATTGTTTCATTGGTCAACATTTATCCCGCTATATTATTCAAAACCTGCATATCATTCTTGGGTGAACTATGTAACATTTAGTCGGCTTCCATGTGCAATGGAAGGTGGAGAAGTAGTGGAACTGTCTGTCAAAATAACCAATGGCGTTGTTGTGGACAAGTGTGGCGTCCATCTGATATCAAAAGAGTGAGATATAGTTGTTAGCCAAGCAATTCTGATACCATGCACCTCACAGGTTGAAAATCTTGTCCACGAAAGATTTTGAAGTTTCAGCATGAATTTGCTGTTAGCTGTAGATTTTACAAGCTTTTTTCTCTCGAGGTGCCAGATTAAGTTGAACAACAACAACAACAACAAAGCCTCAACCAACCCCAAAGTTGAGAAAATCATTAAGGAAGAATGTTATAGAAAAAAAAGAAATTGTATGTGCTTTCCATAGTCTCATTGCCGAAAGGTTTTGGCTACTTGTGAGAACAAATTTGGATCTGCCATGTTCGAAACCAAGGACACTTTTTAATTATAAGTTGACAGGATCCATAGTATTTTGTTAAGTTTCATTCCAGGTACTTGGAAACAGAATAAAGTCTAGGATTTGTCCAAAGCCGATTTGTCTATTGTGGAACTGAGCCTGAATCACAGCTATTAAAAAACTATATCATCATGTCATGATCAGGGATGGCTTTTTTAAACTCTCTCATTGTGATTGGTAATTAATTCATACATAGCATAACCTAAATCTGTCTCTCAGACATGAACTACGAGGTTACTAGCTGTTTGGCGCTACGTTTGTCTCGTTGATGATGTATTTTTAAAATATTTAATTTAAAAAATAAAAAATATTTTAATGTTGATATAAAAAATAATAAAAAATATATAAAAAATTATTTTAATATATTTTTAAATAAAAAATTTATTTTAAAAATTAAATCTCATTCTCAAATAGAGCAAATTTCAATGTAGGTAGGATAAACAATGCTTGATTGATTTCTCGATTTTAGGATAATCATTATTATCATATATGATACTTAAATAGTTGTAAGAAACAATAGGTAGTCGTGTATTTCCATTTTTTTAATTAAAATTGTTTTAATCGGTATATAAGTTTAAAATATAATTCATATTTTTACCCTTCTTTTTCAATATATTTTCAAAAACATAAAAAAATTCAAAATGTTTTAAAAAATATATTTTCGATACAATTCGATCAACCATTTTATAATTTTTGACAATTTCACTTGTTGTAGTTGATTTTATATTGATGAATTTTCAAAAACCCAAAACTTGAAATTGAAAAAAAAAAAGAATAAAAAAATAGTAAGGGGAATGATGAGTAAGAATGAAAAGAGGGATTAAAATAAACATGAAAGTTTTAGACTCTTCTCCTAGAAAGTAAAGAATAAGTGGATAAGGATAAAAAAAAATTAAAAGACAAAAAGGGAAGAGAGGAGAAGATTATAAAGGATAAGTGAAGAGAAAATGATAAAAAAAAAAACAAATAACATTTTACAAATAAAAAGAAAAAGAAAAATAAATAAGGGAAAAACATAAACAAATAGTTCTCTCTAAAATCACACCGTTCAGAATCCGACAATCACGATCCATGTCGATCATCACTCAAAGCCAACAATTCATTCTCATCGCCGATCAAGTCACCTCTCATGACAGCTCCTCCATCACTAGTTATCTTTCTCATCGAAACCCCGAGTTATTCCCCTCTCCTTGTCATGTTTAGCTCTCTCCCTCTTTTTATTGGCAACTAACAAACTAGCCATAATCACTTTCATCACCAACTTCAACGAACCAACAATAAAAGAAAAAAAAGAAAAAAAAATTAATTTTTTGTTGTTTGGGTATGCAGCTCAAACGACAACACCTATATTGTTTGGGCCTTGATCCAAACAACTACATCTAGTAAATTCCCACTTCTGGCATACCCATTTTTTTTCAAGTCTCGAGGAGTCAAAACACGACGCCATGTACCATTCACACACAATATTTTTCATGATTAACTGACATATTATTTATGCAAGTACACACTTTTGTGCAAAACACCACCATTTCAAGCCAATGGTGACAGCGCACCATTTTTTATATAAGACAAACACTTATTTCTTGACCAATAACTATTTTCTCCAATGTATCATTGACATTCAACAGTTGTTCAATCAATAGTGGACATCAATATTTTCACCAATCAACGTGACACCATCCTCTACACTACCTGAGGTGAGTTGACGTGACCAAGATTTATAATTATTTTAGATCACCAGGTAAACGGATAAAGGCTCTCATACTTGTCATTCTCTCTTCAACAATTTATTTTACATCTTTTTTTCTCTTAAACACTTAGTAACTTAATCATCAGAGAGTATTTCTTTCCACGAGGGGCTTATTTTTTCAGGTGAATCTCCACCACTGATCAAGCCCAACAACCAAGCCCACCCACGTTTCAAGCCCAAACCTAATTTCACAAACTATGGAAAGTCCAATTTATGTATAAAGTTTTTTTTAAAAACTTCATCAATAAGTTCCTTTAACAATACATGAAAACTTTCAAAAGAAACAGGTGATAAAGAAAAGCTTTATATTCCACGTATCCTAGCAAAGCTAAGTATAGCAAATGCATATGAAATAATAATAGAGATGTGTAACATGGATTCCTCGATCACAAGATTATTCGTAAACAGATTTAGAACCAAATGGAGTTTATTTTCATACTCTAGAGCATTTTGCCTCATCCAAGTCGCTCGGTTATGGCAGGACCGCAGACCCAAATTCCTTGGGTCTTGTAGCCCCACTTGACCCAAAACTATGTGTCCTGCGTAAGGACCTAATTTTCATGGGTCCTGCGTCAGGATCCAAAGCTAATGAGTCATGCGTCTGGACCTAATTTACTTGGGTTCCGCAGCAGGACCGAATTTTCTTGGGTCCAATGTGAGCACCCAAGGCTAATGGGTCCTACTTCAGGATCCAATTCTCTTGGGTTTGGCGTGGGGAACCAAGGCTAATGAGTCCTGCGTTAGGACCCATTTTTCTTGGGTCCGGCGTCAGGACCTAAGGTTCTTGGGTCTTAAATTTCTAAATATAATTATTTGTGCTATAAATTTTATTATTTTTATTATAATTAAAATTATTCATATTAAAAATATAATTATTTAAATTATAAATATAATTATTTATATTATAATTAATATTATTAATAAAATAAGTAATAAATTTGAAAAAAATTATTATCAGTATTGAAAAACAATCACAGATTTGATTTAAAGGGTAAAATAAAAAATTATTATTATTATTATTATTATTATTATTATTATTATTATTATTAAATTTGAAAAAAAATATTATTGTTATTGAAGAAAAACCATATATTTGATATGAAGGGATTAAAAACTATGAGAACTTGAGTCAAACGAGTTTAATATTATTATATACACTAATATTATTAAATTTGAAATAAATATTATTAATATAAAAAAATATAGAATTGATTTGAAGGGTAAATTCAATTACTATTATTATTTTCATTATTAACTCGGGTCAAACATCTCCTTCCAGACCCAAGAAACTTGGGGCTAGAAAGGGGCGCTTCACCCAAATTGCTTAGGTGTGGCATGAGCGCAGATCCAAATCTCTTGGGTCATGCAGCCCCACTTGACCCAAGATTGTGTGTCCTCTATAAGGACCAACTTTTCATGAGTCACGTATTAGGATCCAATTCTCTTGGGTCAGTTGTCAGGACCAAAATCTCTTGAGTGTTGCAGCCTCGCCTGACCCAAGACTATGGGTCATAACGTCATGACCCAAGGCTAATAGGTCTCGTATAAGGACCCAATTCTCTTGGGTTCCATGTCCGGACCCAATTCTCTTGGGTGCTTCGTCAAGACCTAATACACTTGAGTCTGTCGTCTAATGAGTCCTGACAACAGACCCAAGAGAATTGGGTCCTAACACGGATCCATTAACCTTGGGACCTAAAGTCGGGCCCAAGGGAATTGGGTCCCCTGTTATGCGTAAAGACCCAATTCTCTTAGGTCTGTTGTCAGGATTCAAAGCTAACGAATCCTGCGTCAGGACCCAAGACTAATGGGTCCTGCATCATGACTTAATTTTCTTGGATCTGGTGGCAGCACCCAAGGCTAATGGATCCTACTTCATTACCCAATTCTCTTGGGTCAGATGTTAGGCTAATGAGTCCTTGGATTGGTACCCAATTCTCTTGGGTCGGTGGCAGTACCCAATTTTCTTGGGTTTTAGATTTTTATGATATTTTTTATGAAAATCAAAAGTGAGACCGCTGCGTAACGCGGAACACCAATCTAGTAATATTGTAAGTCTTTTTGCACAGTAACCTTGCTAACAGAATTATTATTATCATCATCATCTAATGTAATTGGCAATAAGAAATTTTTTTTTTTTTTGTTCTCGATGGAAAAGGAAGCCATTAGTCATGGGCCCTGGCTTTATAAATCCACCAGAAAACAGATATCCAGCTCATTCCTCAAACATCTCATGGGCTATTATTCTCCTTAATACTTTGATTTGATGCGTTGCCAACTGCTAACCTCGTCTCTTCAACCGAGTTCTATTTCCGGTGGGTACAGGGAGGGAAGTAACTTCTTGTGTTGAGTTTGGTGATATTTGAGGTTGGTATTTCATTTTTTCTCTCTCTTTACCCATTCCATGTGCATTGAACTAACACAATCTCTCCTTTTTTTATTACTTGTCTTGCATCTCGAATATCAGCAAAGATGATAAATTTATTTACATATTTAACTTGGTTTAGTGATGTTTCTCGGAAATTATGTATTTTTCTTTTTGTTACTTTCTGGGGCATTTTCTTTTCTAATTCGTTCACTTTTCTTTGATGATTTACTGGATTTAATTGAACTGTTGAACTTCAACTTAACCAGCTTTACTCATCAACAACTTCTATGTTTTATCTGAATTTTCAATTTTATTGCCTAAATGTTAGTTTACTAGGACCTTTGTTTTTTTATCTGATGAACGTATTAGCTGTTTTTTGTATTTTGAATTTGTCACTATACAATATGTGTCTAATTTAGTCAAGTTCTTGAAACAGATGATCCATTTGAGCAGTTCTTTCTGGCTTGAGGGCTTCTTCTTTTTTATTGGAACTATTTTGATGTGAGACGCATTGCAGCTCAAATGGTAATATAGATGGCACTAATTTTTTCAAGAAAAATCCCATTGAGCTATGCATTTGGAGTCTTTGTGCCTTCAGCTATTCAGAAGACTGCCTTGATTGCAGATCACAGTGGAGAATTTTTTTCCAAAAGAGTCTTTGGACAATATCAGCTTGTAGCTCTCCAACATTTTTCGAGTGGTAGTGTTAGTCAGCCTGGGAGGATATGTTGGAGAGGTTCCTCTAATGTTGTTCTTTTGAGGAAGCTTGAAATTGCATTGCGGGAGCATCAAGTAGATGAAGCTTGGGTAACTTTTATTGACTTCAAGAAACTATATGGCTTTCCTACGGGTTCCATGGTGAACATGTTAATTTCTCGACTTTCCTATTCATCAGACCACCACTGGTTGCAAAAAGCATGTGATTTGGTCTTCTTAATATTGAAAGAAAAGCCTGGTTTGCTTCAGTTTCCAGTCCTGACAAAGCTCTCAATCTCCTTAGCTAGAGCACAGATGCCTGTTCCTGCCTCTATGATTCTAAGGGTGATGCTAGAGAGGGAGAATATGCCCCCACTAACTATACTATGGTCAGTGGTTTCACACATGGTGAAGACGGAGATTGGAGCATGTCTAGCATCAAATTTCTTGGTTCAGATGTGTGATTGTTTTCTACATTTAAGCGCAAAAGGAAGTGTTCGTGCCAAAGTGGTAAAACCTGATGCAATGATATTCAACCTTGTTCTTGATGCTTGTGTGAAGTTCAAATCATCTCTTAAAGGCCAAGAAATAGTTGAGTTGATGTCAAAGGCGGGTGTTATTGCTGATGCACACTCGGTCATTATTTTTTCCCAGATCCATGAAATGAATGGTCAAAGGGATGAGATCAAGAAATTGAAGGATCATGTTGATGAAGTGGGTGCTCCTTTTATTGGTTATTATTGTCAGTTCTATGATAGTTTGTTGAAATTGCACTTTAAATTCGATGACATCGATTCTGCTGCACAGCTTTTGTTGGATATGCATAAATTCCAGGAGTCTGTTCCCAATAAAAAACTTAGGATGGACCAAGAAAAGCGTCTCCTTGTTCCAATTGGATCTAACAATCTCAAGACTGGCTTGAAGATACAGGTTATGCCAGAGTTATTGCAGAAGGATTCTATCCTCACAGTGAAACATAAACAAGAGCTTGTAATGTTTAGGAGTGGAAAGCTTCTCCTTAGTAACAGAGCCCTGGCAAAGCTTGTAAATGGATACAGAAGACATGGGAGAACTACTGATCTTTCAAAGCTTTTACTTTGCATGCAACAGGACTTCCATGTGCTTGGCCAGTCCAGTTTTTGCTCTGATGTGATTGATGCTTGCATTCGCTTAGGTTGGCTGGAAATGGCCCATGACATCTTGGATGACATGGATGCAGCTGGGGCTCCCATAGGCTCTACCCTGCATATGGCACTCTTAACAGCATATTATTGTAGAGAGATGTTCAAAGAAGCAAAGGCACTGCTACGAAAAATGAGGAAGGCTGGTTTTGTTGTAAATTTGTCTGATGAGATGGTTGCCACTGCTTGTCTTTCAGAAGCAGCTAATAATGCATCATCTTCGTCTAGTAAATCAGATCTGATAGACTTTTTAGTCCGAGAAATGAGAGAGGAAGAGAAGGCCATTCCTTCCGTGGTTTATGAATTAAATTCTTCCATTTACTACTTTTGCAAGGCCAAAATGATGGAGGATGCATTGAAGACGTATAAAAGAATGCAACACATGAAAATCCAACCAACAGTGCAAACTTTTTCTTATCTGATCGATGGGTTTTCTTCTTTGGGTATGTATCGAGATATCACAATCTTGTGGGGGGATATCAAGAGGAACGTGGGTAGCAAGGACTTAGAGGTGAGTAGGGATCTCTATGAGGTTTTGCATTTGAACTTTCTCCGAGGAGGTTATTTTGAGAGAGCAATGGAGGTCATTGGTTATATGAAAGAGAGTAATATGTACTGCGACAAGTGGATGTACAAAGATGAGTTCTTGAAGCTTCATAAGAATCTATATCGGAGTTTAAAAGCATCAGAGGCAAGAACAGAGGCTCAAAGCAAGAGGCTTGAGCATGTCAAGGCATTTAGGAAATGGGCTGGCATTGATTGATATCTATATGAAGTTTTCAAGTGCATAGGGCATCCATAAATCAATGTCTTTGGTTGGCCTTACAAAGCTGAAGCTTTGTCTTGCAACAGTTTTGATCCATGGCAGCTGAATGTGAATGCTATTGCATAAATGATGGCACTGGAAGTGAATTCTGGGTCTGATCGACCTGATGTTTTACAGAAGTCATAATCCAAAAAAAAATTTAAATAAAATTCTATTTGTAGACCCTTCTAGTTGGATGTAACTCGGCATCATCTTGTCGCAAAAGAATCTTTTGATTCCAAATACTTTGTTAAGTTGGCTTACAAACCCAACTTGCATTCAAAAGAGTTTGGAAGGCTAAATTGATGCACATCGCGACGTTTTGCAGTATTATTGTTAAGCTTCCTCTCTCTGCCCATCCAATCCAGTAGGGCTATTGATCCTTACAAAATCAACCATAATCAACATTTAAACCCCTTTTTTTTCCTTTTCCTGAGTCTTAACTTTATTTTTTTTCATCTAATTAAACAAAATTTGAGTTAATTCCATCTATTGTTAAACACTTCTCCGTTCATTAGAAAAAAAAACATGTCCAGGGAATATAAATACGTGTACGGAATTGGATAAGGTAGGTTAATTGTAACTTCTTTGTGCTGCCAATGAAATTCTTCAGCCAACGCAGTTAGTAACAACCAAATTAAGCCACAGAACTTTGATGATAAAATGGTCAATGTGGAAGCATCTAGGAAGCTGAAACCATTCTCAAGACAGAAGCACCATCATTTTGATCATGAGTTGTAGAGAATTGGGGTAAAATATTTTGATTTCTCCGATAATACAGACTTCGGATTAGCAGTACTAATGACTCTAGTTTATGTTGCATAAAGACAACATGTTCAAGAATTAGGCTCAGAGAACCAACACAAATTAATGGTTCACGCTATAAGGCAGGCATTAGAGTGATGGCTTTAGCGTCCTCTGTTTCAGCACCACCTCTTTTCCTTCCGTTCTTCTCCATCCTGCTTAGTGCACAGTGGAATCTCTTTGTAAGACGTTTCGGAGAACCTGTTTCGCGCTCGAATGCTCGAACCTCTTATATATTAGAGGCTAGCTGATGGCTTCAAATTCCAGCAACTGGAACTCTCTCTTTCCTTTTTTTTCTTTGGGTCTACTCACCTCATTAACTTGAAAATATGTGCCATTGAGTGGAAAGCTTCCTTTCATAGCTATCCTGCATGGTATCTGCGCATGTGTTATGTTGCTTTAGTTTATAACATAATCTTCTACTTTCTGAGAATAAGAACATGCACATTGACACAGTTTTTACTTGCCAAAATTGTTCCACGAACTATACCAGCCTTTTGTTCTCAAATACCTTCACAAGCAAAACATGTTCTCTGATCACAGAGTTGTGATCCTTGTGAGTTGCATAATTTCACAGGTGGCTGGCTTGAATTTGGAGTTTCACCTGGCATAAGGCATTAAGTCAGGTTTGATGAATTATCATTTAGCAAAAATGAACCAAGAAGTGTGAATTAAATCCATGATTTTCTTGAACTTTTAAATATATTGTTGAACTACTTGGATTCATTGACCTATCTTTCAGAATTATATCTCATCTTATTAAAAGTGTACCCGCTTGCCATATAGAGAGAAGGAAGGGTACTGAATCATCCTTTTCTCTTTTGTCGAGCTGTTCAGACAAGTCAGTCAGAAATCGAGTTTAAGTAAGCCGACACAATTTATTACATCACAAAGAAGTGACAGGGAGCTATAACTTACCCAAAGCAGAAGCTCATGATTATCTGGAAGTTCATACCTGTATAATAGAGTAAAAGAACAATTAAATATATAATAATTAAATCTAAACAATTTGTTCTTGTACTTGTATTCATAGAAAGATTTCACTAATTTATGGACATGAGTCAGAAATCTCTACTTACACTTGATGTTCAGTCCGCCAAGAGATCACACACTTCATTTTTGGTGCTGGCAATGGAGTAGTACCCACAGAAACTAAAGCTTGTGACGTATAACTGCTGTATGGACTATGGAGTCTTTGCCCATTTGGATTGAACTCTTCATGATTGAGTTTGATTGGGGATTTCTTCATCTTCAATACATTCATCCCACGAAAATCTTCAATATCTTGTTCATGTAGTGGTGATTTTGGCTCTTCAACTATGGGTTTGCAAGTGTGACCGTTTGGACCAGATTCTGTAGTCCTGATGCCATCTAAAAAGGTAACTGGCATTGGATTTGTAACAACACAATTGTTTCCAAATGAACTAGAAGTTCCACTAGGCTTTCCAAAGGTTATCATATGATAGTGCAGCTCATAGCTGCCTTGGATAATATATGGAGTCAGCAATTGTTTCTTGGTTATGATGAAACAAATTTGAGACAAATAGTTAAAACGGAAAGAGTGATCAGGATTACAGTGTTCTATGGTCAAGCACGCATAGTCTGGGCCAGAGATATTTCTGAATGTTATCCAATATCGGGAACCTGCACCAAATCAATATTTGATTTCACTTGGACTCCAAAAATTATCAGCCGGAAAGCTTAATTGTTGGCGCATGATACTTACTCTTCTATAAGGTGGAACTGAAGGCTTCCAGGGAGAGGTTTCAGGGGGGCCCAACCTAAACGAAAAACTATCCAAGCAACATTTATATCAACCTTGTCAAAGAAAGAAAGATTTTTGCGTTTACAGGCAAGTTTCATCGGAGACAAGAAAATATTGTGTTAATTTTGTGACTTACTGGAAAGGCAACATGTTGAAGAGACAGAAGTCGTACACATTCCACGCTTTTCAAGCCCAATCCCGTGAACTCCAACAGGTAATCCCTACAAGTAGATGACAACGTAGGCAAGTCATTCCGAATCACTTGTTGGGCATCTTGTAAAAGATATCTATATCAGGACTTCACATCATCAGGTGGAGCATATCGTAACCATTCCAGATCTATGCTTTTATGCATCTCAACAACTCTATTTAAAAATCCCTGTGAAAATGACGGGGTTATTGTTATATTCAAAAGAAAATAACTGAATCAAGTGATGATAAATTCTGCCAAGAAAAATAGTGCCAGTAACAACTTCCAATACCTTGATGCTCCCTGCTATAATAGTTTGCTGACCACGTGCTTCGATGATGCTTGCAATTTCACTAGTTTCTGCTTGTCTTACTGCCTCCCAATCCACGGAATCCATTTGATCCTTGCTTCTTGGTCTAGAGTAGATCTTTCCGAAACTCCCCCTTTTCCTTCTTCTGAGTACCATGTCTTTTACAATTTTATTCTTCCCTCTAGGTGTGGTCCTTTTAGTCTCCTTAGAAGCTGCTTTCCCATTCTGGCTTCTGTTCTTTATTTCATTTTGATCATTACCTTCTTTCCCGCTCTGTCTTTGCACCGGTTCACCTGGCGAGCATACAGGTTTTTCAACTGGTAAAGTCTGAGCTCCTATCTGGTTCAGGTTCTGACATCATAATACCATTTTGCCTTTGCACCTCTTCTTGAAGCAAGCATATGGCTTTTCTGCTGATAAATCTTTGGGCCCTTGATTTATATCTGGTTCAGGTTCTGTGACAAAATATTGGCTGCCATCTGAATCAAAAGTGGGTCCAATGGATGCCATGCTGCTCTCAACTGGTCTTTGGTCATCTACAGTCATCGACTCTTGTTGAATACTAGTTGACCGAACAGGAAACTTTGCAACAAGTGACATGTATGCAGCACTGTCAACCATAGCAATGAGTTACGAAGTCCCCTTCATTAATTGCGTGCTGTCTTTCTATGAACTACATTCCATGATGAAATAAAAAATCCAAAGAAATTTCTTCACCTCGACAGATGGTCTGCAACATTTTGGGTAAGGAAAACTCCTACCACCGACCCCATAACAGAACCATTCCACTGTTTGAACCTCCTATCACCCGAGAAGCATGCAATGTGTCCTTCAATCGTACAGTTAAATGTCTCTGTCTAAATTTAATACAGCAACATAAGCTATGACTAATCAGTTGAAAGTTCTTTCCGATTTTTGCTCTTAGAAATTGCAAAAACAGCATTGATTTATTAGCTTAGCTTCTAGATGTTTACGGTAAACGACATGAATGAACAACAGGACGGAAGATTTAAAATATTGTCAAGTGGACAGATGTCGGCGCATTCTCAGATTGTTCATCAAATTCAGGATTCATTTATCAGGGATCAGCTTCCAAATTCAATAGATTATAGTCATATACCTACTAAGAAGGCAACGAATATTAAGATTTGATGAAGAACTTTTCAATTCACCAAATAAATAAAAGGATGACTCGCTAGAAAAACTTGGAAAGTAAACGTATGGTATAAGGTATCATCTTTTCGAAGACTGATTTTTCCAAAAAAGAAAAAAGCCTCAGACAATTCTAAACTTAGCCATCCAAATTTTGAATGATGTAAAGTAATGGTAGCTAGTATGAAAGTACCTAGAACCTGATGCAACAGAGAAATAAATAAATCTATTCGTCCTTGGAAAGTTAATAGTTCTCTTCGCCACCATTGCTCCCTTTCCCCGTCTTCTTTTTCTTCATCCACTCCACTATATATTTTCACCAGTTGATTCCACATTCTCAATGACTCTGGATCCAGATCAACTTCATGTTCTGCTCTGCCACGGCCCTGATAGGGAACTACAGCATGTATCTCACTGGTCTTTCTGCATGTTGTTCCATCGACCATATGTTCTGGATTGCTTTTCCGTCTGCCAGGACCCAGCCAGCCAGTGTCGTTTGGTGCTTAATTTCTGTAGTCGATCACCAAGTTTATTCATTACAGCACGATTAACTGTCTTAAGAAAAACACCACTTTCTTCTTTGAAAATTCGGTCCAGCTGAAAAATATTTAGAAGATATCGTTAAATAATAGAATTCGCAGCAAAAGAGCTCCGGGAAGCCATAGTGTAAAATTATGTACTGCATTTATATATTTTGTTCATTCACACAAGTGGAACAGAAGAAAACAGAAACACTTCGATAAAAGGCTCCATTAAATAACCCACAAGAATGTGCTCTATATATATTCTCGGAAGAAATTTTAATCACTGGGAAATTTAGAGATTTTACAAGTGAAATGCACAAGTACTAGTTACCGAGAAAGAAATATTAAGTTCCATGGCTTGGAATTTCATCACCTGCTTCTGATTCCTAGAGCAGCTTCATGGAATTATATTAGGTCAGTAATAAAAGTAAGATGTTGTATATTTTCATTAACTAACAAGAGTTCAACCACTACTATTGATAATTATGAAGAAAGGTCATAAGATTAATTACTAAACAAAACTATCAACTGACAGTCTATATGCTCTAGTTTTAGTTTAGATCCCACAAAACATTACTTTTATTATGTCTTGACTCTTGTTTCTCTTGTTAGCATCCTTTTCCATCTCATAAATAGAAATTCTTAGCATTCTCCACGCTTTCAGCACGCTATTTGCTAGTTTCCTCTTTAGAGGAAAATTGCTTTGACATGTCAATAAGCTTCGATTCTTATCGATGACAGATTTTTACTTGCACAGAATTCTAAAACTTCTATGAACGGTTAAAATGCATGCTTAAAAAATAAATAAACAATTTACACTAGCATCACGCTAAAGATTTGAGGAGAGGGAAGAAAACGTACCTTTTATTGATTCGTCAGTGATTTGATTCATCATTTTTTACTCCCGTTGTTTGCTTTTACTATCCTGAAACTTTGGTTTGCAGCATAGGGTGCCATCTCAGGGAAGCTTTGTGCTTTGGACTCCATTAACTTCACTGTTTAGAGCTTGTTCAAGAGAAAGCCCAACCTCAATGCAGTCCTCTGTTAGACTTTCGAGGTTTTCTCCCTTTACTTTGTCTGTTATTTGAAGCTCTTGTTCTTCAAGAACAGCTATATGATCCCGAGGAGCTGTCACTAAAACCTCATCTATCTCTGCGAATCCTGCAATGAGAGAAGTGAAATCGACTCTTCGAGTAAACATCTCAGATCTTTTCTTTCTTACATGGCCCCTAAAGTGATCGGACAACCCTAAAGTACTGAACATGTTCAGTTTCCGCCTCCTCTTCATCCTTTTTTTCATGCATCTTTTAGGAACACTAGGCACAACCCTTCTGCTATTACTGAGACAGGAGTCTACTTTAAATATCCTTTTATATGCCAGTAAAGAATTGTATTGATGACAACCAGTTTTCGGCCAATACTCTCCCACAGACCTCAATGCACGAACATTCCATCTTAGTTCATTCTGATTTGAATCGAACCCCAAGTCAAAACCATTTAACAAAACCATTGCTCCGCTTTTGTTATCCATGCCAGCTTGCATAGTTGAATCTAATCCCAATCTATTGTCATCTTTCAACTCATGGTTGACATTACTAACCATAGCCGCATCTTGTTGTCATCTTTCAAGTCACGGTTGACATTACTAACCATAGCCATCCTTTTGTCATCAACTGCCAGATTTTCCGTCTTGGGTATTTCAGCAACTTCTTTATGATCCTCTGTCACTGAACTCTCTTGGCTTCTTCCGATAGGAAGAGCTTTTTTAACATACTTCCTTTTCGGTGTTGTAACTTTTTTAACACACTTCCTCTTCTCGTTTGGAGTTGAAAGTTTTGTCATCTTTTTCGGAGTTCTTTTCGGTTTACCTTCAACAGCAACTTTGGCTCTATGCTTCTTCCTTTCGGGTTTCTTCGCTGGCTTTTTGTTCTTATCTATGCCATTGTTTGGTCTTTTGTGGCCACTTCTCTTCGGCAATGGAGTCGAAATCATTACTGGCTCAACAGGCTTTGAGCACTCGATACGATCAAGCTTCTCATCATTCACGTGAGAGATTAAACCATGTTGTTTTTTACCATCTGCATTCAAATTCATCAGGTAAGTAACTACCATATTTTATTAGCCAAGTTATAACTAGTTCCTATATATATATATATAGTCCAAGTTATAACTACCATATTTTATTAGCCAAGTAAATACCTGATATAGTTGCAACCGGAGATGGAAGAATATAATCCCTGAAAACACAGTGCAGCAGAAAACCAAGGCGAGTAAAGACAGGAAAGATCCAGAAATATATACAACGAAAACTTCAATATATTCTTTACTGCGATCTCGGTCTGTGCTGTTACTACTATGATAATGGAGGTATAGAGGGGGGGGGGGGGGGAATATTACG
>Ga0307515_10013433_pt1 | contig 15313 bp, 6 predicted proteins | sample 17_EM_MG_FD_194513 | JGI IMG/M metagenome (GOLD analysis project Ga0307515, IMG submission 194513) | Populus trichocarpa ectomycorrhiza microbial communities from riparian zone in the Pacific Northwest, United States - 17_EM | ecosystem: Host-associated > Plants > Roots > Unclassified | place... | reverse complement strand
ATTAAATACTATTTTGTGGCATGTAATGTTACCCACACTTAATGAAACCTTGGCATACCACGGTGTATTTACTTTATTATTAACTTGTATTGTTTGATGTAATATGTTCTTGTCTTGATTTTTTTTAAAAAAAAATTTAAGTCAAATTAATATTTTAAAAAAAATTAATTTGACTCCTATAGGTAAATAATGAAATCTTACATTTAGAACCATTTTAGATGTCAATAATTAAATTAAATTAAATTTTTAATCCGATTCTTTTCATATTTTTTCTTATCACTCCTATCAAATGTAAACCACCATCAGAACACTCTTTTCTTTTCATCCGATTCCATCTCACATCTTTGAAGAATTGTAGGCAACGAGAGGGGAGTGTGGCGCCCAAATGACCTGGATTAGAAAGAGGTGAGTTTTTTGTTGAAAAAATCGAGAGCACCAGTAATTCTTTTTGAAATGATAAGATAGAGAAGATAAGGTAATATATATATATATATATAAGAAATAAAATGAATGGGATTTAATGATAGAATAATTATTTTAAATACATGAATTCAACTTATTTGTTGATTAAATTCAACGAATTAATTTGTAAAGAAATACAAAAGTTTCGACATAAAACAAATATGCATAAGATAGAACTGCATTCATGCCTCTTCACCGTTAACCATGTAAGGAGGATGGCCTTTTATTCCCAGTGTGTTTATTTTTTAGATAGCTTTTGTGATTGTGATTTGAAAAAAATAAGTTTTAAAAAAGTGTGGTTATCTGAGGTTAGTTGGATTTAGATATGTATTTTGTAAAAATTGTGATTGAAATTTATATACAGCAAAAAACATGTACTAAAATGTTTGGTAATTGTGTGATCGTGGTTCTTTTAAAGTATTTTTTACTCGAAAATACATTAAAATAATATATTTTTATTTTTAAAAATTTATTTTTGATATCAGCGCATCAAAATGATATAAAAATATTAAAAATATATTAATTTGAAGCAAAGAAAAAAAATAAAAAAATAATTTTTTTTTCAAAAGCGCTTTTGAAACACAAAAACAAACGGTGTTTTACGAAACTCAATTAAAAAAACATGTAAAAATTGCTTCACGAAACCTGCGTTTCAAACTCAATTTTTTAGTGGATCTCGCAGTATAAAACGCAGTTTTAACAGTTACCAAACACCTTACTATGTTTTTTGCACCGCAAACATAAAAACTGGTGTAAAATAAATGCAACCTTGGGCTCTCATTGGGATTGTGTTTTACAAAACCATGATTTGTATCTAAAATTATTGTTTTAAAAAAATATTAAATTTAAGCTTTATCAAAACCAAGGTTTTGAAAGGGTTATTATTTTTTACTCAAACCTATTTTTTATCTAGTCAACCACGATATACAATGATAATTATTAGTATATCATGGAAAATGACCGGTTGACTCGCCACATATTTCAAGAGTGAGAATCCTATATGGATCCTTATATTAAGGGTGAAAAAAAAATTATCTGTAATATTTATCCAGCAAAACCTAATTCATTAAAGTTAGATAATATAAAAATAACAAATAATAATAAATAAAAAAATTTAATAAAGTGAAACCTAATTCATTAAAGTTAGATAATATAAAAATAACAAATAATAATAAATAAAAAAAATTTAATAAAGTGAAACCTAATTCATTAAAGTTAGATAATATAAAAATAACAAATAATAGTGAATAAAAATTTTTAATAAATAAATATCACAAATAAAATACGAGTTGAGATTTTTAGAATTCGTTTAACCCAAGCCCACCCGTATAATCCAATTTAACCCTAATCTTTGATGTAAATAATATTTTTCTTTTTCTCTTTTTCCTCTTTTCCCTTCACATTTCTCATTCTCTTAATCTCTTTCCCTTCAATTTTCTCCTTTAAATTCTATATACTTAATTACTTATTATTATTTTTTTATCTTTTACCGGTATAACTGATTCTCCTAGCAAGCAAGCAATGAACTTGAAGTTTCTATCCGGTCATTCCTCTTGTATCCTGGACAAATTCCAGGTAGGATCTCTCTTTCTCTTGGATAAAAGTTTTTCCCCTTTTCTTGAATATTAACTATTTTGCTTTGATGGTTATAAGCATAGTTTTGAAATTCGGTCCAGCCCGACGGGTCGATCTGGGATCCGGTTGATCCGAGGCTAGAACCGGGCCGGGTTTAAAAAATAGGAAAATGCAAAACCCGGGGTGATTCAGTCAAAAATCCAGTTGTAACCCGTTGACTTTTATTTTTCTTTTACTAAAACGATATTGTTTTGATTTAAAAAAAAAAATTATCCAAAGAACCCAGTAACCTGGATATTCAAGAAAAAAGAAAAAATTGACCTGGACCGGTTTCAAAACTATTGAATTCACATGTTAGACTTTGTTAATGACTTTCTTTAAAAGGAAACTGTTATGGGTGCGTTTGTTCATTTGTGAAAGAAAAACTATAGAAGGCCCCGCGAATTGATTAAGGGTAGTTGAAGACGATTAACATCTCCCACGCGCGTTTTCTTGGTCAAGTCGTTCCTAACCCGCACCTGACCTGCCACCACCCGTTTGTCAATATCATTTCATGCAATTTATTTATTTATTTTAATTTCATATCTGAAATCCCATTTATTTATCATTTCTCACCTTTTGCTCCCGTTCCCTCAGTGTCGTCCTCACATTGAGGATTAATCTTTTTGTTTTTGTATTTTAAAGATATTTATAATAAAAAAATTAATTTTTTTAAATGTTTTTATTTATGTTAAAAATAATTTTTAAAATATAAAAAATATTATTTTAATATATTTTCAAGTAAAATACTCTTTAAAAGAACGACGGTTCTAGTACAGTAAAGAAAATGATGAAAAATCATGATATTTATATTTAGTTTATTAGGAGTGTTTGAGAGTATGATAACGGTTGTTTTTCAAAATATTTTTTACTTGGAAATACATCAAAATAAAAAGGTTTTATTTTTTTAAAATTATTTTTGATACCAGTACATCAAAATAATCTAAAATTACCAAAAATAAATATTAATTTAAAATAAAAAAATAAAAAAATCAACCTTTTTTATTAACACTTTTAAAATATAAAAATAAACTGCAATCATCAGAGCCGAAACTGATAACGATATTTTTCTTTAATGGCAAGACTGCAACCATCCCCCCTGCACACATTCATTTTATCAAACAAAAATGAGATTAACAAGATCTCGCATTTACTTTTGGATTTTTCTTTTTTTTTTTATTTTTTTAAAAAACTTGTTTATTAATCGAGAAGGATTTTTTTTTTCAAAAACATTTATTTTTTAATTCTTCACTTTTTATCAAAATAGAAAATAAGGGTTTTGTTCAGTTGATCGAATGATCATTCTTTTAATATTTTCAATTTAGGTCAAATAAGATCTTTATTTTCTTATTTCAAAAGAATCTCTATCTACTAAATATATTTCCTTAATTTTATAGAAAAAAACATCTTCAAAATAAATAATAAAACACATCCTAAAGTTTGTGGCTTTCTTTTAGGGTGCAGTTATTGAGAGTGCGTTAGTTTATGTTTTTGGAAGTATATTTTACTTGATAAAATATTAAATCATTGTTTTTTTGGTGATTTTTTATGGTAAAAAAATTTATGAAAAAAATTAATATATTCTTAAACAAAAAAAACATTTTTAAAAATAACTTGCATTACAGTATCACATGAATCATCTATAAGGTTTGTTGCTTTTTATTACGTAATGATTTTTTTAAAAAATTAAATATACACAAACCAGGATAAAATACTCTTTTTTTTTTTCTTTTTTTTCCTGTAAGTTGCAAAATCACCAAGATCCTTACAATTTGCTTAATATCTGAACAAAGTTTGCCGGCCTACCACAAGCCATGTAATCATGAGGAAACAAAAGCATCAATGTTCTAAAATTTTCTCAAGCCCACATTCAAATGTTCGATTTCAGGTCGGTTAAGGGCTTCCAATAGGGTTGCAACTAATTGGCCGTCCATGGGGGGAAGCAACGATCTTGCGTTTAGCTGCCGCCGTAGAGGTATACTTTCCTGAGAACTGCAAAGAAGATAGCTATTTACGGTGCTTTGCATTCCTCGTGTGTTTTCAGGAACCATGCGCAAAATCCAAGAAGCAGCAGCCTGCATCGTTTTATGATGTTTTGAAGACCAAATAGGAAGCCGCGTATCTTATTTCAGTCAATTCATTTCAAGACCCCTCTTGTGGTTCCGTTCATATTCGAGAAACACAGCCCGTTATTCCGTCATGTAATAAAGCACCGACTCCTTTTCCCAGCTTGAAAATTCTCAGAATGCTTGGTCAGTACCCTTTAATTTGAGAGCGAGTTGCGCTCGAACGTCTCCTGGATAGTTACTGTTTAAAATCTAAACAAGATAATAGAAAATCCAATCCCTGTATATGCTCGGTGATGACGATTCTTACTTGCTAGTTTATTTTATTTATCTATTTTAAATGTTTTTTTGACGATGCTGAATTTGGATTGTAAATGTGTGAGAATGAGAAAACGGGAATTAAAGAAATGTACAGTTCAGTTCTTTACGTTGGAAAATCTCTAGCCTAATCTCACATGCTGGTTTTTTTTTCCCTTTTCAGCAGAGTTTGATGGAAAATCCAAGCTATTTCTAATAAGACAAGTGGTCAAGAAGAGTTAAAGGTCTAAATTGCAATCGAGTCCAGAATCCAGGGACTAACTAAAAAATAAATCACTCAAAAGAGGAATATGAAAAAGAGTCGAGAGAGAGAGCACGGGGGACAGTTGAGCATTATGCAAATGGAGACAAGGCAGCATTCAAATGCCGCCCTAACAACCATAATTATAAAGATCTGACACAGGGCTCATTCAATCCAAGGCCTGGATTATAGGTGGAATAGTGGATGAATTCAAGCTTAGATTTATTTTTTCCAAGTCTGTAACAATTGTTTCATCGACCCAACTCGAAATAAACGGCAAACCAGCTGGTTACCGGGTTGATTCGCCGGTCAGTCCAACTCCTATAAGGAGGTTATCGAACAATAGGAAAGCAACAGAAGTAACCCATTAAAAAAATACACGAAGCTTTGAAGCATTCAACTACTAATCTCTATATGACAAGACAGATTACTACTTCTATACTCTCTTTTTTGCCCTCCTCCTCCTCTCATAGAATTCCACGCCCAGATCAGAAACATCTTCGTGTTTGTCAATCTATTCAATGTTTGAGAAACCAAACACAGTTTGAGTATTGTTGACTTTGTTATATACAGAAAGCAGTTCAAGTTTTACACATCAAAATATCTCTTGATTTCTCTATTCGATTGATCATCAATAGAGTGGTCCTGTTTTGTTTTTGTTTTCCATAAAGAATGGGAAAGAAACGTGTAATGGTGCCGGCTGAGGACGTCGACTTGTCCGCTGTCAAGTACCAGCATGAAGCAATCCAAGGTTTTCTTTGCATTTTCCTCGTGAATTTTATTTATTTGTGTATATCATGAATTTATTTGTTTGTTTTTTTTTAAATTACAGCTCCGCATTTGACTGGATTGAAATTTAAGCTGTTTGTAAAGTTACTTGAGACTCCGCTTGTTGGTCCTTTGATTATATCACATTTGAAGAAGGAGAACAAGATAGTTGAGGTCTGCTTCTTATTTTTTTTCAAAGTATTATGTTGATTTTTGCGTCATGAAGGAGACAGTTGATTAAAAGTGCTCTAAATGTTTCCTTGTTTGTTAATGCCAGTTGCTGCAAAAAACTATGATACCGGAAGCGCCTATGTATAAACCTGAATATCCTCCACAAGGTTTTTTTTCACTATACTGATGCTTAATGATTTGTTAGTCTCTACTTGTGACACTGATGCTGTTAGTATGAATGTGCTTACAGAACCAGAACCTGGCGTTGTCGTTGTGGATGAAGATGGAAAACCAGAAGACCGGGTAGAGTTAGCTATGAACTGCCTTCCTCCTTATAATTCTGCCAGCTGCTGGAATGAGGACTTGGCTTCACCGTTTAGGTATTGGAAGATACGCGATTATGCACATGCTTATCGGTCCCATTTTGTTACTCCATCTATGGTATGTGGCTAAAGGTTCAGTTTCGTTCTTTTTTTTTTCTTTTAACAAATTTCAGAGGATCTCACATTTATCTTGCAGGTTGCTGAGAAGATCATCTCAGTTATAGAAGAACTCAACAAAAAGGATCCCCCAATGCCATTATTGATTTCTTTTGATGCTGAAGAAGTCAGGAAACAAGCTGCAGCTTCTACAAAGAGATTTGAGGAAGGTATTGCTAAATTACATTTGATAATATATACTGGTTTCCAGATACACCGTGGTAGACTTTTGGATTTACAGATAAGCTGTGGTAAAACCTAAACTGCAATTAATCATCTTATGTGCTTTGTGGGTTGCTGACTGTGTAGGAAGTCCAATATCCATCCTGGATGGCATTTTCATCGCAATCAAGGATGATATAGATTTGTATCCACATCCATCCAAGGGTACATAATGGCACCACTTTTCCTGATTTCTCGACATATTTTGTAAAGATTCTTAAAAGTCTAGGTAAAACTTGATCTTTGATGACAGGTGGGACAACATGGATGCATGAGGTCCGCCCTGTGGAAGAGGACGCGGTTAGTGTTTCTAGACTGCGTTGCTGTGGCGTGATATTTGTAGGAAAGGCAAATATGCATGAGTTTGGCATGGGTACTACTGGGAACAATCCAAATTATGGGTCAGTTCATTAAACCTCCTAATGGATGTTATTCATTATTGCATGATTAACTAGATTCTTTTAGTTTTTAGTTCTTAATTACAATTTTATGGTGCAGAACAACGAGAAACCCTCATGCATTGGATAGGTACACAGGCGGATCTTCCTCAGGCCCGGCAGCAATTGTAGCCTCTGGTCTATGCTCTGCTGCCTTGGGGACTGATGGTGGAGGTTGTGCAGTTATTTTTGTTGGTCTAGTTTGTGATTGGTTTTAACAATACACTAATTGTGTACGTTTGATTTAATGAAAGAAATGCAGGTTCAATCCGCATTCCCTCTTCTCTCTGTGGTGTAGTGGGTTTGAAAACAACATATGGTCGGACAAACATCAGAGGGTAAGCTTTTTATGATTGTTCCATTGTTGCAAGTTATTACCAGCGCTTTGGTATTCCTGTGTTTCTTAACAGTACTCTTTTAAGACTTGATTAAATAAAAAAGGGCAAAAAATGAATGGCGTGGATGACTTGCTATGAAAAGTTTAGTTTTCAGACACCAGAGATTTCTTTAGCCCTAACTCTTTCTTGGTGATATAATGATGTAGTTCCTTGTGTGATCATGGGACCGTGGCAATTATCGGACCAATTGCATCTTCTGTGGAGGATGTCATGCTTGTGTAAGTATTTCAATCTTGTTAATGGATTTTACTGGCTAGAGAGTTATCTGTAAGCAGTCAGATCATACATATATCTGTATTGTGGTTGAGCAAGCTGCTGTATGTTTTTTCTGCTGAAACTTCACTTAGGTAACACAAACTGAGAAGCTTCTCATTGACCGCATGGCTTCAAAATATTTGCTAAATACATGTATTCTAAGTAGAAAGAGATATCATCCATTGCTGAGCATGTTCATTACTAGTCTGCTACCTTTACTCATTAGAAGATATTCCAGCGGATAAAAATGAAAAAGAGGGGGAGAGAAAATACACTGTTTGAATTCTTGGTGTAATTTGTGGTTGCATTCATTACACTCACTAAAGCCAAGACATGGACTTAGTTGATGTTTGAATTTTTGATGAAATGAACAGTTGATTTCAATGTTTTCTTTGTAAAAAAAAAAAATCACCTTACAATCTGTTGATTTATCAGGTATGCAGCAATTTTGGGCTCCAATCCTGCAGATAGGATCAGTTTGAATCCGGTAATTTCATAAATATCATCATCTGTCTAAAAAATTAAAAATCTACTCTAGTCACTCTACCAGCTCCCCCTTGATCTTTTTGAAGTTTGACTCCTTTCACCACAAATAACACATCAATTAGTTTCTGTGGTTTCCTGCTTTCATGAGCTGACAAGCTTTTTATTTCTGAAACTTGTAGAGATCTTGAGTTTATAGTCATCGTTGTCTGTGTCTAAATCCACACATTGGTGTTCATTTTCGTTATAATTCACTCTGCTATTCTTCCTGTTATTAAGATTCATGAGACTTGTTTGCCTATTCTTTCACGCATTGTTGTTCATCTTCACTCCATGCATCTTGTGGGAAACCTTAATGTTCCAAGCATATAGTTCTGACACAGATGTTACGTCCTTTGCACTGCATTCACATATTTTAGACTTTTAACTGAAGCTAATGATTCCTTATAACTTCTAACTACTTGTTAGGATGCAGTTTTCTTGCTATCTACTTTCTTTATAATGCTGTGCATGTCCTTTGTAGTCACCCCCTTGTTTGCCAAATTTGTCATCATGTGACGGTGCAGATGATTTAGGATCATTGCGACTGGGAAAATATACTGCGGTGATTCCATTTCTCTTTTAATTTTAAGTGGATTGATTCAATGTTTAAACAATCAAAAGAGTAGTTTTGAGTAAAATTATTATTATCCTGCAGTGGTTTAATGATGTACAGTCAACTGATGTCTCTGATACGTGTGAGGATATGCTTAACCTTTTATCCAAAACACATGGGTGTGAAGTAAGTCCACATAATGCACTCCGTTTTAAATCCATTCTTACCATATAATCTGATTGGAATAATTGTTTTTATATATACATAAACGATCTCCTCATATACTGAGAATGAAATTTTCTTGGAATATGGTTCAAGATGGTAGAGATTGTCATACCTGAGATGCAAGAGATGCGCACTGCTCATCTTCTTTCAATTGGATCTGAGTTTATGCAGTCACTGATTCCTGATATTGAGGATGGGTAAGTCTCTTGCCTCTCCTGAAGAGTACAATAATAGATCGACAACAGAACCAAAAATCATTTGAGAATCCATCAAATGCATAATTAGAACCACTCAAGAAGATCATTGTCATTGCTGAATTTACACAGGTAAGAAATTTTGGATTAATAGTGATATCCTGTTCTTTCTTATTCTTTTGCAGGAAAGGTGTGAGGTTGAACTACGATTCCCGTACTAGTGTTGCACTTTTTCGATCATTCAGTGCATCAGACTACATTGCTGCCCAGTGTCTTAGGTGCGGATAACAAGAACAATCTCTAGATTTTCATTTGAGATACAAAGTCGATACATGTGCTTTTGATATTTTTGAAGTTTCTAATTTTATAGCTCGAGTTTCTGAAGGTCTACATCTATTAGAGGTATAACATGACTAATTATATCTAACTAAAATGCGAATAATCCTTAATGTTCATCATGCTCCATAAAGAGAGAGTAGCTCTACTTCATAGCATGTCTTTAAGCCATCAAGATAGGAAACCTAGCCCATTTCAATTGTGAATTTGCTTTGGTATAGGGTGCTCCTATAATGCCCTTCGCCTTTTCACACATGGTAGCATTCTGACACAGAATTCCTCTTGCTTCTCTTCTCTCCCCATTTCTTGCAGTCCCACTTCACATTCAAGTCTAGATGTACATAGTTGTGGAACTCTTATTCTTAATTGGTGTTCTCCACCTTCTAAAGTAAACCAAGCAACCAGTTATTGGTAGGATGTACTTGAAGCTGTATCAGACACATTTCTAAATCAGCTGCATGGTCTTGTAATCTAGTTTCTTGTACTGTCAAGGAGTTGTCAATTTTGACAAAAACTTTTAAATAGTAGATAGTAACATTTTCTAAAAACTCGTCTAACTCTAGAGCAATGTTACAAATCAAAATTCCTGAACAAATAGATATTGATTCTCATTGTTGTCTTTCCTCATTCCCATTCCTACGTTCTTCATATTTAGGGTCTAGTATTGCAATTACTTGATGAGATAGTTTTATCTTTTATCTGAATAAATGACACGTGATATCTGGGTTTAGTAGTTCCGGCAAATCATGTAGCTTCCTATGTTCATTGAAAAAAATATATAATGGTTATGTTAGGTGTTGTTATTTTCTAAATTATATGTTTGAGCGTTTTAGTTGGATGCATTTCTTACTTTTTAATCTGATTCCATCAGGCGAAGACTAATGTACCATCATATGGAGATTTTCAAAAAGGTTGATGTCATAGTGACACCAACAACTGGGTATGCAAGTTTTACTATTATCAAGAGTATATTGTTCTTTCACAGTAAAGTCATTATTTGCAAACTCAATCAATGAACCTAACTGGGTGGATTTTACTTCTATCCATTAAACATTTGAGTTTCAATTTTCTTTCTTTGTTTTATTATTGTTATTATTATTTTTTTGTATAATATTACTGGTGCCATAAGAGATCTCTGTGATTTACATAAGCATTGACTTGCATATTGATTTCTTGATTCACTCTAATACTTTACATGATGGGAAAAGAAAGTCATTTTCGTTCAAAATTGAGTCGTTACCTCAAGTTGTATGCACTTTTTGGAAGAAGATGCTCCTGCTACACTTGTTGTTGATTATGCACCACTTATACGGAACCTCTGCATGTTGTGTTTAAGTTGAAATGAGTTCTTCTTTTTCTTTGGGATTAACAGCATGACAGCACCCAAAATACCTTCTGGTGCTCTTAGCTATGGAGAGACAAATTTGCAGGTTACAGGTTTGTCCATTGATGCTTATCTTTTGTAACAAAAACTAGAGCACCCCGCAACAGGAGGGCATTCAACTAGTTTTCTTGTACAATCGTATTCTATATTAATGAATGAACTCTTGCATTCAGGTTACCTTATGCGCTTTGTTGTTGCTGCAAATCTTCTTGGTTTCCCTGCCATTTCTATACCTGTGAGTTGTTCTTTTCCCTGGAAAAATATCCTGAATCATTTTTATTTTTATTTCCATCCTACATATTCATTCCATATCCCATTTACTCCGTTTTTTTCTCGTAATTCATGGTATCTCGTTGCATCACTAAAATCTAAGTGCAATTGGTAAATATCTGAAACAAGGACGATGGCCTGTCATAAGTCATGCAGCCGGAAGCAAACCAAAACATCAATATCTATATTTTTTTTTAATGGAGTTCATCCTCGGTAAGCGCTGCATAACGACACATCCAATATGGTCAATTTTCAGGTTGGTTATGATAAACAAGGGCTGCCGATTGGGTTGCAGCTAATTGGCAGGCCATGGGGTGAAGCAACACTGTTGCGTTTAGCTTCTGCAGTAGAGGTATAATTTCTTGAGGCCTGAGAAGAAATAGCCATTTACTTCGTGATTGATGTTTAGTCGTTTAATATAATGTTTTTATGTTTCCAGGAACTATATGCTAAACCTAAGAAGCGGCCCGCATCATTTTATGATGTTTTGAAGACGAAATAAAACATTGCATCTACCTTCTATTCCTAGTCTTCCTTCTCATGATTGAAAAAGACAGTTTGTTACCATACTTCAATAACAACTGATCCTTTTTCATATAAATTCGTCAACAAATTGTCATTGTCTACAACTCAAGAGCAATTCAAGTCTATTATTGTCGCGGGGTGGTTCCAAACCCAGATATGGGTTTTCTTTTTAACATGAGTCCTATGAGTGTAAATTAAGTAATGTTTATATCCTCAAGCAACAAAGAAGTTGGAAGATCAAAGGACAGAATTTACATGCTTTACCTGCTTGATAACTTTGGTGATGTGGCTAATTAATCCATGAATGTGAAAAATCCTCAATGAGACCAGTGCCATGGCACAAACAAGATTGTAACTTGAAATAATATCAGTAGTTTTGAGTTGGAAAGAACGAAAGTGTTTGGAATTGTGGTAGCGGTTGTATTTTTTAAAATGTTTTTTATTTTAAAACACGTTAAAATATATATTTTTTTATTTTTTAAAAATTATTTTTAACATCAACACATAAAAATAATTTAAAATTAAAAAAATTAAAAAAAAAATTAATTTTTTCAAAAGCATTTCCGTTCCCAAACACAATGCAAAACACATATTGAGACAGTGACCCAAATTGAGTGTTGATTTAACTGCAAAAGCTTTTGGTAAACGCTTTGACAGGTTTCGATTTCACTGTACCCCGCCAGGCCGGAATGCACCTTAGTCTTGTCTATTTCCTACATGTTTCAAATAACATGACTCCCGACTGGGAATGCATCCCAGTTACAGGTAACAGGGGTGAACAAATCAATAGCCACAGTTTTCCAAGAAAGCCAAACATCTAATTTAGAATGCTCAAATCAATTTCAATCTGTTCATCACCTAAATTGAATTGGGTGCTTCCTCCTCCCCAACATCACTAGGGAAATCCAGCCCGGAAGGAATCTTTCCAGGATAGTTAGTCGTTGAAACATCTGATCCAATCATACTGGAGAAAGAACACAAACTCGTATAAGAAGCTGTAAAGATAGCACGATTCATTATACTTTATTAAAGATTACCAACTCACCTTCTGTCAACAATGACCATAGATCGAAGCTCACAATTAGCAAAGCTGCAAGAAAAAGAAGTCATTTCTTATTTTAGGAAAGGATTGCACATTAAAAGAAATTTAATTTGACATCAAGTGCAGTCCAATTAAATACTGCAAGAAAGTTCTTGCCCTAAACTGCAGCGTGTATCATATCAGAACATAAGACGCATAAGAAAAGCATGGGAATAAGGCAGTAGGGCACCGATAGGGAAGGTGAAGATTTTCAGTTCAAATTTCATTGGCCAAAATATACATTCCTTTTCAGCTCAAATTCAAGCAGAAAGGAAAATAAAGTAACCTAACTTCTAGTGGAGAAGATTGCTGGAAAAAAATGGAAGAATAAATTGTTGTTATTAACCCATGAAAAACATCAGAAAACTCCAGGAGTTCAGGAGAGCCATTGCTCGGTGCAATGGTAGAAGCAAGGCATGCAACCACGTGGTGGCAGCTTCAAATTTTGGGCAGCCACATAATGCAAAATTGCTAAAAGTTAACTCCAACTTCTCCAATGGCTTGTGCACCTAGCAGGCTAAGAATTTTGTGGTTAAAGAATGCCATTTATATGCAAAAGCTAAAATAGCAGGTAGCTTACCGTGTGTCCATTTCTTTCTTCACCAATGGATGACAGTCAGTTCCAAATGCACGCAATGTATGAACCAAAAACCCGCTATGGGTAACAATGGCTATCTCCTTCTCTTTCCTTGTCCACAGCCTGACAAGTGAATGGTTGGGGCCCAAGGCACATGTTAGATAAATCTACAACAAATTCCACACATAGGAAAACACAAGATTTTTTATCAAAGTTTTTTGCGGAGATTTTATTGCAAGATCAAAGCAACAATATCTGAAATTAGAAGTTCAAAATTGCAGATGACAGCAAATTGAATACCAAATAATATCAAGCAAAACCCATAAAGTCTGATGAAAAGCAACCCTCATTCTAGTCACTTAGATGGTGAAGCGTAGATAAAACATAAGAGCCTATACAGAAACAATGCCATATCAATGGAGAGCAAGTACTCACCAGTTTAAAAACTTCAGTCCCCTTGCAGCCAGTTCTTCAGTTGTCTCTCTCACATCGGCCTTCCACAGTACATCCTCATCAGTTTCTATCTGAACAGAACATCAAAAGGTTATTTAGTTTAAAATTCATGAAAATAACGAGGATTTAACCTCAACTAAATAGCCACCAAAGCTAACATGCACAGTAAATGAATTTATAACTGTTACTTTATCACTTTATCTTATATATCCAAGTACTTGCCAGTGAAAAGTCAACTGCAGGAAAAAGAAATTGATACTCGCTGACATTGTGTCTCTTGTCACAAGGATGTACACCCTGCAACCCATAGGACACATAAGAGAACTGTGTAAGGCTTTATTATTCTTTAGTTTCCATCTGCGTGTGAGAAAATATGAAATCATTAAAAACTAAGTTTATAGGAGCTTAAAGAGTTCTTTTAATGCATAGAAGTGGATGAACTTTAGAATCAGGGTCAATGCCCAATTTTTCTCAAATAAAGCATCAATTATTCTCTGCAGAACTAGAAACGTGGACCTCGTTCAGTTAGAAGTATCTGTTATTTCAAGAAAAAAAAAATAGTACACTAGACATACAAAATGTTCTCGACAATCTTCTACGGCAATGAATGGCGGCGAATTACGACTTGAAATTGCTTCTCGACCACTGTTTCCAACATTTGCCACCATTAGTGGAAGTGCATTCATCCCATCCGTGTAGCCCTCCCCACCAAAAACTCCAACAGCTGTTTGCAATGTCCTGCACGCCACAGTGATCAAAATTTTACTAAAAGAACATCTCGGAAAAGAAGAATAAGGGAATGAGGAAGTGTTTAATGATCAAAAGCAAAGAATAGAAAAATACAGATAGTAAATTGAGAATATATTCTCCCTTCTGAAGCCTATTGCTTCTAGTTGCATGCATACATGAGAATTTATGGCCCTCGTTAATAGTTAGAAGCTTGATTAATCTAGAACTTGACATAAGATCAATTTTGACCAGAAAAGAGTTGCATTTATCAACAAAAGAAATCCCATCTATCCATACTGAAATGAGTGAAAATATATCCATAAAGTCCCCACCTGAGCAATGGGGATGTAACAACTAATTCAACCCTCTTGGAGAGCCCAGATGCATGGACATGCTTCCGCAAATAATTAACCTATAACAAAAGCAAAAACTTCTTTTATGAGATATCTTCCTTCATAGAACAAAATTCAGTTCAGGACTAGTATGAATCGAATGAGTTTCCTCTCATATGAAATGTGATTGATTGGTGTGCTACCTGCTGCCAGCCTAGTTGAGTGAGGGGAGCATCTAAATATTCAGGATTCAAGTATGCTTTGTAGTTCTTTTCTCCCTCGACATTATGCAATCCTTGTGCATGCCTCACCTGGATGCAAGGTTTTGTAAGACCAAAAAAAATGCCTTGATGTCAGCGCAAAAGCCAAAAAAGAAGGCAATCTTTTACATCCTTCATTCATTCAGACCAAATACACAGCAGATTCATATCCAAAGTTGACACAGTAACATAATTTATGAAACAAGAATCTCGATACCAACCACATGAATTGTTTTGCAGCGGTGCAATGGATACAAACTTGGATCTGGACCACTATCCATAATCTGCAACTTAACCAAGTAAAAACAGTCCAAGCGCTCACCGGTTCAGCTTCGGGAGGACAAAAAAATGATACGAACTAGTTAAAAGAGCGCAATCAACTAAATCAGTAATCGGTTTCATAAATGAACTACAATAGGCACAAAACATAGGAGCAAG
>Ga0307515_10013431_pt1 | contig 15313 bp, 14 predicted proteins | sample 17_EM_MG_FD_194513 | JGI IMG/M metagenome (GOLD analysis project Ga0307515, IMG submission 194513) | Populus trichocarpa ectomycorrhiza microbial communities from riparian zone in the Pacific Northwest, United States - 17_EM | ecosystem: Host-associated > Plants > Roots > Unclassified | place... | reverse complement strand
CTTGAGCTGGCTGTCGTCACCCCCGTCCCCTGTTGACTGGGCAGAGTGGTTAGCCGCCTGTGGGACATGGGCTTGTGGCGGTTGCTGTGGCTGGTCAACCTCCATCGCATGGTGAGGAGTATAGGACGACTTGCGATCGCCGCGGACTGGCGAAAGCGGCGGGGTGATCAAACTCGGCCGACGGTGCTGGTCGGATACGGACGGGATCTCAATCTTTGCAGGGGCTTTCGCAGAGCGAAAGGAAGAATGCGAGCCCCGATGACCAGCATGTGCCGCGGTGGGAAGAGTCAACGGCAGCCGGTCCATTTCGAGGAGGAGGAAGGGTTCAAGAGACGAGGAGGAAGAAAGTGGAGGCTGGGGCTGTCCACCACCGAGTTCGAGTTATAATTTATGATCTATAGTGGTGGTGCGCAATGTTTCAAACTGGGGAACTGGGAATGAATGATCGTGGCGGAGATACAGCTTGGTCCCCTATGTTCTTTTTAGCCATGGCGGCGTGGCAGGGTACTGCGGATCTGTTCCTCTTGGGAGCTGAGGCTGAGCCATCGTCGTTACTACTAATACGCGGATGTCCTGTCGGCCGGTTGCGGTTGCCTCTCTATAAATGCACCGCTGATGTTGTCACGGCATGCCAACGCCGTGTTTCTGCTTATGTGTGCGTGTGCATTAGTGTATTTAGTATTCCTATTTATGATCCACATCGTCAGTTGTCAATTGTGGTCACCCACTCCCTGGTATCCGCGCGAGAGCATCCGGGTGGGAATGGGTCCATGGGTCCAGAATATTGAGATGTCGAGAGGAGGCTCCAAGGACAGTGACATGTTTATATGTCTATATGTTCATGTTCCTGGGGTCCTTCCTGGATGTCCCTCTTGCGTGTGGGACCTGTGACGTAGGCTCGATGTTCGATATTCTGTCCCCCAATTTCAGTACTTCCCCGCCCTGTAGGCGTCATGCCTCGAGTACAGACTCCGACCTTACCTTTGACGAACGAACGCACGCGGATGTAACAACCCCTCACCGCTTTCGGCCAATTTGCTCATTTGTTGCACAACACATTGGCCAAGACAGGCACTGAATGGGTCCCATGTGGCGTGGTTCGCGTGGTCAGACTTTACGCATATGTATGAATGAATGTATGATAACTCCAACCACGTCTCTAATCACGACACCGACATAGGTCCCGTATGACCCATTAGCTATAAATTAAATAAAAAGATTCCATCCACCAAGTGCATGGAACCCACTCTCCGGGATGTAGGGGCTGAGCTGAAGAGCAGGCATGCGCGTGCCCCGGAAGCGGCAATGTCGGAGTGGCGATGCAAACCAGGGCTAGCCAAGGTCGAACGGGTATAAAGGAATGAAGCTAGGACTTGAAATGAAGGACTGCTTGAGCATAAAGAATGTGCTCATATATATTTCCTTCAAGCAAGTCGGACCCTGTATTGCCTACTTTTCCCTGACTGAAAAGTAATAGAGGCCCCGAAATCTCTCGAGACTCAACCAAACACCTTGTCATTTGTTATTACCGGCCAAGACGGGGATTAGCCGAGACACAAAAACGAAACATGCTCCAACTTCGGTCAGCCTGAACCTCACCGAACAACACAACCATCCTAGCAATATTCCGGTAAGAAGAGAGCCACAAAACACGGGTCTATAGGAAACAGATATGCGTCGAGTACATGGTATACAGGAAGTAAGATACATCTAATATACGCGAGTCTATACAAACATCCGCACACTCCCTCATCAGGTAGGCAGTCCCACCAGAGGAGCAATCTCCAACCCGGATACGGCGTATCGGATCGCTCGTTCCCAAGCGTCTTCCAAGCGATATCCACCAGCTCTCGAGACCTTCTCCAGGCGCCCACGTATTTCCTCGCTCGCCGAGTCGACATAATCGCGCCGGAGAACGTACTTGTCCTCATACGCATATACATCGTCCACAAAGGGTTTGTGGGGCGGATCGGGTATCGCCGCGGGCCCCTCTCGTCGTTTGAGTGGTGCGAGCGTCGCGGCGTTGAGGGCCGCATTCCGTTCTTGTTGTCTTTTCGCCACCGTTGCCCGTACTTTCGCAACTAGCCTTTCTGCGCTCTTTGTGTTTCCTTTTGCGAGTAACTCCAGGATTTCCTTGTCGTGCTTTGCCTTTTCTTGCCGCTCGTGTTCTTCCTCGAGTCGCATATCTCTGGCGCGTTCCAGGCGCTCTTGCTGTTCTCTCTCTTCCTCATCTTGTGCGTTCATTACGTCACGCTCTTCTCGCTGTATATTGAGCTCGATGAGGGCTGCGTTTTGCGCTTTGAAGTCCGCGATCTCCGCTTCCGTCTTCTCAACGTCGAGGTTGTTGATAAGATTAAAGGCTATAACACTATATCAGTACGCAGGACACTCTGCACACGACTATTTGAAACTCACTCATATTCTCGACCCATTCTAAGTAGTCGTTGTATGATCGCAAATCTGGGAAGTCTTCTCGTCTCTTATTGAACCTAAAGGCAAGCAGTCAGTGCAGTAATAATGGGTTGCTATTCATACATACTCTTTTGCCATCCGCTTTCTGACGGCAATCTCCTTCTCCACTTGCAGATCCTCGAAAGTTTGCACGGAGAAGGCTAATTTTCGCAGTGTAGTCCCACAGATCGGACAGGGAGCAGGGCCTAGGGCATATAGTCGTTCTATACACGATTCGCACCTATGCAATAGATAGATAGCAAGGTAAATAATCCGTGCAAAGTCAAACGCTGTCGAAAGCGATAGAAGCTCACATTCGATGATAGCAAGTACTGACAAGTAGCCTCATTCTAGTACTGAAGTATCGCTCGGTCTTGCAGACAGGGCACTGATCATCTTGTGCCTATAGGCATCGTAGGTCAGCGAGCCTCCTCGCCAGTTTACAGGTCACGCGCCAAGTGCGCCCTGACGTACCGAGTATTCGACAGTTTTACCTGTCGTATCTTTTACACCGCCGTAGTATATACCTGTGCTGGATGGAACGGGCACGTTCGCGGTGGATGGCGCTGCGCGCACAACTGGTCGAATGCCTCCACCCCGGCCTCCCCGAGTCGCGTTTTTGGACATAGCAGATTCTCTTGATTGTAAATCGGGTAGTTTTTCGTTATTTTCTAGAGTGGCAGACCAAGGTCGGAGTTCAAGCGAGACTGACAAACAAAGACAAACAAAGACAAACACGCTATCAACGTGTCGAAACCGCGTCAAAATATGGTTACACCTTCGCGTTCTATCCTCACCCTTACAGTCAAAACACAGAGACCTCTGTGTGATCAACTATTCGAATATTCATTCGCCCCGCAGACTTCTCGTTAAATACAGGCTCTTATCGATTGACGCCATGCGTTGAGGTGCCCCCCCATTGCAGCGTATCATTGTGCCCACCTTGGACTGGGAGTTCACCCGTGTATTGACGAACGCTCTCCTATGATCCGAGCATCCACCCTCCCTCCACGCGATACCCACATTTGACTGTCGGTACTCACCAAACCAGACACTGAGATTTATTACTGGCTATTCGCGAACTAACCTTCGTCGCCACGCCAGTTATCCAACTTTTGCTCTGTTACCGAGCGCGAATGCTCTCACTAGCAGGATCATTTCCGAATCGGCCAAATTTCTCTGTTGGTGTATTAATGAGAGAAATGGGGTATACCAGCAATGACGTGAGAGACAGCTCTGAGGACGACATCCCGTCACCCCTCCTGCACGACTCCTTTCAGAAAGAAGCCTGACTAGTAGTGCATCAACATACTTGGAATCCACAGCCATCTGGACAACAGAGCACAATGTGTCTTGATCTCCCCAAGATCTAACAGCCTAATTAGGCGACTCTATCGTTCAGCCATCGCCCAATGCCCTGTCAAGCTCGTAGTGCTACCTGCCGCGGTAGCCAATGCGTCCACATCGTTGCCCACGCCCACACTCAAGCTGGCCACCATGCCTTTACTTGAGCCCAAACCGACAGAAAACACTATGCACAAAGTAGCCCCTTGTCCTCGTCTTGCTATATCTCTTCCTGGATGCTTCATGAGCCGCCCAACCAGAAACCTCGTCCCCTGGTGATCCAGCAAGAACTCTCGAGCAAGGTCCGAGGAACCAATCAATTCTGATGACCTGCTACTACCACGCCCACACCATGGTGCCTCGTTCACGCCTAACGACCATGAGATCGACGCGATCGGGCTCAGGTCTCCTCAGTGGAATTCAGCCCTCACGGCTGTCTGATCTCATATGTATGCAAGGCGATGGATGGATGGAATCAATGGACTTTGCGGGTTGGTGTAGGTTGAGAGAACATGGAATGAGCAACTTGATTCTCGTATGGAGAGTGAGGGATTCACAGCGGTGCTCATGGGCCCAGTAGTCTTTGTCATGAGCTCCTGGAACAGGGATAACTTCGCTTATGGGATTTCTGGGTGGGCCATTTTGTTGGGGCAGGAATGCGACATGCTTTCGGAAGGCATCAGGGCAGTGTATGGTATCAATTGCCTAAGGGTTCTGTATTTACGCTTCAAGGAACGTACCCTCGCTGCAATGTTAGAGTTGGGCGATCCGAATAGAGAATCGACTCGACGCGCACACGCCAATGGCCATGCTGGAGGCACTCGCACCTCTACATTTGGTTCTAACGTCATTGAACTGCACTTGAGGAAGAAAAAATAGTTACTAGAGACGATAGCGATGAACCTATGTTGCGCCCTGGCCGTGGCTGCATTGGCAGTAATCAACTTAGTGGTCGCATTCGTTTATGGTCCCCTACCCGCAGACCAGAAGCATTGGATATTGCAGTTCCGGTATAGTTACCGACGTTTGAGTACAGCCGTACCGATGCAACCCCAGTGACTTCTCCAGCAAACGTCTGTTCAACCCCTCCCAGACTTCCTTGACCGAAATCCGTGTGCAGGCCACTCCTATCACTCAAGCCACCCGATGGTCCATAGTTAGCTGATAAGTGCATCACAGCAACCTTATTCATGTACGGAAGCCGCCAATTTCTTCAGCGCTCAGCCAGGTACAGCAACGAGGGCTGAGCGGCCTTCCTTTGACTAGATCCCGTACACAGACTACGAATCGGAAGATGATTTAATGGCCCATTTTTGGAGCCTGACAGAATTCTGCTTTTGCTTTGTTTTCTCATACGGATATATTACATTATCACCTCGCTACACCTTGTACAAATGAGGGTCACATAGAAGAATCATTTTGAGCGACAAATATTTTCAATTGGACATGGTATGTTTCCCACAGAGGAGATTGCAAACTAGCACAACTAAGGAGCAACAAATATACCAACTACAAGCACAGAGTCAATAATAAGGAAAGGCTAGGATCGTGCAGCGTTATAAATTTGGGTCCAAGACGTTCCAAATGCAAACTCATCAAATTGAAGAGAAACCGACCGAATAGGAGATGTGAGGGGGATTGTGAGGAGAGCCGGTGAATGCAGACCTGGGCGGCAGTCATAGGGTACCCAATAAAGTAACCCGCCCCCCGATTCTCTGACCCAACCCTCTTGGTTTGGCCGTTCAACCTCGATGGACGAAATATTTCGGGGAGGGATTTGTGAAAATGAGTCTCGTGAGTGAATAGCCCCATCAATGGATCCAGAAATGGTATGCTGCGCATCGGGGGCCACAAGGGTGGTGTGCCCCTCTGGAGGTCTGCCGGCTGCAGAGCCAGTTTCGGTATCCCAGACCCGAATTGTCTTGTCATCAGATACAGAGATGATGCGCCGCCCATTGGGAGAGTAAGCAACTGACGACACCGCAGAAGTGTGCCCCCCCAGAGGCTTGCCGACTACAGCGCCAGTCTCAGCATTCCAGATTCGAATTGTGTTGTCATCAGACCCAGAGGTAATATACGTCCCATCAGGAGAGTAAGCAACTGACCACACCCGTCCAGAGTGCCCCTCCAGAGCTTTGCCGACCGCAGATCCGGTCTCGGCATTCCAAATTCGAATTGTATTGTCAGATGATCCAGAAATGATGTACCGCCCCTCGGGAGAGTAAGCAACTGAGTACACCTCGCCAGTATGCCCCTCCAGAGGCTTGCCAACCGCAGACCCAGTCTTGGCATTCCATATTCGAATTGTCTTATCAGATGACCCAGAGATGATGTTCCGCCCATCGGGAGAGTAAGCAACTGACCACACCACGTTAGTGTGCCCCTCGAGAGGCTTGCCGACTACGGCACCAGTCTTAACATTCCAGACTCGAACTGTCTTGTCAGATGATCCAGAAATAATGTGGCACCCATCGGGGGAGTAAGCAACTGACCACACCTTTTTAGTGTGTCCATAAAGAGGCTTGCCGACTGCAAAGCCAGTCTCTGCATTCCAAACTCGAATCGTCTTGTCCAATGATCCAGAGATAATGTACCGCCCATCGGGGGAGGAAGCAACTGACCGAACCCAGTCAGTATGCCCCTCCAGAGACTTGCCGACTGCAAAGCCAGTCACGGCATTCCAGATTCGAATTGTACAGTCATCAGATCCAGAAATGATGTACCGCCCATCGGGAGAGCAAGCAAGCGACACGACTCTGTCAGTGTGCGCCTCCAGAGGCTTGCCGACTGCTTCGCCAGTCTCAGCATTCCAAATTCGAATTGTCTTATCATGAGAACCAGAGGTGATCTGACGCCCATCGGGAGAGTAGGCAACCGACCACACCCAGTGAGTGTGCCCCTCCAGAGGCTTGCCAACTGCTTCGCCAGTCTCAGCATTCCATATTTGAATTGTGGTGTCATGTGATCCAGAGGTGATGTGCCGCCCATCGGGAGAGTAAGCAACTGACCGCACCCAGTCACTGTGCCCCTCCAGAGGCTTTCCAACTGCAGTGCTAGTCTCGGCATTCCAGATTCGAATTGTGGTGTCAAATGATCCAGAGATGATGGACCGCCCATTGGGAGAATAAGCAACTGACCACACCCCGCCAGTGTGCCCCTCTAGAGGTTTGCCAACTGGAAAGCCAGTCTCGGAATTCCAGATTCGAATGGTCCTGTCATATGATCCAGAGATGATTGATCGCCCATCGGGAGAATAAGCAACTGAACACACCCCAGAAGTGTGCCCCTCCAGTGGCTTGCCGACTGCAGAGCCGGTCTCGGCATTCCAAATTCGAATTGTATTGTCACGGGATCCAGAAATGATGTGCCGCCCATCGGGAGAGAAATCAACTGACTCGACCTTGTCAGTGTGCCCCTCCAGAGGCTTGCCGACTGCTTCGCCAGTCTCAGCATTCCAAATTCGAATTGTCTTATCATCAGATCCAGAGATGATGTGTCGCCCATCGGGAGAATAAGCAACTGACCCCACCCACTGAGTGTGCCCTTCTAGAGGTTTGCCGACTGCATCGCCAGTCTCGGCATCCCAGATCCGAATCGTCCTGTCTTCCGATCCAGTAACAATGTGGCACCCGTTGGGAGAATAACTCGTGCAAATCACACCACCCTCGTGTCCAGTCCATTCTAGTGGCGGCTCCGGCCATGACAACAGCTTTCCTCTTTGCATCTGGATGCCACTAGTGAAATGTGTCTTGAAAATCGTTGACAACGGTGACTCTGAGGGCAGGAATGGTCCCGTTGAGATATAGGTGTGTGGAGTGCTCATAGAGATGGGAGTGCGGAAGACGATCATGAAACGACAAACATCCTGAATTCTTTCCAAAAGTTTCTCATCCGTACCCTAGAGCACGTTAGAATCGCTTTGGAATCCCCATCACAGCAAGCCGGGGCTGTACTCACCTTGACCAATTTCGATGTCAGTTCACGAAGGCTTGGAACACCAATCCGCAACATTCCCATAATGCTCAATACTTCAACCCAAAATAGTGCATAAGGTCCTTCAAAGAATTTCCTCAGCATGTCCCACACACGCCCCTCGCCAATGTCGGGAGTAAAGCAAAGATGATTTGACCAATACAGAGCGCTATACTGCAAAGCGTCGGAGATATTTTCCTTGATTCGAGACGCGAGTCCTTTCACATCGGCATTTGCGAGCCGGGAATCTTCGAGCCCACAGATATTGAAACGGAGATTTTCAACCATCTCCTCGAGGCAAGCGATACCCAGGTGCACATTTGCGTCTCGGGGGTTGACCTGATAGTCGGCCTGGCAGTCATCGTTCATAAAGAAATCCGAAATGGACAAATGTCGGACACGAATCCCTCCGCCGGCCCCTTCGTCTCGGTAGAGCATAGAGCTGAGATCTGCCACCCACATTTTCACCAAGTCAGGTCTCACTCCTGTCAGCTCTGCAATCGTCTCTTCGCATAGTGGGCGGTGCGGCGCCGTTATAAGAAGCGCTCCAATCATCCGCCGAAATTCGCCATTACTGTGCACCCTCCGTGCTCTGACAATACTGGAGTAGAGCCCGTGTAGAGATGCTAACCCAGGACTGACGGAGTCTTGTAAGGTCGTCCTCAACAGCTCAGTGGGGTCATGGCAATGCTCCAGGGAAAGTGCAAGAGTCTCGATGAAGATGAACAGACCCGCTGCCCGGGAGATAACTCCATTGAAGAGGAATGATTCTGGCCAAGGAGTCTGGAGGCATCGCATTGAAGCTACCCTATTGAATCGATATTCGGTGAAGATTCGTAGGTCGGAGGTGGTCCCTTCGTCTGCGGTCAAATCATATCGCAAATGCGACAACTGGGCGGGACCATCAAAGAAACGTTGGATATCGACTTCGGGTCTACTGGTGATGATGACCTTGAGCCACGGTGCCTGTGTGGCGGCGTCTGTCAGGGCCCTCAGGATGTCAGGACGACTCTGAGTGCTCCCACACTCATCAAGGGCGTCAATGACAAAGACCAGAGTCTTTTTTGGGGGACGAGGAAGTTTGCGGATGAAGTCAAGGAGGAGTGAGTGTCTCATTGACTCTGGTGACATGTTTGGGTCTTTGCGAAGACATTCTGCGACAATACTTCGAAAAGGGGGGAAGAGTATCGCGAGTTTATGGACGAGAGTTGGAAGGATATTTCTAGGTTCGCTCAATTCCTGGTCATCCCTCTGGCAGAAAAACGCTCCAGCGAGCTGCTCTTGATCGTGAAGGCTCGCGCATATAGAATGTGCTAACGACGTTTTTCCGATGCCAGGTAAGCCGTAGATCCAGTATGTATTTTTCCCGTCTGTCTGTTCCAACCCATTGGTCACCCAAGCTATGATTTGTTTGAGGAGGGATTTGCGGGTGCCATCCATACAGCAGAGGTCCCGGTGATAACCTGTCTTGACATATTTGAGGCGACCAAGCAAAAGCTCCTGCTCTACGCGGAAATGTTAAGAATGAGATATCGAGAAATTGAGGAGATCAACACTTACCAGTCTCCTTAGTTCGGCGGAGAGCCTCAACATTCACTGCACGGTCGAAGTCTTCGATGGCCCTCGTCAATTCTCTGTCCATTTCTTCGATCGCTTCCTGGTAGACCGACCCGCCCACCGTTCTCGCTGCGATTATCAGCACTACCCAAAGTCATCAGGAGACCACCTACCATGTTTCACATAGTCGCACGAAACTTTCGCGACGTTGTGCATCACCTCAAACATTCGTGGGATGATCTCCTCCAAGAGATCCGTCTCTTCGCAAACGATTTCTTCCGCAATCCTGTCCGCGAAGGGCAAAATGCGCTTCAACCGGTCCAGAAGACCCGATGGTTTCTGGTCGTACTTGTTTTGTTCTTTCAAGAGCTAAGCAGTCAAGTGTTACCCTTAACTACCGACCGCCACTAGCGAGCACAAACCTCAAATGTAACCTTGGCAACACCGAAGACAGCTTTTGAGATTGGATTCAACTTCAAGGTGTCAATATCCTGCTAGTCTCCACGTGAGAAAACGGACCTCTGCAAATACGGCGCCATATTTAATAGCGTTCTCCACAGCCCTCTCGGTTGATGCACACATCAGCGGGGAGTATCCTTTCAACAATTCTTCAAGTTGGTGGAGTGACGAGCGCAGAGATTCCGTCTATGCGAAGACTATTAGGTGACTGTGTCTGGTGATTGTAAGGAGACAAACGGTAGTGCTTGCGGAGAACTGCAATTCTAGAGACCAGTGGTGCTGGTGCTGCTTTCCAACGACAATGATGTCCTCTGCGCCTCGTGATCAAATACGAGCGGACTAGTTGGTGATGATGACTTACTAGATACTGTGAATTCATGCTTGTTGGAACTCCAATAATCATCGAAAAGCGCTTGAAGGTCGATCAGCTCGCTCGCCATACGATTTTTGGCCCAAATTAAATGACCGCTCCTCATTTGGATCTCGATGCGCATCTGTGATACCGGGGAAACACCTCTACACATGCAAATCCATCAGCAGGTATTTGTAGTGAGGAAAAAAGGGACGTACGGGCGTTGAGTAGGTGTCCAGGTTTGGTTGTCCTGCATTTGCAGTTCTAGTTCCTCATTTTCTATAAACAACCTAAGTGTGTAGCCTCGATTTGGGACGCCTTGGAGTGTAATATCTGTATGTTGCCCGATGTCAGTGGTGTGGACCAAACTTGAAGTGAAGCGCCGGACTTTCTAGGTAGAGGCTTAGATTGATCGTCAGCCACGATACTGCTGCGCGATATAGACATCGCCCACAGGTTCTCTGTCCTGGGTTGTCGAGTCGCCATGTTTAGTCACTTTGAGGAGGATATCGGAGGGAAGAAAAGAAACGTGCGATTGGCGCCGACACGTCCGGGCCATAGGTGACAGGTGACAGAGCGAAATAAATGCAGCCAACGACATTCGTCCTCGCGCAGCAGGTCACATAACGAATAAGCATGTCTCACAGAACCTATCGGCACCAGTATTCTCACTCCGTCCGTTGCAGTTATTGTAACACCTAACATTTCCAACACATTGCACATCAGGATTTTGCATCCCGTGCATAAAAAATCTTGCGACTATTGATTCGCTCCTCACCCTTCTCCATATTGTTGTCGCCCTCAGTGACACAGTCGCGGTTGGCATTGCCGCTACCATTGCAGCCTGGAGTTGGTCGCCATCGCAGCTTTGATTCATTCCGCATCCCCTCGCATTCGTCATCGTGGCCGTTGCCGCCTTCCTTTCATGTTTACTCTCCGCAAGAAACTTGCCTTGATACTCAGGGATCCAGACATCACGCAGTACTGGTGAACTGAAACTTTGATCTATACACGATCCCGTCATTTTTCAAGCGCTTTCTCTGCCCTTTGGAGTGAGTAACTGAAGAATCGTGCGTGGGAGACTAAAGCAAAGGTAGGGACAGTGAGGAACCCCTTAATAGTCAATAACCAGCCCACTTCTGTCCTTTGGATGTCTGGACCTTCACAGAGGAGTCAACCCGTAGGGTCGAAGGTTATGGCAGACACGTCAAGTCTCTTAAAGAGTCTCCATCAAGAGCAGGAGGTGCACCAAAACACACATTCTTATATGTTCGATACGCTCTTGGCTTAAGGCAAACTCACGAACAGGAATGTGGCAGACGCACAAACAAACACGAACAGCCCTCTTTCGACCACCACATGGTCCACGGTCAACTCGTCTTCTTCGACAGAGATCCATCTCTATGGCTTACTCATACCGTTCCCAACGCTTCTCATGGTTTCACAGAGCCTACACTTCTCTCGACCAAACTGGCTCTTGGTATGGCTGGTCTTGCCACCCTTGTGCTCTTTTCCTGCAACTCACTTAGAAATGCGAAATATAATAGGAAGGACCACGGTCAGTGAAGCCGTTCCGCGCAATACTTCGACTCTCTGGATTGTGGCTGATTTTCGATTCGTAGCCAACATTTCGACGTTTTTCAATAGTCTCGCTCGAGCCACGATATTTGCAGCACTATCTTACCTCATCTGTGCGACTATACCCGGGTTATTGATTTGCCTTTCATCCGCTCCAATTCACACCCTGGTGAAGCCGACGCTATTGGACATGAGCCTCGCGGGCCATCTTCACAAATCTGCCGCCACACTTTTCGTCAGGTGTGGGGTAGTGGATAAACGCGCTCTGCTCCCTTTGAAGATGAATGGGACCGACTCGCCTCTCCCTTTGCGTCTTGTTGTGTCGACGCAAAGGTTCGTGAGTTGGCTGCTCGCAAACGATCGCCCAGCCACGCACTATCCAAGTCTGGTTGCTATATCAACGGCTCATAAAGTTGTACTGAATTTTCTCAGTTCATGTACTGGTGCCAGGCGATCGGCTTACATCACGCACAAGGCGGGCTTGCTTGTCCTCGCCCTTAGTTTCACTACAATCGTTCAGTCTGTGGCGGTGTTGAAGTGCGTTTCTTCTCTCAAGCAAGCTGCATTAGTTGCGCCTGGCTTGGCAACAACACTTGGGCTCGACATTCTGGCGTCTATACCGTCCCTTGCATTCCAGCATACGCAGGAAGAACCCAAGGTATCCTATTATTTGCTTTATTTGGACCCCTGATGACCTAACGACGTTCGCAGTGGCAGACAGCGACAGACTGTGCAGTTGGAGCTGCAATTCTCAATTTCATCCTCTGTTACACAAAGAATTTGTACAACCTGCGATCATATTCAACCATATTCCTTGGGGGTCAGACCGATGGGGAACTGAACTCGATCACAACGCAAGCCATGGCGTTTGGCGTGCTGCTGTTCCCGTGTCTGATTGCATCTCAACTTCACGCAACCATCAATATAGTACTCTTGCGCTCTCCCTTCATCTTGTTTACGCCGGCCGCAATGCAACCTAGTGACTCACAACAGCCGATCGGCAAGGAACAGGCAGCGGAGAACGTTACCTCTATTGGGAGCACTGATGGAACCCACACTATCTATGTAAGAGATTTTCCCGTATTTCATATTTTTATTTTTCTCTAAATTTAAAGCATTCCTTTCAGGACGATGGTTTGACGGCAACCACGTCTACTCCAAAATCGCGTTCCGACTACGGTACGATAATCAGGACGCATCCAAGTGCACTCTATTGGAAACTTGCCAATGTCTATGCCTGGGTCAACAGTCCTAACTTACGTTACCGATCGATCGACGGGTGGGAATACACCTTTAACGACAGCGACCTATACGACGTATACCTTCTTATGGCAGACGCGTTCAAGAGAGTGTTCGATGAGATACTCGGACCAGTTCCAACTATTCCCGAACCGAAGACTCTAGAGGCTCTTGTCGTTAAGTACATGCAAAGAGCCAGGAAGGAGCTCCTTCATAGCCTCCCAAGTTCCTCGAGTGGTAGAGTATTGAAACATAGGCGGCTGGACCACCACCCTCGACAAAGTACACAGAGCCAGGGGGCACCAACCTCTCCTGTTTCATCTTCAGTACGTTGGCTCCTTCCTTCGTGTGACACTGTTAATTGATTCTAACAACTGTCTTTAGCATTCGGATTCATCTGACCATTCTGGGCCAACAACACCCACAGAAGAGACTCGTGCAGCTGCTGTGCAGCTGAAAGATGGGTCTCAGTCCTTGGGTACTAAGATCAAGGTAAAGTAGATTCATCTATTCACCCCCGTAAAATGGCTGGCTCACCATGCACCAGGCTGCGACGACGAATCCAGTCAACCATCGAGTTCAGGTTCAGTATGTTCAGATGAAATTCACGACAGACCTCCCTCCTGTCGTAGAGCTTGACGAGGAAATCAACGCCACAGAAACTGAGGTCGACGTCGCTGTAAATATCGCTGGGCTCCGAGGCCGAAAGTGGTTTCCCCGCGTTCAATAAGTGCGAATCGGTCCCTTATCAATCTCATTTGCCCTTGTTTTGTCTTGTCAATAGTTTCCTTCAAATGTTCGAAGGCTTGAAGTTGCGGATCGGAAGTAATGGGACATGGAAATGCATTTCATGATTTTAGTTGTAGTAGCTACAGTGTCCCCTGTCATCACCATAGAACGTGTTTTTTTCTGTCAAACTGCTCAGGATCCTGGAATAGAGGTGTTGACCTGCATGCAATGAAGCCAATAAATACAAGCCAAAAAGAGGTAACGGTATAGGCGCAAAAAACCACAGCACCCAGGATTCCCGCGTGGTCCCCCACCGTGGTACTAACTGGGCGGCACTCCGGTTAACTGCGCAGATCGGACGGGATGCGGTGCTTTCGAAGTCCTATGGCCGTGGATAGAATGAGGTATTTCTATTTGTTATTATGTACACTTTTGCGGTCCATAAGTCATGGTACAGCTCCCAAAATACGAGAGTGAAGGGCTGGGGATCCTTTTTTCTGATGTGCCTGTTCTATCCACCTTCTGAATCGCCTCACTCCGGGCTCTGGTCTTTACACCAGTTGAAGGCGTGTGGCCGCAAGCTACTATGATGCCGATCGCATGAACAGTGGCAAGGCGTCGTCTAGTATTGGAAGTGAGACTGCGAGAACACACCAAGGTCACGCAGTACGAAGGCCGCTTCATCTACCCTGCCAGCAGCAACAGTAAGGCGCATCATCCTCTCCTCCCATTCCTGCAGCGACTCTTTCTCCGGGCGCGTTAGGAGGTCTTGATCCTCGGCGACATCGGTACGCTCCCGTTTCTCCAAGACTGATTTGAACGCCGAATGCGATGATTCTGCTGCTTGCCGTTCCAAGAGGTTCGCAAGTGTGCTGGTGAGAGATGAGAGGAGAACGGCGTATGCTTTGCGTAAATCAAGGTGCCTGGAAATGCGGTTTATTTATTGGAAATATGTATCAGATAATCCACGCGCACCAGAGGTAGAAGGTCCTGGAAGGTGCAAAGTCCTTGCCCTTGGGAACCTCTCTCAGCTCGATGATCCCTGCAGTCTGCAACTCCGAGACAATGGGCCGGACTTCGGTTGGTGCCAGTAGGCCGACTTTGGTAAAGTGCTTTTCGTCCACATTGCCGAGTTCGACTAAAATCCGCGCAACCCGAACTGCCAACGGGCCCCATCTCTCGCGTATATACCCTTCGAGAACGGACAGTCGAAGCCGGTGGTATATATTTTCGAATTCAATCTGCACCTTTCCTGCTCCGCCGCTGGGTCCAGTTGAGATGAAAGCGGCTGCACGACCAGCTGGTGTGGGATTGTCCCATGCCGAGAGAACCGCGATATAATCCTTCATCATATCCGCTGTGGAGGGAGGCTTCGTGGATTTTGAAGCCAGTCCCGAGGAAAGCTCCTCCTTCGACACGATAGGCGACAGTTCGTCGAGAATATGGTGATTGGATATTGGCTCTGGATAGTGTAGGGACCATCAGCACGCTTTGTGTTGAGGGTGCTCTGAACGTACGGGATCGGCTCTCTGTGAGGGAGAGCTGGTCGTCCTCCGATGCTCGGAGGATGGCTTGCATCACCCGAGCAGCTTGCTCATTATATATTGCTCGGACGGCAGATTCTATCAACTA
>Ga0307515_10013430_pt1 | contig 15313 bp, 23 predicted proteins | sample 17_EM_MG_FD_194513 | JGI IMG/M metagenome (GOLD analysis project Ga0307515, IMG submission 194513) | Populus trichocarpa ectomycorrhiza microbial communities from riparian zone in the Pacific Northwest, United States - 17_EM | ecosystem: Host-associated > Plants > Roots > Unclassified | place... | reverse complement strand
AGGAAAGAGAGAGAGGGATGGGATGTACCTGAGGGTCAGAACGCAGCTCTCGCTTGAGGTGCAACTGCAAGGCGGAGGGGCTTGACAGACAATTTGCGGTTCAGGACAAGCCCTGGCCTGCAGAAGGTGATCCAGCTTCATGTGGGAGAGAGAGAAAGAGATAACAGAGAAGGAGTGTGAGGATTTCGAGAGATGGGTCGAGCCGTTGTCGACGAGCCAACCCAACCGGTGAGGTAAAAGGGAAATGCGGTGAAAACTGTCACGCCTCGACCGTGACAGCCCCGTGACATCGTTGCTACACTCAAGCCATGTCCCTCGTCTCTGTAAAAAATCTAACTTTTGTTCCCCAGGGTGCATCGGAGCCCGCTCTAGAAAACCTCTCGCTCTCTCTTCCAAGAGGTTCGAGGACCTTGCTCATCGGTGCGAACGGAGGTCAGTCTCTCTCTCGACCAAAAAAACTCATTATCAACCCCAAGACAGCCGGGAAGTCCACCCTCTTGCAGGTTCTCGCAGGAAAGAGGCTCATCAAGGACGCGGACGTAACGATCAAGGGTCTCGACGTATTCTACCAATTTCCCGAAGGCGTGACCTTCCTGGGTACCGAATGGTCAGTTGGCCCAGCCATCAAACCAGTCCCGGCTTATTGGGTTCCCGCCAATCTCACGCGTTTCCAGGGCTATGAATCCCGTCGTCAGGAGTGATATCCTCGTCTCTCATTTCCTCGATTCTGTCGGCGGGTATCGGTACAAAGAACGAAGGGACCTTCTTCTCGACTTGTTAGACATAGATCTCGACTGGCACATGCACAACATTTCTGACGGCGAAAGACGCCGCGTTCAACTTTGCATGGGTCTCATGGCCCCCTGGGATGTTCTTCTTCTTGACGAAGTCACTGTAGATCTTGATGTCCTCGTCCGTCATCAACTTCTTGAGTTCCTCAAGAACGATAGCGAAGCAAGGGGCGCTACCATAATCTGTACCCTCCTCCCCTTTTCCCCCGCCCTAATTCAGATATCTCATCTGGAATTCTCCAGATGCCACTCACATCTTCGACGGTTTGAATGATTTTCCGACCCACGTCTCTCACCTCCACCTTGGCGCATTCATCCAACCGCCAACTCCTTGGAATACGGGGGATGTGTCGCGAGGAACCCTTTACGACATCGCTTTACAGTGGCTAACCGAGGACCGCGCCCATCGTCGCCAGCTCGAACTCGAAGGCCGAAAGATGCGGGGCGCGAGGCGAAACACCGTCTGTGATTTTGCCCCGATGTTTGTTGCTCGGCTGACAGGCCACTCGTTTTCTCTATGTAGTCGGGTGTGCCGAGCGACTCAGAGACCTTCTACAAGAAGTGCGCCCACATGGTTCCTTATTAACCTGTGGTGATTTGCTGACCTCAGACCCCCATATAGATACGACTACTCGCATTGAGTCGCTTCCAACCATGCATATTTGTCGACGTCCCCCAAATCACTGTCATCGATCTATTTCCCGCTCCTTCCAAACTCGTCACTCTCTCTCATTCCTGATACCCCCTTCGACCGAAATTACCTTGAGGGTTATCCAACTCAACACTATACGGACCGTTCAACCGTGATAACGTTATTCGCCACCGCGCTTCATGTAACCTCCTGCATTCCCCTGCATACTGAGATATCCTAGAGAATATCCCCCTTATACACTTTCAACCTCGTGTATACTAACTGCATTCCACTGCACACCATCCAACACATACCGAATCGTGTATTAATGTTCCTTGTTACCGTAAAACATTCAACATGCATTGCTGTCCTCCTGTAGATATCATAGCTGGTGCGATCGATGTACTAACATGGTGAGTAAGAAACTACTCTAAATGTCGGGGGCCGGGGCTTGTGACCCCGCTTGAAAGAACAATTGCTGGCTCCGCCCGCCTGGGCTCATCAGCAACCGTGGTGATGATCCCAGCCAGCGTGCCCGACTGGCGGAAGATTCCCGAGATTTGCCCTCTTCCCGGTCATCTCCAAGTAGCGAAAAAAAGCTCCGCTATTTAAAAACGTCAAGACGTTCTGACGAATCCAATCCAAGAATCAACAGAGGAAAAGAAAAAAAAAAAATTTCATGCTGTTTTTTTCTGTTTCCTCGCACTTCCTTCATAAGAAAAAAACATGCGCATAAAGGGATGCTCCCCTCTCTCTCCCCTTTTGGAAGACCGAAAAAATTGAAGAAGAAAAAAGGGATCATTGCATATGTGGCCCTTCGTATGCGGCCAGCTGCTCCGGATGTTCGAGGAACTTCATCAGACCCAACTTCTGAATCAGCTCGACCGCTTGTTCAGGTGAAACCATCGGCATCGCCGCTGCCGATGATGTTGATGGCGAAGATTGCCTCGCGTTGTGGGGTTGGGTCGTCGATACCGATCTGTGTTGTTGAGGCAGAGGCGGAGCGGGTGATATCGGTTGAGACTGGAGTTGTGGAGGAGGCTGCGGGGCCGGGTGATGAAGTTCCGCCTGCATTGCTGCCGTTTGTGCCGCTTCAGCTGCAGCTTGTGCGGCCTTGTCTGTAACCCCACGTGGAACCGGCAAGACCAACGACATGTTAGCGTCAAGATGAAACCCAGCATCATAGTTGTATATGCAAAACACGCACATTGACTACGGCCCCAACTTAATCGGATCCTACTACCACCAATAGGAAACCCTTGCATCTTCTCTATCGCCCGCTCAGCGTCCGGCTTGCGAATGAATTGAACGAATCCGCAGTTTTTTCCCGCAGGAACTTTAACCTAGTTGACGCGCCTCAATGTCAGCGCGAGGCCACAACACGTAACATTCCATGCACCCACATAATGAATCTCTCCGAACGGTATGAAAAACGTGCGCAGGGTCTCTTCCGAAATCAAAGGCGATAAACCGCCCACGAATACCGTGGTGTTGTACGGATCTGATGATGATAGTTGTTCCCCGTTTGGTCCGATGAGGTTCGACAGAATTGCTCGCGCCTGAGCGTGGTGTTTCCACGATTCCTCGTTGGGCATGTACCGCTGAGCAGCCACAAGCGACTGGTCTTGATAGCTGGAAACCGGGGCGGACGTAGGACGCGAACTGCTTTGCCCGTTTCTCCCGTCTTCGTTGAGCGTGGAGCTCGAAGAGAAGTTCGGAATCGAGGGGGAAGAACTCGAAGTGGTATTCGCGGAACAGGGTTGGCCCGAAGTCTGCTGCGCATAAATGTTGTGGGAAGAGGGAGACAATTGCGCCTGACTTTGAACATCTGTGGGAGTTGATTCTCCTGGTGTCGTCGATTCCGGTGGATGGGCCACGAGCTGTAGGGGCGGTTTATATTTCGCGGTCGCAGGGGAGATGCGCACTGCGCCCACAGTTCAGTACCGGTATCCAACGGAACTGGCGAATCGGGAAACACCTACTAGGTCGAGACAAACAATAGAGTCCATGCATCTCGATTAACGCTCGTTGCTGATCTGCTTCTTCTGTGAACCTGTTGTGGGCGCGCAGATCAATTTAATCGAAAGATAACCTCACGAAAGATAAATGAATGCACGTACCTCACGAAACCGTACCCTCTCGAGACACCGGTTACAGGGTCCAGCATGATCTTTGCGCTCTTGCAACTCAGGAAGGGACGGATAAACCGGGGCTCTCGGTCGTTACGCAGTCCAAGAACCGGGTTGCGGAACACAGCGACAAGATCCGAGTTAGAAACCTCGGGAGCGAGATCTCCGACAAAGATACTGTATTCTCTGGTGAACTGATGTGGGTGTTGAGCGGGATAGGGGTTAGGCGGAACATAGACGGGGGCAGGAGCCAGCGCTGGAGGAGTCATAGGGACTGAAGTCGCCCAGGTAAGCGAGAAGGGTTTCGTCGAGTTGGGCATGGTCGTCGGGTTCGGACCGTGAACGATTTGATTGAGCGCGGCGGTGGCTTTGGCAGAGTTGAAAAATGTTAGGTAGCAGTAGCCTCGGTTGTTAGCTTGTGAGCTGTTGGCAGGATCGGTGGTGGGCTTGGGGACTTTTATGTTGATTGGATCCCAATGCATGATCACGCAGACCTGTTTCACGTACTCTTCATCCATCCATGGCTCTAGATCGCTCCATAGTAGGGTACTGGTCGTGTCGGCTGAGGGCTGGGGGGAGATGATCTGTGGGTTGCTTTGAGACGTGTTGCGGGATATGTACGTGTCGCGATCATTATAGGGCAAGAAAGATGTCGAAGATGGTTTGGGTAGATGAAAAGATGAAGTCGAAGGGAAACGTGAGGTAGGCTGGGCGAAAAAGTGGGGAATAGGCTGCTGATTAGGTGGCAATTGATTGTATGAGACGGTATTGAGGGGAGAGTGCGGCAACACCCTTGGATCGAGCTGGCTGCTTGGATGGGTGCCCATGAAGGTATCTTGTGTGTGTCTCGGGAAGGAATCCGCATGTGCGACGGACCTGGGGACGAAGGAGGAGAACGGTTTCTGGGACATGGTCAATCTTGTGCTTCCGCTGCGATTCTGGTTGGACATGACGGGGATTGAGAAATTGATGGGAGACCGCTGGTCCCCCTGCGGCATGTCGTAATCGTGGACTTCAGGGCGCGACATAAAGCGAAACGTTAGGCTGAAAAGTTCGTGAAATAATACTAGAAGAGCAGATAGAGTGGTAGAAGACGAAGGGAGTAGTGGAGATGGAAGGTCCGTCGGGGGAAGTAGGTAGAGAGGAGAGCTCGATCTCCTGCCCAGGCTAGTAGACTCTTACTCTCACTCGGTTACGGCTGTTCAACCGCAACAACAGCGTAGACTCGGGGGTAGATGGGAGTGGGGGGCGAACGGAAGGTGGGCCCTGGTGCGACTGAGCATCGCCTGTTAAATCCCCGGGAACTGGCCAACCATCACAGCCAGCTTGCCCATTTCGGGGGGGACAATGGGTGGAGATCTTGCCACGGTTACGCACGTCTGATGCTCTCTCAGCGTTCTAAGATTAATATTTTCCGCTTTATTTCTTACGCCTTGTGCGGTGCGACTACTAGACTTAGACGTACAATAGTACCGGGTGTGCCTGCCTCATACGCGCCTCGGCTGAAACCCGGTGGATCGACTCCACCGCCGACGGTCATCTTCTTCCCTCCGCTCCGATGCCCGCCAGACGTGCCTCCGCCTCGGGAGGCCACGTCGGAATCACAACCCCAAATCCCTCAACCACTCGCATACACAGGGCGAACGATTCCGTCCACGTTCTCCCAAACAACCTCCCCCCAAACGCGCCATACAATGCAAACTCTACGCCTCAACAGAAGGTCGTCCACACGCTTGTTAATCGCTTGAAGAACAGGGCAAGTGGAACCCGAACAACATTGTTCATCCCTTTATGTTCATCCCTTGTTCCAGCTACCCATCCATTCTGGCATCAATATCTGTCAAGTCGAGGCAGACGATGCTTTGCAGCAGGCTATCGAAACCCTCGTCGATCTCTCTCACGAATCCGTGGATGTCATTGCTTGGGCGATTGCTGAGCTGCTCGACAAGTTCGCCAAGGTGCGCAGCGACCGCGGTTTCCATCCAGCCCTTGCGCCTACTGACCCAACTCTGTCTCCCAGACATTGGAAGTGCAAATGCAACGGACGCCGGAACTGCTACAGTCTCAACTAATGCTCCTCAAGATACTCTGCGTAGTGCTCGCCGTGCGGTGGAAGGACAAGAGGAAAGACCCCAATGCTAGCCAAAATCGCCTCGGAACCATGTCCCACACGCCTTCAATGGCTTCGCTACCTGGCTCCCCAATCATCCCTGCGGGAACTAGGCGGGGTGTCACAAAAGACCTCCCGATTCGGTCCGCCCTTTGGGCCGAACCACCCCCCCTGGACGATAACTGTGCTAGGTACATCCTTATCGTGATGATTCTCTACCTGAGGCAGACAGCTCCATCTGAGACGAGTATCGAACCTTTTGACAACTTCAATTTCACCACGTCATTTCACGACTTTGAGACCACAGAGTATCCTGGGATGCCTTCTGTAGTCCAATCTGATCCTTCGTTCGGCCTCGGAATTACCACAGAGTCCATCGGCATGCCGAGATCAAGAGGAAAACGCCCTCCGTCTCCAGTACACAAGCACAGCGATTCTTCTGCTCCATTCACTGCTTTGCCCCAGCACTTTGCACATTATGAAAAGACCTCTCAGATGCTATACAAGTCTACTGTCTCGTTAAGCCTTTTGATCGCTAAATACGTCGGTCGAGTGCTGTACCACCTGTCTGCCAGCAACTGGCCGATGGTGCTTGAGAAGATCAAGAAACGAATTCACGTTCTCGCCAACACCCCCGACGATGGCCCGGATATGATCGACCTCCAGCTCATAGCGCACAGTTTGTTGGATAGGAACCGACTGTTTCAAATTCTCACAGGTGAGACTTGATTAACTCTTCATATTTCCTTGACACCACTGCATATTGACTGTTACGACCCCGTAGAACTGTCATCACTGCTGGTAAACATGAAACCTGAAGCCCAGCTGTCTGTTTCGATCCCTCTGAGATGCGCAGTCTGGAACTGGGTCGAATACTTCCCCGAGGAATTTCAGGAGTCCCTTAAAATCCGTGGCCGAGGCGAGAACGCTCCCGAACGGGTGTACGACGTTCTTCACACCAAGGACTCAGAGAAGAACCCGCTCCTGTGGCCGACTCTGACGGCTCTGATGTGTATCAGCAGCGTTGACAGGATCTCTTCCGAATTTCGATTGGATGGCTCAACGGGGCCGCTGATAGGCGTTCGTGGAAAGGTTCGTTGATGCGAACCGTTGCTCTCGTTTCAGATGCTGGAATTACGGTCAATTTAGCCGAGTCTTGCTGCGATGCTGAACAAGGTCGTGGAAGCGAGATCAAAATATACGGACACTGCGGTGATATGTCTGTTGGATTTCGCCCGGGGTGCAATACGAGCTCAAGACGGTGAACCGCTAATGTATGCGGTTGATATTGCCCACGAACTAAAGGTCAGTTTCATTTCCCATTAAAATCGATACCAATTCAGCCACTTACGGCATCATTTCACTCCCTCGTTCCCAGAGGTACCTGATGACGTACCAGAACCTGAGACCATTCTGGGAATCAGACGAAGAAATTGACGTCGGCGTCATTTCGGATATCCTCGTGGTGATTTTCAGATACATCCCAGAGGAAGAGAGCACCCCGATCTTCCAGAAGTGCTTGGATTCGACCCAGTCCTGTGCTGTGAAGATGTGCGCAGTTAGGGCTTTGACTCTGCTCTCCATAGAGGTGGGATTGGGGACGGAGAACTGCTCATGGTTTTATGAGCTGACTCCCCGTCCAGAGGCACAGAATACCGTGGCAGCGTCCATTGACCAAGGCTCTTGATACCTTATCACCTCTCGTCCGCCACGCTCACATTGTAAGCCATGAATTCGTCTCGTCAACAATTTTTACAACCCCCCGTCTATTAGATGGCCAGTTTGATGCGGAGTGACCACGATGGTCGAGGCGTCGGAGGCAGGGCTCGTCGGAGACCTCGAGCTCGAAAGAATACCACGGAAAAACATGATGACAGAGAACTCCTGATCTTCTCCATTATGACTCTCTGGCGTTCAGACCTCCCTTGGCATACGCTGGCCACAGATAAACTGGAGCTAGTCGACTGGGTGCCGAATGCGATGGTCATTTGGAGCGTCGGGGACAAGAACGTCAACATGGCGGTGGCTAGGGCATATAGGTTCGTCCAGGATCGCGTGTTCAACGAGAATCCTGGAACACCACACTTCGACTCTGCAGTTTTGTGGTTGAAGCTTGTCACCCCTGCGTCCATTATCGTCACCTCGTATCACTTGCTCAATTCGAGATTCGATTACGCGGCACAGCAAATGTGGATGGGAATCGCGTATGGTTTGATGGAATCATTCACCAGGATATCAGACGTGCGTCATACATTCATTTCAGTCCCCGCTCTCTCCCATGGATATTGATGCCGTTGTCCATTGTCTGCTTGTTTATAGAAGGAGCATGTTCTGGCCATCCAACGATCTCCGGACCGTGTGACTGCGTTCACAACCCTCGAGATCGCGTGTCTCGTTTCTTTGACCTCCCTGAATATCAACGTCTCGCTGACCGCAGCTCACTGTCTACGTTTTATTGCAGAGGTGGAGCGCTTTCCGGATGTTCCACTCAACGAGAACATGTCGGAGGAGGATCGAGCAAAGAGATACCCGATCTACGATCAGATTGGCGATCCTAGGGTCCCAGTGGTCGGTCGGGTGGCGCACCAGAAACGGATACGGAAGTTGGTTCGGTTGATTGCGAGTCCGAATCCGGTATATGTTGCCGTCTGGGAAGAGTGCTTCACGAGAGCGAGACTCCTGGGGGATACGATCAAGGCGGGGAAGGACGATTCCGCTTCCGATGAAGTGGATTTAGGGGTGGCCATGAGTCATGAGGTTGGAGAGCCTACTGAACTGCGCATTTTCTGTGAAATTGATCCCTCCCTTCAGGATCGACAAGCCCAGTGGCAGAATTTAACCCTGTTCCTTGCGGCCTTCGGCGCGTCATGTGCGAAGCCCGACCTGGACCCGCGGGCGCTCACCCAGATGGTCCCAGCGAGCTACCTTCCGGACTCCATGTGTAACCTGCGGAACCCCGATGAAATCCTGACGGGTTTCTTGAATTTGCTCATTGAGCTGCTAGTTTCGGATTCTCCGTTCGTGAGGAGCACTTCGAGGGATGCTCTCGGAGGAGAGTTGAGCCCGAAGCTGTATGATCGAGTGTTCAGGCTGCTTTATGAGTGGGTTTTCCTGTTTCCAAATATGGGCTCGGTATGACGAAGTATTTTCGGTCCACAGGGTGATCCAGGATATCACTTCTACTGGAGGAGCGCCCGATCTCGACTGGTCGGAGACCTTTTCAAACTTCCTGGAGCAGGTACGGCTGGTCCTTACCCATTCGCACGGTCAATACCTAATTCGTGGTTTAGTTCATCTCCGTCATCAGATCACTCATCGAGCATGTTCGCTCTGTCGAGGATTTCATGTCAGTGGATGTGATGGGCGTGCTCAGAGCGTTCGCCGATTTCCTGACGCGGTTTGATGACCCCGCATGCGCTCCGGTTCGTATGAAGTTCTGTGCGCTCTGTGATACTACCTTGGACAGTCTTGCCAAGGTTGGTATCCGCAAGGATGCGTACCATCGACAAACCACCCTCGAGATGATCATGGGTTGGCTTCAGGACCCCTCAAATGTGCGTTGGCTGGGGAAATGTTGGTAGGGATCATGCTAAGAATTTTTTTCCAGGCGGTTCACCCACAACAGCAGTTTGATCTGAACGTGGCATCTTTGAAAACCCTCGTCAGGTTGTTCGAGAAACTGGAGCTCAAGCCGTTGGACAGCAGCGGAGACGATCCTTTTGTATTTGTGATGAGGCTCCTGGGGCGCTATCATGCCGCTTGCTTTAGGTTGTTGGAGTTTACAGGGGTGAGAATGAAGCATCTTTCACTGTTTCCGAGTCACTCAAACACCGTTTAGTCTGTGGAAGATCTACGGTCGGACTCTCCCCTTGGCAGCTATGTGAGATCCGATCCGGGTTATTCTCCAAGTGAAAATTACCGACGACTGTTTTCAGAGGATGCGGATGGTATCGAAGGAGAACGAGATTCGCGAACTGGTCATCGAAGGTTTCTCTCGTGCCGTTAACGCCAACACGGAGCCTGGGCTGAAACATTGCCTGAACTACGCTTATGATGCGAACCTGAGGACGAGAGCGACGTTTGCGAGGATATTTGCGAGAGTACTGCTTGCGGGAACTAGGTTCGATGCGCCAGGCAATAGCTCGGCGCCCCCGAAACAGAGCGTCTTGTGTGAGGTGGGTTTATCTCTCCCCGATTGTGGTCCTGGCGGCTCTGATACGTTCGTAGTTGGTGAAAGGTCCGGATGTAGGTATTTTGAAGATGCATTCGAGCAAGAATCGTGCTGAGATTTCACAGTTGATGCTCGCTGTGGCCATTTGCGAGACGTGCCCTCCTGATGAGGCGGACTTCATCATCCCAATTATGCTCAACCTTTTCGATACAAGAGGATTACTCCTAGGGCTGCTGAAAATGCTCGTGGACAGGGAGATACAAAGAGCTGGTAAGTTCCCACGACGTTCTGGTTTAGAAAGGCGCACTGAAAAATGGGTAGATGATTCTCGCTCCCTTTTCCGTGGGAACTCGACCTCTGCTCGACTGCTTGGCGCATTCACGAAGATTCACGGTTACGGTTATTTAAGGAGTCTAATTCAGCCTCTGATTCAGGTCATGAAAGAGATGCCTCCAGGTCACAGTTACGATATGGACCCGACCAAAGCCGTCGGCCAGGATATCGACCAGAACAGAAAAAATGTCGAGATTGTGAGCACCGCGTTCCTTCAGGTCGTCACGGCCTCCATACACAGTCTACCCCCGTGAGTAGATAAGTCATGCGGTGTGAAACTTGAGGCTCATCTGGGTGTAGCATGATCCACGAACTTTGCTCGCACATCGGAAAGACAGTGTAAGCAGTCATATCCTTCCTTATATACATTCGTGACACTCAGCCTCTTGTAGGAACGAAGTTTGGCCTGATGCGAAGTTCCCCGCCCTTGGGGCTTTCATGTTCCTCCGGTTCATTTCCCCTGTGATCGTGTCTCCAGAATCGATCGATGTCGAATTGCCAAAGGAAAACGAGGCTACCATGAAACGAGGGCTTATGGTTGTCGCTAAAGTCATTCAGAATCTCGCGAACAACATGTTCTTCGGGAAACAAGTCCACATGTCCCCTCTCAACGAATTTCTCAAGAATAATATCGTTGTCATAACTCGTTTCCTGAGTGAACTTAACGTGTGTATCGATTTTTTTCTTCATTTCTCGGTATCTCTTAATGGCCTACTAGAAATACGACGCAAGAGGGGAACCTCTGGACCCAGAGGAGTGGATCGGTCTTCCTTACGATGATACGGATTCGATCGTCTTGCACAGATTTTTTGACAAACACGCAGACAAGGTTGGGAAGGAGCTCCTCAGCCTTTCTAGGCCCTCAGACGCCGACGCTCCAGCGATTAACGGGAAGAAAGCTTGGGATAGCCTTTGTGCTGCCCTGGTTGATCTTGATAGTTCTGTCCCACCGCCACAGCCGTCGCAATTAGACAGCTCCTCCCTCGATGGATACTTGGAATTCATGGACACGCATGCAGACGCGGACACGAGCTCCGTAGCTCACCTGTTCGTTGATAGTACTCCGGATGTAAGAAGTGAAGTTTTCTGCTGTGATTCTTCGCGTTTAAAACTCCTTCAAAGGACGAAGACGTTACGGTGTTCATCTTGTTTGCCGCCAAGATTGAGGCAAACACTATCAACATGGAGCTACTCGTATACCATGTCTTCAGGGTCTGTTCACCCCTCACTCCTCGCACGACGTTCGGCTGTTGACGAGTTCAACAGACTATGATGGACCCGCGCCGAATGAACCAACCGTACGACATCATCATCGATTTGACCGGGTTTGCTGCAGGATCCCAGCCGCCAGTCCAGTGGTTGAAGTTCATCACCGAGATCACACCTTCGGACCTTCGAGCGAGGAAGCGGGCGATATATTTCCTCAATATTAACTACCTAGCGCATCGATTCCTTCGAAAGATTCGGAACTTGTCAGCGGGTGTGTAGTTGTGTTTCTCGGCAAGTTTCCTGGACACTGACTGCGAAAATCAAGGTGAATGGTCTACTACCGAGAAGTACTGTTCTTCCCTCGCAGAGCTCAGGGATTATGTCGATACGGCCGCTCTTGAACCGCTTACATATGCCGGTAAGACCATTGCTCCCTCGTCGATTCTCGATACCCTGACATTTTGGTACAGCGCAACTGGAAGCCGAAGAGGGCGAAGAGTTCACCGATGTCGTTATGCGGCGCGAACAACCCGCTAGGATCCAAGTCACGTTGGACGTCAGGTCCACTCATCTCCGTTTGACAACGGTAACCTATCGCTGTGTAGTCGTCTGCCTGTCACCCACTAACCATTACTCCAGATCATCCCTCAATCAGTCGCCACTCTCACAACATGCAAGCTCACAGAAATTGTAACTTTGGCTGATATCAGTGACGTGTACAACGTATCGACAGGACAAGATCCAGATGAATTCATCATCCGGAAAATTCGCCACGGAATTACTTTGTATTTCTCTTCCCCCATGCGAGACGCGATCATAAGGGTGCATATTTCATACGACTCAAAGTTGCGTGCGATATGCTGATGTTGATACTACTTTAGGCGATTCGCACGGCAAAAGGTTCCATGAAGAACGTCCAGGTGGCGGGTCCGGAACGGTTTTCGAGGCTGACGAATGTCACTGCTACCCTACTCCAAATCGGCATGATCAGTTCGATCTACGAGGAGGACGACCTCAGAGAGTCGGGGCTCGAACTTCTCAGCGCCATTTGCAGTTACCTTGACTACGAAGGACCAGCGATCGTACCGATGAGAGGTTTGCATCGGCTCTCCACCTCGAAGAATACGAAGCTAATTTGCATCAGGGGCGTTAATTTCGCGACAAACGAGCTTCTTGGTCATACAACTAAGCGAAAGGTTGTCACAACACGCTCCACAACTCACTCTGGATTTTCTGAACGAAGTAGCGCTGGGAATGGAACGTTCGACGGTGCAACAGAAGATTCACTGCCTCCAGTACATGAGCCCATGGGTTAAGAACTTGGTGCACTTCGCGGATCCCACGACGAGGTTGTTTGACCAGTCCGGCGCACGTCTAAGGGATTGCATCCGATTCTTGATCAGCCTGACCTTACAGGATGAACAGGCTTGTGATTTTCTACTACCGAGCTATTTCGATGTTGATCGATCGTCCTCAGGTCTACGCAATGGTTCAGCAGTATATCTGGTCGGAAATCTGCAAACTGGACTCATCGGCGGTCAACATTGTCCTCGACGAGCTGATGCGCACCGCTGTGGATGGACCGTTTGGTTCCAGGAGGTCCGAAATCATAACGGATACAGTCGGAACACTCTCATCCATCAACGTCCGCGGGAGGATCCTCTCAAAACTCCGGAAGGTAAATCATCACATTGGCCACATATTTTAGTTCACTAAATCTGTCCAGGTGATCGGCAAGACAACACTGAAGCCCACCCCGACACTAGTGGAGAACCCACATTGGAACGAGATTGCTGCCCTGACAAGATTGGCCCTCGTGTCGACAAGTCAATGCAAACAAGCTGTTCAAGTGCAACTTTTCGTGCCCGAGATTGTCCACCTCGTGACGTTGATCTCGTCGACCGGGGCAGTTGGGATCAGGCTCTCCGTCCACGGGATAGTGATGAACATGCTTCAGACCTTGACAGTTGGAAGGAGCGGGGACACACCATCACCCGAGATTCGGATCCTGTTGGACGAATGCGCAAGCTCAGAGACACTTCGGCTGTTCGGTCTTGTGCAGTCCGCTACTACAGGAGAATACGCCAACTTCGACCCTTCGAACGAGAGGATGTTTATCAGCTATCAAGATAATTTGACTCAGCTGCTGGCTCGTATACTCGAGGGTATAGCCGGGTCTAAGGGTAAGCCATATTTATGGATTCCCCTGCGTGGTGCTGAACGAATGGCACATCAGGCTTGTTGAACGTCTGGCGTGCGCGCTGGATGAGTCTCGTATCGTCTACTGCCTTTCAGTTTTCCCCCGCCGTACAAACCCGAGCTTTCATCACCCTTGGGACGTTGGCCGTCTCAGACGTCGACGACGATTTGTTCTACCAAATGATCGTCGCGCTCAAAAAGGTGTTATCCGAGACGAAACAATCCGACACGGACTTGTGCATGATCTTGAGCATGTTGAGATGCTTCGCCAAGCTCGTTCCTAGCCTGGGTTTTGGAAGCCGCTTCTTCCCTCAGCTGTTCTGGCTTGGCGTCGCCCTCTTGCAGACCGGCATCATGGGTTTGTTTATCGAGGCCGCGGAGCTGTTGAAAGTCGCGTTGGAGAATATGATGTTGCAAGGGATGTTCGACGAACGGGGTATGTCGTCTACGTTGTTATCGGAGCGGGCCCCGATGGAGGAGATCTCTGTTCAACTGGATCACATGCTTTCACTTTCGTTTGACTCGAGCTTCTCGTTCTCGTTGACCGCCATCCTGTTCAAGGGGATGCGACACCAGGGTCTGAAGGAAGCGGCGGGCGGAGCTCTCCGTTCGTTGTTGAGGGTCTCGAGCCGATGCAAAGGCGGCGAAGGGGAGATGCCACCCAACGATACGGTCTATTACGATTCCCTAGGTTACTTCCTGGGGTTGATCCCACTCTCCACCACACCCGAAAATTTCAAGAAACTCCTCGAGGACGCAAACACGACCCCGGATTCGTCCAAGGAACCTAAATCCGCTCTTCCTCAGATGCCCCTTAGCCTTCTGGGAATTTGCGATCCCACTACGGCCCTCCTTTCGACCGCGTTCATCAGCTCCGTACTCACCACCGCCCAAATTGATGATATTGAAACGGAACTTTTCTACCGCATTTTGTCGGATATTGGTGACAAGTACCCTGAGGTCATCGCCTTGGCGTAAGTGCATTCTCTCTTTGGTGAACGCACAAAGGTTGACCGTGGTATTGACAGTTACGAGAACCTGCACGAGAGGATCAAGTACATCTTCGCGAACTGCACACATCCTGACATCATGAGCTCGGTCTCGAACCTGTTCAAGATCGCGATGCACCAAGAAAGCGCACGGAACATTCTCTTGCGGGGATCGTCGTCTACGTTGAGCACGGTAGGCGAGGACGAGAACCACAGACGGACGATCGGAGAGCTCGAAGATATGGGAATGTCTGGACTGGCGTATACCTTTTCATTCATCCAGCCATCCGGAGACAAAGGGAACATACTCATGTGGGTCACGCAGTTGGTGGACAAGATGATTGAATGAAGGAGCGAACTGGATTGGACTGGATAGAAATTGTGGGGCGAATGCTGTGGAACGGATTCGCTCGTGACTTATCGCATCGTTTACTACTCTGGGTGTTTTATTGGGGTCACTGGGAAAAGTAAGGGTATAAACTAATAAGCTGTAGAGTCGGAAAGCCATGTATATACTCCTTGTTTCCGTATGCCTTGCATTCTTTGTTTGACCGGCTCGGACCGACCGACTTGGCCGTTTCGACACTCCTTCTCTTCTGGGGTTGAAACGTTGAATGTTGATCTCAATCCATCGACACATGGCCCGGAGTTCGAGCCTCTCGGATCCAGAGGTCGACACGGGCGTGTATGAAGTTGGATTCTCCCGCCCCTACCACCCGGTCCACCGAACTGCTTTCTGGTCATGTTCCAA
>Ga0307515_10013429_pt1 | contig 15314 bp, 5 predicted proteins | sample 17_EM_MG_FD_194513 | JGI IMG/M metagenome (GOLD analysis project Ga0307515, IMG submission 194513) | Populus trichocarpa ectomycorrhiza microbial communities from riparian zone in the Pacific Northwest, United States - 17_EM | ecosystem: Host-associated > Plants > Roots > Unclassified | place... | reverse complement strand
TTAGTTTAGTAAGCCACTTAGCTCTTAGTATGCCTGCTCTAGGCCTATTAGTAATTCTTTATATAGGTGCTCTGTCCCTTATACGACCTAATATACTAGATCTCTTATCTAGTTTATGCTCTTACCATAAGGTAATTCTTACTCTAAATTCCTCTATAGTTTCTTTCTTTTCGCATCTTATAAGTAGATCCTTAAAGTCTTCTTACTTCTTAATCTTATTAATGGTCCTTATTTATGCATTAAAATCTTAGTTTTATAAGATTTTTAATCCTAAGCTTGCTTCTAACTTAAGTTTAGCTCCCGCCTTAGTCTAACTAGGCGTCTATAGTATTTTTATCTTATCTTAAAAGTCTTAAATCTTACTTATCTCGTCTTAAGAATCTTATACTATAGGAAACTTTTATCCTAAGCTTATTTGTATATCCCTAAACTAAGCTACTGCCCTACTCTATCGGTTTTCGTCTGTTATAGGTCCTTAGGTATACCTTATCTTATCTTAAGAATCTTAGTCATCTCTTATCTCTTCTTAAGAATCTTAAGCCTTTGGCCCTTTACCTTTATTAAGTGGTAAGCTAGCACTAGCAGTTGTCTGCTTGCTTAATCTTCTTTAAATATTACTTCTTCCATCTTATAAAGCAATAGATACCGTATCTAATAGTGTTATAATACCCGTTACTAAACCTTGCTCTATAGCGGTCTTAGTCTTTACTTCTATTATAACTTCTTTAAGGTTTACACGCTCCTAGTAAGCCGCCTTTATTGCCTTATCGTCTGTAAATATTTCGCCTATATTAAACTCGTCGTCTTTAATATCTAATCTGCGCAATGGTTCGTTAGTTCCTCTATACTTTATAGATTTTAGCTCTTATAGCCAATAGCTTACGCTATACTTAACGTCTTTATAAATTTGGTATGCGTTATTATAACAAAACGCAAAGCTTCTAATTAAACATTCCTTTGTTCCTTATAGTATACTATTATCCCTCTATACGTGTATATCTTCTGCTAGTTAGGTTCCCTTTATTATATAGTAACTCTAACTATCTTTATAATCCCTTGCGAAATAACCTTATTTTCTATAATTTATATAAGCTCCGTCTTTAAACCACTAACTTTACTATAGAGTCCGCCTAAACGTCTTCTGCTGCTAAGATCCCTAGTTTAGCCTTTATTCTTTAGTCCTATAATTACTAGATCCTTAATCTTTAGGTTTTTATAGTTTCTTACTCTATCTCTTATGGGTTTCTTTAGTACTACTTAGGTCTATTAGCTCTGCGCTATACTATAGTTTTTAACTTAGCTTTAGTTACTGCGTACTCTGCGTCTTATATAACTATAGAACTCTATCCTAACCTCTCTTAGCCTATTCCCTTTAGTAGATCCTATTATTAATCTTTATTACTTAATCTATTAAATCCCTTAGGGTATCTATATCTTCTATTAGAATAATTACGTCCTAAACTTTAGTATTAAGTCCCTATTTATACTATGCCATAAGCGCCTTATTATTTCACTTAACTTATATAGCTAATATTTAGAACTATATTATATACTTTATTACTAAGGTTCGTTGCGTAATATCTTAAAGTTTTCTTTTTGCTATAGTTACTACCTCTAGGTCTCTAAATATTTATATAAGTCGCTCTATAAACCCTTCCTAACTTAAGAATATAAACCACACCTCTTAATTAGTGGTTATTATTCCATTCGCCTGTATTTCTATAAGGTAAGGCTTAAATTACTTAAGTGCTCTTCCTAATAGGAATAGTCTTGCATATGCTATTCAATCTATAGGTATTAGCAGTTTTACTCTTTCTTGCGTAACCTTAAAGTGCATTTACGTAAGAAATCCTTTAAGCTTTAACCTCTCTCCTAAGAATCTCTCAATTAAAGGTAACTTAATTTTTACTACTCCTATCCCATTAATCCGCTATTTAAGTGTCGCATTATTCTCTATTAACTAGTTAACTATCTCTTATAGTTATCTAACCGTTATAGGTTGCTATAAGTTAGTATTTGCTATACTAGTGTTACCTCCTAACCTTAAAGTAGTTGCCGCCGTTAATAGCGTTATAGTGGCTGCTTTTAGTGGCATGTTATTTAACTTTCTATATTTAATACTATAACTAGGTAGTAATTATATAACAGAACCTTATAGTAAGTACTATAATAGGCTAGTTAATAGGCTAGGTATATAGGTAATATAAATTAAAGTTAACAACGTAATAATAACTGATGGAGTGGTTGCCTAATAGATTAACTCTAATTATATTCTAAGAATTACTATAAGGAAGAAACTATCTAGGTAGGGACTAAGGGTCCTTAAATATATAACCGTACTCCTAAGAAATCCTTCTTATACGTAATATACGTAAGGTATATAAGGTACGTAAGTACACTCGCTACGCTCGCTATGTCTACTACGTGTAGCTTACGTAACTATCTTACTATTCCTTATCACATAGTTCTACCGGCTCTATACTAGACCGTGCCTTTATTAACTAACTAGCTTCTTCTAACTCTTCTCTAAGTAGTTATAACATCGTACTTAAAGTGTCCGTAATAGTTTAGAGCCTTTAAATACTAAAAGTTTATTAATAAATATTACGGCCTTTATTCTTTCTAGCTTAATTAATTAACTGCCGTTATTGCGTTATTAAGTTTACCTAAAGAGGTAAACAATATAGACGAATGGCGCGAAGTAGAGGAGATAATAGAGGCATAGTTAAAGTACGTAAGGAAGGCTTAGAGGGTTAATTTTATAGCCAAATATAAGCCCGCTGCTGCCGCTGCTGCACCTATTAACGCGTCTGCTAATACTAGAAGCACTTTAATTGCTACGGCTGTTTAGGCGGTGCTTTAAGCGGTAGGTATTCTAACTAAAGCAGCGGCTAATAAAGAGGTAGAGTCCTCTGGCGAGGATTATAAAGGTATAATAGAGAAAGCTATTTAATGTATAGGCTTTATTAATCGTATAGCAGACAACTTAGAGGACTTTAGAATAGATTAGTGACGTTATAGTACTATAGAGGAGACATTACTTAACGTTGTAATTAGTGAGCGCTTATAGACCTTGTCCTTCCCTTTATCTAAATATATTATATATACTACTGCTTAATTCCTGCCCATAAGAAATGGCCTTTTACCCTTTTATTAAATTCTTATTACTTTACCTTATGGTTTAAAAAGTCGCTAAAGTCGTTTTATAGTTTAGCTTTAAATTAATAAATACGCAGCTACTGCTTTAAGCCAACAGCGTACTCTATGCTACTATTATATTGTAATCGTTATATAGGAACTAGAGTATCTTTTTAAAATAGGCATCTAGGCTATATAAGAGGTATTTAAGGAGGCCCTAATATAAAGGTACGCGTTAATAAAAGTAATATTAATAGTACTGCCTAACGTTATATATCTAGAGCCTTATCCATAAGCAACAGCGGCCTGCTATTTACCTTAATTAGTGCATTAATCTGGCTATATTTCTTTAAATTCGCCCTCTAGCGTTAAAGAGTAGGTTAAGAAACGCTAGTGTATAATTAGAGCTTGTATAATCGACTTCTATTTAGTTAGCCAAGAAGACTTGCTCATAGCTTCAAATATAAGGTAATAATAAGGTAATGGGTGGTGGCATGCGCGAGTACAGAAAAAGGGTTCAAACAGGTGAGGATTCGGCAAATTTCTGTTTTTGATCATGGTTTCTGACATTTGGTCGTCTTTTTCCGAAGCGACTGTAGGCTAGTCGGTCGAGTTGCCAAATGCCCTCAACTGCGCGCCAATTGCGTCAACCACCGACCATTGAGGCCATTGATAGGGGACCATATTTTGCCGATGGGGGCCCTAGATTTTCTAGCTTACTTTAAAGCTCTTCCTTAAACGGACTTAGTGGACTAGCCTAGCCTACTCTAAAGCTCTCTATTTAGGATAGACTTAGTAAATTAGAAATAAAAGATTTGGTTTTATAGTTACAATTTTGCGGATACTAAGCCTTATCTAGATATTATCCGGATATTATCCGATATCCGGGCCATCCTCATATAGGATCATTATCCGCCTGACTGGATAGGATAATTTATCCTCCGCAAGCCTGGGCACCTCATTGATTGGTGTACACGGGCTATATCTTTAAGGATGCAGATAGTATTGGGATAGAGCGCCTATAAGGTTGCAGGAGGCTTGCTACTACTAGAGGGAGGGTCCTTTCAGTCTTTCACTCTCCAACCGAACCTTATAACCTCTCCATACCTTTGATTGCGTAGCAGCGTGGTTGCGTTGCCGTGTTGCTGCTGCTAATCCTACACTGCATGGCATTTGTGACTGCTGTTCTGCCTAATACCGGTACACGCCTTATTTTGGAATATTTCTGCCTCATTCCGGAACAGATCGTCCTCAAAGAGGAATAAATTGTGTATCGCTTTGAGCTACTTTATTCTGGATTAATTGCTTTATTCCGGAATAGATTTAAAGCTATATAAAGCTTTTTAGTAGATTTTAGCTATTTCTACGAGTTGATTTAGGAAGTATGGTATAGTTAATGGTTATAAATAAGGACTAATATATAATTTTATTAATTTTAGGCGTAAAATAAGTAATAATATATCCTTAATATTATAATTAATTATCTAGTGGAGCATAATTATATAAAATCTTAATATTTTAATAAGATTTTGCAAGGCTTTAGAGATTAAATTTAACTACCCCCCTAAACCACCATAATACTATTAAATTCCATCTAAACTAGGTTACGCTGTAATTTATAAGTGTATTTAAAGGCCTTTCTACGTTATGGATATAGTCTATAAGTAGTAGAAACTAATTAGGTAGGGGGTAGTTAATCGCGTTCCCTAATACCAAAATTTATAAATTATGTAAAGCCTTAAACCTACTAAGATCTATTAAAAGCTAGGCTCTTTAACGTTCTGCTAGCTATAAACTAATTGCCTAATTAGGTTTAGTAGAGTTATAATTTAAATTTCTCCTACCTACACTAGCCTTGCCCGCTCTATTATCCTCCTCTTCTTTAACTTCCGCAGCCTTTATAGTAGGCTTAATTGATTACTTTCCTTATTTACTATTGCTAATTAAGGTTATATAAGGCTTTAAAGTTATATAAAACTTTAAGGTTATATAGAGCTTTAAGGCTTTATCTCCTGTTAGGGGCGCTTTAGCTAAGAGGTTATCTAAGAACTAGCAAGTCTCCTATAGCTTATAGCTTTTAAAGGTAGTTCGCCAGAGTCTTTAGTTGGTTAATTTATATAAGCTCTCCCTCTATAGCAGTAGGAAGAACACTCTGCATTTCCTTTTTAATAGCTATATCGCTAATCGCTACATCCTTACTTATACCTACAGCTAGTAGGTCGCGCAGCTATTAGATAAGCTTTTACTATTACAGAAAGCGGTATAACTTTACTAATACTTATAGAGATCTAAGCATTATAAGTCTCTCTTGGTTTAATTAACTCGCTGCTAAGGAAGGGCTCTTTAACAATTCTATATTAAGTGCGAATTTTATAGTAGCCACGGTTTTGAATTTTATATATACAGCTAGGTATATAAGAGATCTTAGTGGCCTTTTAAAGCTTTTTAGGAATTGGAAAAAGGATAAAGTCGCCTATATTAAATGTAGTAATAAAATGCTGCGTACTATACTTCTTTTTTATCCGTTTTTAAGAGCGAGCTAATTACTATCAAACTCTCTTATAAATATTTAATATATTATAAATGTGACGGCGCTAGAGCGCGTCACCTAGTTAGGGGTTTACGTAAGACTTGGCATGTATATATAGACGTCGTCTCACCACCTTCTCTTGCTCCTTAGCTTAATATCTTTATAATACAGCATTTGTTCGCTTTATCTTGCAAGCATTTATTTAAGTCTCTGTCGAGATATTTGTTCAATGGTTTGAGCCGTCACAATAAAGGGAGCTTGACCCTACAGAAGGCCTTTACAGCCGTAGTTCCTTTTGGCGCTCCTCTAGCTTTTTTAACACCTGCTGCTTAAGCTCTCGCTATAGTGGAATTGCGTGTATAGGATCGTTGGAGTTCTTAATTGCCCGAACTAAGTTATGCCTATAGGTAGGCTTGGCGACATCGTAATACTTACTAAAATCTATAAGTGGAACGCTAGCTCCGCCGGCTTCGCGATAAAGTTATACTTATAAAGCTTTAATTTAAACGGTAAGATTGTCTATAAAATAACCTCCGGGGGTATAGTAGGAGTCCTCCGGATCTTTAATCTAGTTATTTAGATATAGTTCCTCCTACTACCAAATAGATTACAGAGCTCTCTTAGTACGTTAAAGATTGGCAGTACGCTTAGCACTTACTGCCGCTAAGGCTGCAGCCTCTCTATCTATTGCTTCCATTATCTTATAATGTAGTTGCATTCTAGCTTCTTAGCTTAGTATAGGAAAGCCTTCTAGTAAAGGCGGAGGCTGCCTAAATCTACTTAATCCTAACGACTATATAGTATGCTAAATTTATTACGTTTAAATTAAGACTAGTAAGCAATTATAAGAGAGGCGATCGTTATTAGATAAAGTACAGTTTAGAGGAGTTACCTACCTCCAGTCTCCCTTAGCTAAATCGTTATTATTATTATTATTAAATTAATCGCAATTGCCTGCGGAGCTAGTTCCTAAGTTTGGAATAATACTATTAAAATTACTATCTTTATTAGCGGAAGATTTACTAGAGGCTAAGATCTAATAACTGTTATCTTCTATATTAGAAGACACATTATAAGTCTTATTAGTAGTAGTAAGGGCGCTAGAAGCAATGGATTAATTATCTTTAGCCTTACGCTCTTACTTAGCGGCCTTCTACCCATTACCGTTCTTATCTAGTTAAGGACCTAAAACTTTCTTATTACTATTTAGATCCTTATAATTAAATTTAGCGTTACTAATATTAGATAGAGGCTCTGCTATAGCCTAGTAGGTAGGCAGTAGTAAAGCAGAGGCCTAAGGATCTCTTTTATATAGGTAACGAAACGGCGTACAGCTAATTAACTTATAGTAGGTATAATTAATTAAGGCCGCAATAAGTAGGTAAGCCGCTGCCTATTACGAAGTTCCTATAACTCGCTTTACTATATAAAGCTTTTTCTTTATAAAGCTATTAGCCTGCTCTATAAGGCCTTGCAATTATAGGTAATAGGGATAACTATTAATAACTTTAACTTTATAATAATAAAGTAAAATAAGAAGGGCGCCTTTAAATTTTAAACTGTTATTACTTTACTAAATATAAGGGTAAACACTATAGTAATATAGCTATTGTAAAACAGCAGTGGCGACTTCCTTAGCAGTCTTCTGCTTAAGAGGATAAAGGGCGTAGTATTTACTAAAATAATTACATATCTATAGAATCTATTTATATTTACTATCTAGCTTAGAGCGTATATTAATTAGATCGCCCTAAATACGGTTAAAAGGAGCTAATAAGACAATTACATTAAGTGGAGGCTTTATAGTAGAGGCTGCTTTTCTATAAGAATATTAGTAATATACCTTTAGATCTAGAATTTTTAACTTACTCCTTACAGATCTAACAGTAATTAATTAGCTAGTTAACTTTAACATTTCTTATACTATAATACTCTATCGTAATTATATAGTACGTCTTCTTCTACCCTAAGTATTTAATATGCTTACTTATAATTACATTATAAATCTCTAGCTTAGGAATTACTTTTAAAGCCTTTTTATTAGCGCCCGATAGGCGCCTTTAGAGGCCTTATAGATCTAGGTAAATATCTTCCCTTATAAACCACCGGAGGTTAGCCTTTAATTTAGCGTTGCGTTCTGCCTATATATAAGCTTTATAATTTAGATTAGTAAGCTAAGAAATAAGGTTGTTATATTTATATTAGGAGACTTACTTTATAGAGTTCTTCCTAGTTTCTTCTAGATACTTTATAAAGGTAGGCTTTACTATAACTAAGAAGGTAGGAATAGCTTAGGCGGCGTTATAGAACCTAGATATAGTAGAAGGTAAGGTAGCATTAAATATAGAGGTAGGTACGGGGTTAGGCGCGGAGGCTAATATCGCTATTGCTGTTAGATTTAACCCGGCAATTAAGTTAGATATATATTTAGAACTTATAGAGAAGACCTACATATTGTTAAGGGTCTAATTAAGTTATAGATAAGGTAGTGGCTAAGGAGTAATTAATAAGAATTTTTTAAAGTTTGTTGTAAAGTTTAAAGTTTAAGTTTAAAACCCCTAAGCTAAGCCTAATTAGGCGATTACCAAGCAAAATTAACACCATAAGGGGCTTACGAGAGCTCTCTAAAAAATGCTTATAGTTAATTGCGAAATATTATTTGACTACCAAATATATACTTATTAAGTAGATCTTTTGGTGACGTTGTGTAGGCGTCGCAGACGCAATTTAGGGTTACTGTGGGCCTTATACGATAACTATTTACCAATAAAATCTAAAGGTAAAATAAAAATTAAGCATATAGCGCAACTATTTTAAATAGCTTCGCGATTGGCGGTGTAGATGCAGCGTTAGTAAGCCTTAACTAGGCTGTACCGTCTTATAATTGGCCTGATTTTTAAAAGATCTATTCCGGAATAAAGCAATTAATCTGGAATGAAGCAGCTCAAAGCGATACACGATTTGTTCCTCTTTGAGGACGATCTGTTCCGGAATGAGGCAGAAATATTCCGGAATAAGGCGTGTACCGGTATTGGGCAGAACACTGCAGTTCCGTCTCCGGACCACCGGGACCCTTCGAGTTATGAATATGGGTCAACTTGCAGAAACCCGCCTATGAGAGAGGAATGGTAAGCATCGGCCCCAGCTTAGTCTTCGCCTGCCGGAAGCGGCAAAATGCGTAAACATAGCGGTGGATAGCGAAAGCGAACAGTCTCACTATCTCAATGTAGTCCACTGCTTCTTGAAGAAACCTGTTAGTCGCTCCTGGGGTGGTGTCCCGTTATGATGACCTTGTCGCTACATACGTGGCTCAGACATTCTCAATTCATTATGTGGTGAGTAATAAATAAGAGAGTATTGGATGAATACTCTAAGCTAATGGTGACTTTGCAGAGCTATTTCTTGTCATGATACCGCTGGTTCACCGTGGCCTGCGAGGAATCTTTGCGTAACGAGTGCAGCTATACTGGCGCATAGCCGTACTGGGATTGAACACTAGATGTGCCTGCAGCCAAGTGGGCAAGGTCACAGTCTTTGATCCCGTGTATGGGTTCGGTGGTAATGGGCCACTCATACCAGTAAACGCATCAAACCTTTTTGAAGTTCCAGACCGGACTGGCGGAGGCTGTGTTGTCGACGGACCGTCTAAGAACATGGTAGTTCGCATGAGTCCACAAGGCTCTGTGTCTGGCAATCCAAGATGTCTAGCACGAGGCCTGTCACCATACTTTGCTGGTCGCTATCTTGGGATGAACCAGACGAAACTTACTCTTGCTCAATCTGATTTTGGCTGGTTTGACAGAGTCGTAGAGGGCGGTCCAAGTTTCCATGCATCTGGTATTCACGGTGGTAGGCAGTAAGCGCTTTTAAAGCTGCTTCCTAACTCTTATGACGATGATTCCGACGTGGTTGACAAATGTAATTATGGAATTGGCGGCACGTACGGCGAAATGGGATTGTAGGCTTCTCCTGCGGATTCCACACTTTGGATGCACCACACGAATTTGGATCGAGTGTGGTGGTTGTGGCAAATGAGGAATCTCCCAAAATGGCTATATGATATTTCCGGTCCCATCAACCTAATGGACTACACCAACACGCTCAGTGACAACATAACGCTAAATTTTTCTATGACCTTGGGGGTAAATGCAAAGAACACGACAGTTGGACAGACAATGAATATCAAAGGAGAGTATTGTGCTACGACTACGACAAATCCCACCGTGATGTCGAGATAGCCTGCATTCTCTACTCTCTGAACATAATTATTCAGATAGACCATATTAATCCAATGTAATATTCCGCACTTATTGGAAAAGATGCATCCGATGGCTGTCCATCCATTTTTGCTGCGCGTCATGGCCCAGAAACGCAAGTGCATCCTGCAGCTAATAAGGATTGCTCGACGGGTGCCATGACAGGATATTAAAAAGTTTGCCATAGCTGTGTAGTATGGAAGGCAACGAACGAGGCCGGAGAAAAGATCAAATGGTGCCTTGATCTACTTAAAGTAATTCTAAACTCTTATCCCTTGTACTTAGAGATGTGGCCTGTGCACGCGATCGAGGAACATCAACTTCCTTACGTCAAAAGGCCTCCACGAACCAAATTTGGGTGTAAATTATATCGCATACCCCTCTGCAAGACGGGGCCGTGTTGGCAGGAGCACGTAAATCGACTCAACACCAAAGAGTGAAGCTCTATATATAATATATTACGAAATTTAACATATTTATAGCGTATCTACGGGCCTTAGTTATCTGGCAGAACAATCGACCGCCTGAGTATGTAGCTTCCTGATTGGTGCGCACAGAGCACAGCTCTAAGGACGCGTTTATCAATGCAAGGGATATTATGATTCGGACTTCGTCAACGAGCGAGAAAATTTGGGGATTCTGGGTGTGGGGGATGTGTCATGCTAACACACGTTCCTAAGAAAGGCGTTGAAAAGCTCTCCGTGGCAGAACAGCCCCGGCACGACCCCCTACCCCCCAGTTCAAAGTCAAAGTTCAAAGTCGAAATATTACAGTGCCAAGCCAATCGCTGATTGGTTCGATCGGAGCGCCGAAGCTCCGGCCATGGTCGGAGCTTTGGTGCCACCTATACCAAAAATTTGTAATCGACATCCTTACCACAACAAGGATAATTTTAATTAACCACTAAATCGTTATCTACACTTATCTAAACTTTTGCAAAAGCAGTTTAGTACCTTCTCTTAATATTCTACCACCTTAGAAATAATGCACCCAATTAGCCGGCTTTAAAATCAAAGCGTGGGAGAGCGCGCCCTAATGCGCGATTAAAATCCGTGCAATGATTACACCAATTAACCCACTGACGACAACTATATGTATCTTATTCCTTATATAGGCTGCTTCTAACTTGTTTTAGCCTTTGCTTTTAGTACTCCTGTTACTTTTACGGCCTCGTAATATAATTTGCTACCTTTTGGTAGTATACTGTAAGGCCCTACCCCTAAGGACTCCCCCACGCTTTTAGATTCCTGGTATAGTACGCCTTCGCGGAGTTACACGGAGGCTCTTAAGCACGCTAAAACTCTAAGCCCTTTATTAAGAGAGTATATACTACCCCCAAAAGGTCGCCAACGACCTCAGCTAGTATAGTAGACTTTTACTCAAAACTATAAAGAGAATCTAGCTCGGATATATAACTAGAAGAAGCTTAAGCGGGAATAGGAGCGAGCTAGAGAGCAAAAGCTACTTATAGATAAGGACGCCCTTATAAATTAGTACTAGAAGGACTATCCGTTGTTAGCCAAAGAGCTACCACCTAGATTTAGATTCCCTACTCCGCCAGAGATTCCCTTAAGCGCGATTATTCCGGCGCCCTCCCCTTTTTCTACCCCTTATTTTGCACTATAGCTAACCTAGCCTACAGCCTTTAAGCCATAGGCCCAAACTCCAAGCCCTATACCGTAGAGGGAGCCAATGTATATAAAATTAGGTCTTATAGATTAAAACTGTAAAAATCTAATTAGTTTACTACTATTTAGCCTACTATATAGCACGTAGGATTTACTAGCAAAAAGCTTTAGGGGCTCTAATTATGGCTGGTTACCTTTACTAAAAAATGAACTTGCTTACCTCTAGACTTCTATAAGGCCTCTATTAAGCTAGGACTTAACCAAATTAGAGCTTAAGGTTATAATACTAAAGCCTTATAACGGTAAGGCTACAGCACCAATACCGTAGGTGCTGTAATGGCTCCCCTACCCGCTTATAAGCAAGCAAAAGGTTAAGATTATACAGCGTACTATAAATAATATGCCTATTGCTCACCGGTACCCCCCTAAGGACGGCGAGGCCTTTATAATACTTACAGATATAATAAATCGCTTATACAACTGGTCTCTCTTCTACGGCTTCGCGTATGTAATTAAGTTAAGCAAGAAGGATATTAAAATAATAATGCGATGTATTCACCATAGGAAGGAGCTCTGGCCCAGCCGCTAACTTAATACTAGCGCTACTCCTGATTTAAGAAGAAAGCAAGGCAATACTAAGTTTGGCGGTAAAAGCTGCCTATACTCTATACAAATTGGCTATGTTCTTATAAATTAACGGTATAAAATAAGCCCAAAGCACTAGGTCTTAAAAGTTACTAGTACTTGTACTTACCCATCTAGCCCTAATCCTATAAGTTACTATAGCCACTAAGCTTGCTAACCGGATATTTAAAAGGTAATTAAAGCTTCTATAGATCTTATACGTAAAGGGTATATATACTCTAAAGCTGGTAAGGTCCTTGCATTAAGCCAGCTTAAAATTAAAAAGTAAACCTTTTACAACCTTTACGCATAGTTAGATTTAGATAAGGAGCTTTTTAAGGATTGTGTAAATAGTATTAAGGAAGCCTTAACGGAACTTAGGTATGAGTGGCGTGCAAGATATACCTATAATATTGATAATTTATCTAGTAAGATTTGGATTTCTATTTACTAAATGCTACTTATTTTTTCCTTTCCTATATTCCCTACTTTTTTAGTAGGAGGATTACCAAAATGGTTAGGGAACGAAAAACTACAGGCATATTCGCCAAAAAATATCTCTTAAAAGCCCTACAGCCTTAGGAAAAATTCCCTACTACCCTAGCTAATTTCTAATAGGTTAACGAACCTATAGAAATCTTAAGTAAATTATATTTTAGCTTCTGGAGCAAAGGATTACTGCTAGGCAATTTATTCCTAACTTTTTAATTTAGCTTAATGCGACTTTTAATACTAATCGCACCTGCTTTCTACTTGGGGTTATAACAGGCGTCACTAACTACGGTAGTAGTTTTACTGCTGTGTACTTATATATGAAGTCTAAGTTGGCTAGGGCGTAGCAGTGGTTTATTAAGCAGTACGCTGGGGTATATTGGCTAGAGACTTAGCTACTAAAGGTAGTAGTAGCTAATCTTAGTAAAGGCCTCCGCATAGCTTACCTAAATAGTAAGTTATTAACTGCTACCTTATAATTCTGCCAATGGCATGCCTTCCAGGCAATTTACAAGAAGATTAACGCTAGAGCTTACTCTGGTAGAGGCTATAATAAGAAGAGGCGTATACGAATTAAGGATTGTATATAGGCGTATTTATAAGCAGCTACTAAGGAAGAACTTAATTATCGCCGCGAAGCCTTACTCCAAGAGATAACACTAGATTACTAGGCCTACCTTATAAAATACTACGCCCCGTTAAAGGAATACCTTATTAGTTACTATATACGGAAGTTGCTAAATCTAGGAGCTTATTTAATGTAGCGTAGGGAGTTAAGTAACCAAGCCGTTAAGAACTTTACTTGGGCGACGATGGGTATGCGGAAATCTCTTACTATAATTAAGAAGTATACGCAAGAGCGCTGCGATATAATCCTTTTAACCGAAACTGATAGCTTTACTAAAGGAGCTATGTACGTTACCTAAATACAGAAGGATATTAAGGATGGCGAGCCTCCGTTTGGGAGGTATATAACCCTAGGTATAAATACGCAAGCCTTTAAGGACATTAAGTTACTCTTTACTAGGTACGCTTTCATATATACTGCTAAGCAGTATCGCAAGGCTCTAGAGCTCTGGTTCTTATTTTATACTTATAAAGATTAAGCTTATTGTAAGTGCACCTCGCTAGTAAGATTTGGGTTGCTATATAAATATAAGCTTCTGCAGGTAGTGGAAGATTAGGTGCCTATACCTTATACCCTACTATATCCGCGGTAGCTCCTTTTTTAAGCCTCCGTAGTAGAACTAAATTAGCAGCTAAGCTATACTGGTAACTTACAGATATAACAATTAGTAATAAAATTACTAACTATAATAGACCGTGGTAGGCTTACTATACTCCGTGTAGTTGACGCCTTAGAGGATCTTAATTATAATAAGCAGGAACGGTATCTGGTGGCGATTAAACTCTAATTAGCTAAGTTTGTTTTCTTATTATAAGAGTCCCTAGCTGTTAAGGACCTACCTTATAAGGCTTTTAAGGTTCCTATAAAGCCTAAATAGGTAAAGCTAAATGCACCTAAAGAGCCTGTACCTCCCTCTATAGAAAATAAACCCTTAAATGTGGTAGGGAAAAGCTTAAAATCTCTACTAAAAAAACTAGCTTATTCGCGAGCTAAATCCTTTAAGTTGTAGGTGCGACGGCAACTACTATAGGAGCTCTATAAAGCTATTTAAGTATAGGAACTACTTAATATATGCTTAAATATAAAGCCTACAGCCTATTAAGAGCAGGAAGTAGAAGGAAGTAAGGTAGTTACCTCCGGCGATATTACGTTAGTAGGCGGCGTTAAGGAGATTAGTGCTTAGCCAGTGCAGGTTATATTAGAAGTGCCTACTACTAGGGAAACCAGGCCAAGTATACCTGATTTCCTACCTAAAATTAACCTAAGCTTCCCGTCGGAAGTATACTTAAGTAAAGATAATTAAGAAAGTAACTAGCAGGAAGAATCCGAAGTCCTCCCTTATAAGCTTGCGGAGCCCTCGTGACGGGACGGCCTGTATATAAACTGTAGACGCCTTAATCTTACTGCCCGGCCTACTATATAAACTAATAAGAAGCTAGCCGCGATGACGCCAAAGAAGCTAAAGCTTAATATAGAGCGTATAGGTGGTAAAACTAAAAAGCGTCGCGAGCGCGACTTAACTAGCTTACCTAAAAAAATAATGAAATTACCTAAAGCCAAGCGGGCTAAGGGCAAGAAATATTGTGAGGAAGGCTATAGAATAAGCGCTCGAATGCACGACGCGTTAGCGCTTAATTGGAGCTTAGGAGTATAGCTTTTGGTGGTGGCGTTGGTGGGTAACAATTGGGTAAGGGGGACGGGCGTATCGCGATTTTGCCTCAGCTAAAAGCTTTAAAAATTAATACCTTTACAACACCACGACTTCTTAACTCCATTTATAATTCGTTAAATTGCCTTTTTATTACCCCCTAACCCCCCGCAAGCGGGGGGCTAAATAATATATTCGTAGTTGCTATATACTCAATTTTATAAAATATTTAATAAGAATCTTAATGCTTCGTGTTCTTGATTCTCGCTTTAAGTAACCGTATTAGGCTAGTAACCCAATCTCGTTTCAATCAATCGGCCAATTAGATCGCTAGGATCTGGCTGTAATATTTCGACTTTGAACTTTGACT
>Ga0307515_10013428_pt1 | contig 15314 bp, 9 predicted proteins | sample 17_EM_MG_FD_194513 | JGI IMG/M metagenome (GOLD analysis project Ga0307515, IMG submission 194513) | Populus trichocarpa ectomycorrhiza microbial communities from riparian zone in the Pacific Northwest, United States - 17_EM | ecosystem: Host-associated > Plants > Roots > Unclassified | place... | reverse complement strand
AAGACTACTGAGATTCTATATATATATATATATATATATATATATTCAGACAGGACCAACCTAACTTTGAAAAGGATGCATGTAAATATCTAAGTTTGTCCATATCCCATATTTGTGATACTCAAGTTGAAGTCTTCACAGCCATTATAAAGATTTGGGGAGATTTGAGAGTATGTAGGGATTGATTTTTAGAATGTATTTTATTTAAAAATATATTAAAATAATATTTTTTTTAATTTTAAAAAAAAATTAATTTTGATATTAGCATGTAAGAACGATATGAAAACAAAAAATAATTATTTTAATGCAAAAACAATAAAAAAAATTATTTTTTATAAATATTTTTAAAATACAAAAACAAACGGGCTCTAAATCAGTATTCCAGAAAAAAAAATCATGGCATCTAAGGAGAAAGATGGGAGCAACTTGAGAGATTTAGGTATCTTTCCTTGCAGCTGAAAACAATACCCAAAAAATAATGGTTTGATAAATGGCTATGGACACTTGCACATGTACCTCACATGCTATGTTACACATCACAATGCCAATCAAGAACATGTTATTTCAAACTCTAAGATGAATCGTTAAGTTTTGAATTTGCTCTCTAATAATCATGAATTCGTGTCCTCTGAGGACCACTAGAGGTTTACATGGTCGTTAACTTCAGGGTCTGTAGAATTAGTCGAGATGCGTTCAAGCTGATCCGGACACCCACATTAATAAAAAAACATTTTATTTCAGGTTTCATGATTGAATTCAAATGAAGTAATCTTTGTTATTGAATTGAGAAGTGTTGTCTTCTTTCATGTATTGTTTCTTTTAAAAATTAGGTCTAGGAAGAAGGGAAGTTGGGTTGATAATTCAACAAGATTTAAAGAGTTATGAGAAGTAAAAGTTGATATGTTTTTAATTAAATTGAAAAGATAAACTTAATTTCAACATGGGAAAACGAAGTAACACGAAAATATACTTTTAAATTAATCTAAAAAAACAAAAGATTATCAAGAAGAACTTTTATAGATTAGTTATGCAGGAAGCAAAAAAAAATCATTAGTTAAGAGATTTGTTGAAAATAAAAAAATAGGAAGAACAAGTGTGAAAGTAGCTTGGAAGTCAAGTGTGTTTGATCCAAGTGAAGTGACGGAGATCCCATTGCGTGCAAAAGTCAAAGACGGCCGTGCTGTGCTTCCTAGCACAGCGGCGTATTTAGAGATCCAACACCACAAAAACTAAAAATAAACAAATAGAAAGTGGAAGAACTGGTGAAGAATGAAGGGGCAGTGATTAGATTCAAGGCCATGCTTTGCTGGTGATGATGGATGGCTTCCCAAACCCTTCTTTCTTTTCTTTTTCTTCTTCAAAATATCAATAATTTAACATCCTCTAGACGTCCACTCACTCTCTTCTCACTTTCTTAGGTCGGCCGTTTGAGAGTGCGGGTAATGTCAAAGAACCATCTCAACCCAATAGCTTAAATTATTAGGTGAGGTTCCAGGATATGATTTATATTATTCTCTAACACACCCCCTCAAGTGAAAACCCTTTGGGCTTGAAACTTGTACAGGCCCACATTACCTTGTGCTTAATTTTTTTTATCAAATAAATGGGGATGGTGAGATTCGAACTCGAGACCACTTGGTCATCAAGGCTCTGATACCATGTCAAAGAACTATCTCAACCCAATAGCTTAAACTATTAGGTGAGGTCCCAGGATATGATTTATATTATTCTCTAATAGGTAAAACATTGTTGATTTAAAATTTAAAAAGTTTAAAATTATTTTTTAATATTTTAAAATTGTTTTAATATGTTTATATTAAATATAATTTTAAAAAAATAAAAAATATTATTATAATATATTTTTAAATAAAACAAAGTCTCGAACATTTCATTCATCACCATTCACTTTCTTGCTCAATGATTCCTAACTACCATGTCCAATTATAGGTGAGATAAGGTAGACACCATGTTATTTTACTAGTTTTTTAATATTGAAATTCAATTTATTTATTTATATTTTTGTAATTAAATTATTAAACTCTAACTTAAATTATAAATTAAATTAATTAATTGTGATTAATCCAAAATAATGTAATGTTACACAAACTTATAATTAATATTATAAGTGTGTTTGTTTTTGAGGTAGCTTTTATAATTATGGTTTTAAAAAAATATGGTTAGGTGTGGTTAGTTGGATTTAGATACGTGTTTCGTAAAAATTGTGGTTGAAGTTTATGTGTAGCAAAAACATGTATAAAATATTTGGTGGTTGTGTTTGGAAGTGTGGTTGCGGTTGTTTTTCAAAGTGTTTTTTACTTGTAAATGCATCAAAATAATTTTTTTTTTATTTTTTTAAAATTATTTTTAATATCAGCGCATCAAAATAATTTGAAAACACAAAAAAATATTAATTTGAAGTAAAAAAATAAAAAATTTGTAAATTTTTTCTTAAGAGTTTTTGAAACGCAAAAACAAACAAGGTTTTACGAAACTCAGTTAAAAAAACTTATAAAAACTGCTTCATAAAAACTGCGCTTCAAACTTAATTTTTTAGTGGACCCCGCAATATAAAATACAATTTAATTTATTACTAAATACTTTACTATGTTTCTTGCACAGTAAACACAAAAATAGCTGCAAAACAAACACAGCCCGAGAAGACTTCTTAGAGCTTAAATATAACACTTGTCTTATATTTTAGATTTTGCGTGGCTAGTAATCCGGTTTTTGTTTTATATATATCTATATTTCATGTTTGAATTAAAGAAAAGACCATGAAAAAATAAATCGTGAATTTCGAGTATAAATAATTTATTAATACTCGATGGAAAAGATTCTCTTATCATGTAGAAAAGTTCAAAAACTTCCTATTATTTTTCTTAGGGAAAAATGAATGTCCTTGTCCTAGAAAAGTAATATATGGTGGCTAGACAACTGACATGATGCTATCACAAATGGTTGAGATTAAAAAAATATATTTGTACTAACATTTCTTAACATTTTGATACAGGTTTATAGAAAATCACACATGCTTGTCTGATACCAAGAAATGAGCAGGCTATAAAGAGAACAGAAAGAGAAGGGATTTTGCATGTAATATGATCTGTACGTGCATATTGCAGAGAGTAGCATAACATTTGTTTAGCTAAAACAAGAAGGCATATTGCATAGTGAGTGAGAAAGAAAGGGAGATGGAGAAATATGAGTTGGTGAAAGATTTAGGAGCTGGGAATTTTGGGGTGGCAAGGCTTTTGAGGCACAAAGAAACCAAAGAACTTGTTGCCATGAAATACATAGAAAGAGGTCACAAGGTAATTTGTCTTTTTGTCCTTCTTTCTGTTTGGTTTCTGAGAAAGTTAGTTTTTCCAGAGAAACTTCTGTGTTTTGTCACATGGGGCATCCTTAAAATGTTTGCTAATGTTCATAATATACCTAGTTTGTTGGTTCTTTGATTCTCTTGTGAAATACCAAGAAGGAAGATTGAGGATTTTTTGGGTTATTGTTTTTGGTTCTTGATGTTACAGATAGACGAGAATGTTGCAAGGGAGATTATAAATCACAGATCATTAAGGCACCCTAATATAATTCGATTCAAGGAGGCAAGTACTAGAAATAGGGTTTAATTTTACAAGTTCAATAAACACAGTTGTTAATTATGTTTGATTATTAAGTGAATTGAAATTTTTTGCAGGTGGTTTTGACCCCAACTCATTTGGTAATTGTGATGGAGTATGCAGCTGGTGGAGAACTCTTTGAAAGAATCTGCAATGCTGGTAGATTCAGTGAAGATGAGGTTAAATTCCTCTCTGATTTATTTTGATTTAATTGATTGATTGCAGTTATTTAGTAGTAATCAAGTGTGGATTTTGTCATTTTTTTTTTAAATTTTCAGGCTAGATATTTCTTTCAGCAGCTGATCTCTGGGGTTAATTTTTGTCACAACATGGTATAATCAAAACTCAGAGTTATCTATAATTATCATAAATCTCACCTTCTCTGTCTGTTTACTAGAAATTGCTACAATTTCTGAATGTGTTTGTTTCTATTTTGTTGTAGCAAATCTGCCATAGAGATTTGAAACTGGAAAATACTCTGTTAGATGGAAGTCCTGCGCCTCGATTGAAAATCTGTGATTTTGGTTACTCTAAGGTTTGTAACTTTCTAAATCACACTTGATTTGTTAATTTGGTAACAAGTTTCATCTTTTTTACTTAATGTTCTTAACCTTTTTGGTTTCATACTGGTTTAGTCCTCTTTGCTGCATTCAAGGCCGAAATCAACTGTAGGAACTCCGGCATACATAGCACCGGAAGTTCTCTCTCGGAGAGAGTATGACGGAAAGGTAAGTTTCTTTTTCTTGTCCAATCTTTTAGTCTGTCAAACTGAATATCAAGTCACCTTAGAACACAAGTTTCAGGAGGAATTGGTCTCATTCTAGCTTTAACAAAACCCACTATCTAGTCCACATCTGCACTTTTGTTGGACATCACTAGTGAGGCCAGCACTATCTTGAATGATCTAATCTTGTTTCCAACATACAACCATAAAAAAAGAGGTGGATGCTAACTGGGACAAGTGGGAATCCATTTCTTTTATGTGCAAGAGAGTGGACTTTTGTCCCTGTGTTAGGGCTTTTGTCATTTTCAAGCATTAAGCACATGGTTTTCTAATTTGGGTTAGGAGATGGATGCATTTTGGTTTATTTCCTAGTGGACATTTTTTATTTTCCTGAATACATTATGAAAGGATAAGCTTAATTGCACATGCAAGGCAGATAACAGATTTTATCATATCCTATTGATTGTTCTATATGACTTCGTTATCTTTTTGCATAGACAAGCTTCCAATTGGCTTCATAGACACTTCAGATCCATGTGCCATGTGGTTTTTAATTTTGGTTTTGGCAGATCTCGAAGGGTTGCTTAGTGTTTGGATTTGTTCAAGTGTTGACAATATGGCACCAATTAGTATGATTGATACTAGCTGATGCACAGCCGAGTGATTTGTCACTTCAGCTTGCATTACCAATTTTTTTCACCAGACTGAAATCCAAAAACCATGATCTGTAAATTAATAAAGCTCAAATTTGAGACAAAATATATGAATAAATGATATCAGAAAATGATGGACCTTGAATTACATTAACCAGTTGCTATATCAGTTTCAGATTTCGGCAAGTTATTTTATCTGTAAAGATCTTGAATAACAGAAATGATTTGGTTGTTTAATATTTATGAGTAGTTGTCTTTGTGTGTGTGTAACCAAGAAGGTGTAGGATGCAGAAGTGCAGCGGGCTTTCCAAGTGAATTTGGTTTTGGATGTAAGAAGGTCAATTCCCTGAATTAGTTTATGTATACCATAGACATTGTGTTAAAGACTTGATTCTAGAGATAACCTAATAATAATTAAATGATTAGACTATGAACTAGTGGTAGCTAATGATCCACAATCTTATCAGTCTTCAACATTGACAAAACTCTCCATGTTTTGGAGGTTAAACGCAAAATGCTGCACATTCATTTCCTTCATAATTCATTCAAGACAACATTGATTTTATTCACTGGTTTTTCTTTTCTGCATTACATTTCTTTAATCTCTGGTTCTTGGGGCCATCTTCAATTTTGTTAATCAAGCCTTAAAAATTCCTTTGTTTTTATCTTTTTCTGGTTCAGATGGCAGATGTTTGGTCATGTGGAGTTACTCTTTATGTGATGCTGGTGGGGGCATACCCATTTGAAGACCAAGATGACCCCAAAAATTTTAGGAAAACAATTCAGGTGAAACATCTCTATCATCCTTGATCTTGGAAGAATCCATGAGTTATCATTACTCATTTTTTCCTTGTGTTTCTTCTGCAGAAAATTATGGCTGTCCAATACAAAATTCCTGACTATGTTCATGTATCTCAAGCTTGCAGACACCTGCTATCTCGTATATTCGTTGCAAACCCTTCCAGGGTATAATTCTCTAAATGGCTTGATTTTGCAGTGCTAAGTTACCATAAACCTGTATATGAACATCGACTGATTTTGTTGCAGAGAATTTCACTCTCAGAAATCAAAAGCCACTCATGGTTCTTAAAGAACTTGCCAAAGGAACTGAGTGAATCATCACAAGCCATTTATTACCAGAGAGATAATCCAAGCTTTTCTGTTCAAAGTGTGGAGGAGATCATGAAAATTGTGGCCGAGGCAAGACAGCCACCTCCATCATCCAAGCCTGTCAGAAGTTTTGGTTGGGAAGTAGAAGAAGATGAAGATGATGAAGACATCGATGCAGAGGTAGAAGAGGACGACGGAGAAGATGAGTATGATAAGAGGGTCAAGGAGGTTCATGCAAGTGGAGAGTTTCATATCAGTTAAGCAGTATGGTCTTTGTTAAATTATTACATGAATTCAGTAGTAATGTGAACCTTAGTGGATTGCTATTCATGTATATTATAACTGCTGCATAAACCTATAAATTTGTGAACTTGAAACTCGGTATGTTCTAACTTGTATCACTGTTCATGTAATGCATCATTGATTCTCCTTAAGAAATGATGGATGGCTTGTTTAATTGTATGGATCATAACATAGAATATATCACAAGCTTGTTTAATTTTCATGAACAATGCAATTATCTTGTATGGGAGTTCAAATGGAGAAGACAATTGTTTCAAGCATAGTTTTGAAACCGGCCCGGCGGGTCGAACCGGGACCCAGTCGACCCGTGGCTGCAACCAGGCCGGGTTGAAGAAAAAATAGGAAAAGGAAAAACCGGTGTGACCTGGTTGACCCGGTCAAAAACCCGGTTGCAACCTGTTGACTTTTGTTTTTTTTTGTTTTTTTACTAAAATGATATCGTTTTATTTTTTTTTTAAAAAAAATTGACCCGAAAGATCTGATAACCCGGTCAAAACCCGGAACCCGGGCTTTGGATCAGGCTGGATCTAAAAACCATGGTTTGAAGCACCAACAAAACCAGAAGTTGACCGTGGGGAACTTAGATTCAATATGCTGACAGCTTACAAGCTGTCTTCGCACTTCACAGAAGTATAGTGAGCCAGGGGTTTTAAGAGTTTGCTTAAAGAGGATATACAGTGCAAAACTTTATAACTATAAATCGAAGAACATTCTGTAAGTAAACAAATAATAGAACATCTAGCATACAATTACTTTCACCCATTGAAGGGTTGCACAGCCTGTACGATGCCATTAACCCAAATCCAACCAAGTATGGCCATATACAATAATGCCATAGTGTTCAAATTAGCATGTATATATATATGATACATAAGGAATTAAGCATGTCGATTTCAGTAACAATTGGCATAGTTCGTTTGATAGAGGTGGGGAAGGTTTTGTTCGCTGTTGTTCAATGAAAAAATGGCAGTATACCCCATTGGTGCAAAAAACCCTGCCCGGTGGTGACTTCTAGAACCAATAGAACAAGAACTGCCAGCATAGCTGCTCGTCCGTTCCAGGTTTCTGCACTTCTTGTCCAACCCCATTCCCATACCATCACAGGCGATTGTAGCTCCCTTCGTTTTAAATCATACACTGCCAGTAGCTCCTCTACACTGCCGAGTGGAACTAAAGACTGCGAAGATCCCAAACTAATAATCAGACAAAAGTCAGTTGAGAATATACATGCAGCTCATCAGCACAGAGACTGAGTAGAAGATAACAACCATTCTAGCATGCTTTCATTTAGATATTGAAGGAGAAAAATTACATTTTGAGATGCCCATGTTCTTCTCAGAGCTGGTTTCCAAATTCAATGAGAAAAGGAGTGACATGTAAATGTTCAACGGTGATTATATGCCATTCTGCTTAATTTAATGGGTCAGTAAAGGAGAAAAGATTTGGAATTCAGAAAAGGCCCCACCCTGTCACAACTCAGCTAATTTGGAAATGCAGGAACAAAATGGGCAAAATTCAAAGGGGTAAGGACCGGGAAGGGGAAGACCAAACTGTTGCAATCTATGTTACATGGCAACAAGAACAATTTTGGTGAAACATATTTAGAAAACAAAACGGAATACCACAGGTTAATGTTTAACTTGGGATAGGCAACTATGTTACTATGATGGAGGATCTCTGAAATTCATTTCATCTAAAAAACACAAATGTGTACACACATACACGGATGAGAGAGAGGGAGCGACAGACAAGAGAGCACACGCACACAGACAAGATAACATGGCACTAACACACAAACAGGCAGAAGTACAGCAAAACAACATTGTACATAAAAAGTTCCACTGGCATTGAGAAGTTTCATGCTGGCATCTACAAACAGCAAACTTCAAGCATCTTATTTTGCTTCTAAGTTGTTGAGAAAATAAGGGTACCTGTCGAGCTTCAATATTTGAGACTGCCATAGCTCCTACATATGGAAGACTCTCAATCACTGCATCTGCCAAATCTGAAATGAACGTTGGTTCACATCCTAGTGCAGGAACACGTCCCCATTTTTCTATACCAGACTTAAGAGCCAACTCTTTGTACTCAACATCAATTTCTTCCAAAGTTTCAATATGCTCACTGACAAAACTGCGAATCAGCGTTCAAAATTTTGAGAACTTCAATGCATAAATTAGAACAACAAGTCAGCAATGAACCAACAACTTGGAGTAAAAAATCCAGTTAAATCAGTGTCTTAGCCTGATGATGGCAAAATTAAATTACCTAATTGGAACAGCCAAGAGACATTTCACCCCTCTCTTCCCAAGCTCAATGATTGTCTCATCAGTATAAGGTTTCAACCATTCGACAGGTCCAACTCTGCTCTGTTAGAATATCCAGATCATCAAGTGACTTGCTGTGAAAGTTTCATGCAAACAGAAGTAACGTAAAACATGGAAAAAATATAAGGAAAAAAAAACACACTTAGTGCTATGTATTTGCATACTTGCATCAAAACTCATCATGTCATTAGAGACCTTTCTAAACAAATAAAAATAAAAATAAAACATTGTTTAGCAGTTATAGCATATCTTATTTCGAACAAAACTATCAATCTCACTAGTGGACATAGAAATCATAAGCAAACCAAATATGACCACACAATAATTACTTATGCTTCTTCCACTTTTTTTTCTTTTCCTTTTCATTAGATAATTCTTCCCACATTTCTTTTTTACCTAATCTGACATCAAGTTAATGCACTTAATAGTATTTTTTTTAGTTAAAGAGAAGGAAAATACTCGGATAATAATTATTAAAATTTCTTTGAGTTCAGTCCTTTTCAAACACGGATACCAAAACCCTACAACAGATACCTTAAGGCCATCCAAATCTCTTCTTTAGTAAACAAACCCAATTAAACTTAAGGAACCCTGCTATTTTTTCCTTTATTTGCAATCCTTAACAAGCCCTAGCTTCGTGCATTAAAACTTCCGGTAACAGGAACTCATTAGATAACCATCTTGTTTTCTTTCTTTCTTCTAATCTCATCAAAACTTCATTTCTTTTTTTTTTGTGGATTTCTTAGCCATCTGCTTTGATAACCCACACAAGACTATAACATGAAAGGGCTAAAAGGGTTGGGGACAAGGATAATCTTTCTAATGATATATGATCGTTGACATACTTTTAAGACTTCCCTCAAAGTCACTCTGCAGATTCAGGTGCATATCAAAACAATGGAGCAATTTGATGCTTGACACTAAGATTGTGAAACCGTATCATGACAAGTACTGGAAAGAGAACCTTCCTCTTTTGATATACCATGATCTATCTCCTCGAGAAAGTCCAAGTATTTGCATGAACCTTGACGAGGAATGGTTTCCTGAGAGAAGGTCTATTGTGAAAGGAACTCATTGTTTAATTATAATGGATGCTAACAGTAGGGTTTGTGACAAGTTTGAGTTGTCTTTGGAAGGTTAAGGTGATGTCATTGTAATTCCTCCTGGTCACGAATTGGTTTGTCTTAAAAGAGGGAAGGGGGTGTATTTTTTTGTGTAACCTTAACACCCATGAACTAGTCGAGTTGCCTAAGCCGTGTGGTAATAGTATCACCACCAAATACTTTGCTCTAATGTATATACCTTTTGCCAGTAAGTCCAAGTTACTTCCCTTGATCCATATTCACTGTGAAGAAAATGATTTGGTTTTGCGTACTTCATTCTGGATATATGATATTAGGAATGATGGTAAATCTGGTTCCCATTCCTGGAGGTTAGTCCCTGAACAGTTTCCTCATTCATATCCATGGTTAATGCATGTTGTAGAAAATGTTGATGGAACAGTTTATTGGTGGATGAAACCTGACCACTATGGCCAGGAAAGGAAGAAGGAAAAGATAATCTCAATAGATATTATGAAAGAAGATTTCTTGATAATTGATGAACCATTAGAATGTTCATATCCTTCTGGTAATTATTTTTCTCTGGTAGGTTTCAAGGGTCAATTGAGTCTAACATGTACAGGGTGGTACGACTTTCATTATTGATATTTGGATGTTGAAGGTCCCTGAGAATTCTCAGTGGGAAAAGGAATACAGCATCAATCTTCCATTCTGGAATGCATTGCCTTTACATGTTGGTGAAAGAGAGATGTTTGAAAGGTCAATGAAGTCTTCAGTATTAAGCTATTGTAATATGCAAGAAAACATCGCAAAATGCTACTGAAGTTTGTGTAGACACACAAAAAGGGCCCTTATATCTACTATGGCGGCTTATTTCCACTTGGGAGGTCACATCTATGTGAATATCACCACTGATATCTCCCTACAGATTATTACCATATTTTATTTGCTTTTGTGTGTTTAATGCATTATTTTGATTTCTACTCTGTATTTTATGCATTATTTTGATTTCTACTCTGTAATTTTAATTTCTATTCATCCCGCCCAGAATTACAAATCAGATGCTACCATAAGATGATGCCTTTGCCATTTTTTTTTTATTCTATATGCTGTTCAATATAAAAATTCATCAACTTCCATACTCAAACACTAGGCCAGAACTTGACTCAGTTAAAAACTTCATTTGACACCTTTCTCGTTCTTATTTCCAATTGTGCCAACCATATCTTTATTTAAAAGCTGGTATGCTATATGCTTTCTCCCGCACCGCACCTTGGGTCTAAGTTTAAAAAAAGGAACAACTATGTCGCCATTTATAGTTTTTAATGAATGTCAGCAAATATGAACTTGCTTTTAGAAAGTCAGCTTGTTCATCAAATCAGAACAATTTTAGTGTTCCTGCCAGATATTCAGTTTTCTCAACCTAGGATTCTTTTTTGGGCCAACAATCTTTGGAAGCTTTCACAATCAAAGTAAAGTTAACTAGGCAACACATTGTTACTGATAATTTGTGAATCTAAATACTCTAATTACGACCCAGATGACATCAAGAAGAAACACAGAAGTACCTGATAAGCAAGAGTGTATGCATTCATAATCTTTCTCTTTTCTAATTCCTCCATTATCAAATCTATGCATTCCTCCATTTCTGCTTTATACGGATCACCAGCCTCTTCCACATATGCAAGTGGCACACCATGTGCACTAAAAAATATCAGAACCTATAATGCACATTTTCAAATTGAGCTTACATTTTAAATGCAAAGGTACAGCAAAAAGGCATTTAAAGCAACATGAGGGATTAAAATGTTGTGATATACACCAACATAAACATGCACACAACCACATGTACTTGGCTAGCTCCAAGCTTTACTTTACGCTAAGAGAGAACAATGCAGGAACCATGAAATTAAATTTGAAGAACACAATACTGCAAAAGCATTCGACAAGGTATTACCTGCTCAGGATGGTCAAATGTTTCTAATTCCTTTCCAATTAAATTTGCCATAGCTTTGATGTATCCTTCACGCTGGTACCAAGAAGGTATCACTGTATGCTGCATGCTTACCAGATATTCATCTTCCCTGGTTGACCATCAGAAAGTATAAAAATTAGATTACGTTACTATTTTTTTAGCATCACAAAGGGACAGAGTATGCAATTTTTAATCACCGGAATATACTCTCCAAGAGTCGAAGGCTTGAACCACTAGTTGATATTGAAAACTGTGGATAAAGCGGAAGGACAACAAGCTTTGTGATTCCATCTCTTTTTATCTACAAAGCAAATAAAAAGAAAGAATTAGAACCACAATAACTTCATCATTCATAACCCATATATCAGATAATGAAGCTTACTGGAAGCAATTATTAAAAGCTTTTATTGTCAAGATACAAACACAAACTAGTATAATATCATCATGTAAAGCCATAATTTTCAGTGGTCAAAAGCAGGCAAAGAGATTGACTGACTGGAGTAATTACTTCAAATATAAAAAGACTCCGAGCCTTTTAACAGTTCAATGTTAGAAGCTTACATACTAGCATAGTGTGTTAATATTTCATTGAACATAACCAAGAAAGAAATTAGTAACTGAACTGATAAGAGTACCTGTTCAATGGCTTCTTCAGTGAATGGGTGCCAGTAGCGCATACCAACATACACCTTTGCTGGGACTTGCTTTTCCCACAGAGATTTCCTCAGTTCTTCAGCCTGAAAGAAGACAATAGACAAGAAATAACAATTAAAACAGAAGACAATTGCCTGGCAAAATAAAGAGACCAATTCCAAGCAAAATGCTCATAGGGTGTGTATGTCCCTTGTAGCATAGGATTCGCTTCCCATCAGCTACTGTATTCTGATTCTATTCAATTATTTTAATGCTCCAGATATTGAAGGAACAAATATAAGCTACTAAGAAAACACAAACTTATTTGAAAAGGAAAAACAACATCATGCCTGTGCATCAGTTATATGCCGCAAAGGAGAGCCACCACCAATTGAAGCATAGCCTTCTTTGCTCTTTGGTGCCCTCGCGACAGATATAAATTGGGCCAAGGGCTTTTGAAGAAACCGAAACAACCTTGGCAATCGTATAATGTCCTGTTATATTATAAGGTAAGGTGGCTAGAATAACATCTGGTAGATAATCATTGATGAAAATGACAACATAACAAAATTCCATGATAATCTCATTTGTTTGGCACTCGTACAATATGCACTCTGTATCAATATAATGAAGAGAGCTAGCAGCTTCTCTTACTTAACATGCATAGCATAACCAGCAGTCCAAAGTTCAAGTGCCTTATATCCATTTGTCCTAAAAAGCAATTACATCCATTCCAGTCCTTTAATCAAAATATTTATGTACAGTCGTGCTCTAAGATCAAATGCAAAGGCAGGAATCTCTTACCGGGTCAGCAAAAAGATTAAAAAGGAAAGGCTGCACGTCTTCAAGAGTCTCAGGACCACCAAGATTAAGCAACAAAACTCCTACCTTTTCTCGACCAATAAGAGATGCAATGGGAACATCTTGAGATGTAGAAGTCACTAATGCTCTCAAAGGCAACAAAAATTTGTTGATTGGCTGCTTAGAATATAAAGATGGTGATGTTCCAGACCAAACCATTGAGTCTTTAGCATTTCTTGAGACATTAGTACTAACACAAGCATCCACGTGAACACCAGAGCCACAACACATTCTTTGTGTGCTACAAATTGCCCTAGGCAACAACCTATGAGAACAACAAACAATAAAAACATATCAAACCATCAACTTTCACATCAAATACTAGTACCCCACTTGATAAAATCCTGAATTCTACACAACCCACAATTCAAAATTCTCACTGAAACTCAGAGCCGGAGAAAAAGAGAGGTAGCGAATTGTCCTTACATGGGAATTTTGGAGCTGTGAGAAGCAGACCAAGAAGTAGAAGAAGGGGTAGTAGCATTCATCGCTCCACAATTCATCATCATTTCATTATCTTCAATACTAAAACACAAAAAAGAACCAAACTTGTTTCTGTTTTATCCAATTCAAAGATGTCTAACGCAAAAACCAAACTTGTGGGGAGAGAAACCAGAAAAAACACACTATTTCAATGATCAACTTTTTGGAGAGATATATATAATCATAAAAAAAGTTTGAATTCTTTTAAAATTTGTGGAAGCTTATATTATTACTTATAAATTTAATTGAGATGCATATAAAATTAATTGAAATGCATGTAAACTAACTGAACCATCATGTTAAGTTATAACGAGTGACTTCTCAACACCCCCCATTTTTGTTTAATTTTGGGGACAATTCAATATAGTTCCTGAACTATGAACTGAGTTTCATTCTAGTCCCAAAACTAAAATATTTTCATGTGAATCCTCATAGGATCATGCATTCTTTAACTGGTCCCCAAATATTTCCAATTTTTCATAGAAAATGTTAAATCTTCCTCATAGTTGCATACTTTATTGTACAATAAGACAGAAAAGACTAGTAGACAAGAAGTAACTCAATTAAGAAATGTTTAATATTTTGAAGATCCAATTGAAGAAACTCTTAGCTTCTATGCATGGTTGAGAATTTATGAATTGTTGAGGGATTAATTTGAGATTTGCCTTTATTTTTTATATTCTTCACTTTTATTTTTTTTTCTTCTTATTTACATATTTATATATAAGAATTTATCTTACTTGCATAATGTTTTGGTGCCAACATATCTATAGTTAGATTATACTATCATGAATGAAAGAATTGGTATAAGGACAAAATTGTTTCAATCATATTTATCAAAATTAGATCGATTAGACAGCCCGATTTAATGGTTTAGAAACTCAAGATCTAAACCTCGATCAAATTTGTTTTTGAAATATATAAAGAATTTTAACCATGTAATCTAAATAATCCTTTCAAAGTTTTTTTTTTTTCAAAAAGACAACATATTGAACAACTTTGTTTTTTAAACAATAATAAATCTAAATTAATTTAACAACCTACAAGTTAATCCAACAGACTTATAACTCGTAATTAAAAAAAGCGAGGTGTTACAAGTATTGTTTCACTCTCACAAGGAGAGGGTAGAGAGTTACTATCATAAATGACATGGACCTTGGATTGAAGATGGACAAATACAAATTTATGGTCACTATCTGATGAAAAGTAATCTTGTGGAGTTGGCTTGAAGAATTTATTATTGCAATTTTGGATAGGCACTCTTTTGATGCTAGAACAGAATAATTCATGCACTTGGTAACGTTTATCTCCATCCAAATGGATATTTTAACATGTATGGATGCAATTTTTTTGGCATGAAAAAAAACTAATCCATATCCTAAAATTTATAGGATAACACTTATCTTATTTTAGACAAATTATTTGTACCCGGCTAGATACATTATCAACTGGAGGGATAGAATATCGATGAGCACTCTTTATTTTACATTCAAATATATATATATATATATATATATATATATATATATATATAATAATAATAATAATAATAATAATAATAATAATTTTA
>Ga0307515_10013427_pt1 | contig 15315 bp, 7 predicted proteins | sample 17_EM_MG_FD_194513 | JGI IMG/M metagenome (GOLD analysis project Ga0307515, IMG submission 194513) | Populus trichocarpa ectomycorrhiza microbial communities from riparian zone in the Pacific Northwest, United States - 17_EM | ecosystem: Host-associated > Plants > Roots > Unclassified | place... | reverse complement strand
GGTATTAGGAGTGAGCAAGGTCATTTTGAAAACGACTTCTAGAAAGCTTCTCGTCCTTAACAATAAACTTCATGTTACTGAAATTAGAAAAAACTCAGTGTGTAACTCATTTTTAAGCAAAAATAGTTTTATAATAATCTTTAAGAGTGACAATTTTTCCTCTTTAAAAGTGGTATGTTTATAAGAAATTGTATCTTAGTGATGGCCTCTCTACAATGAATATTGTAATCAATTATGAGAGTATTAATAAGATTGTCTCTTCTTCTTATTTGTTTGAGTCTTGTGATGTGATACATGGCATGTTAGGGCATGTGAATTATAATTATATACAAATATTAATTGTTCTTGAATTATTATCAAGTATGATTTTTGAAAAAAATTATAAGTTTGAGATTTGTGTAAAATCAAAACTCACGAAACCTTCGTTTCAAATAATTAAATAAGTAGTGAAACTCTCGACTTAATTCACATGAATATCATTGATTTAAAGCTTATGCAAACTAGAGATGAAAAAAAAACATTATATTATTTTTATAAATGATGACACAAAATATTGTTATACATATTTGCTTATAAGCAAAGATGAGGCTTTTGAAATATTTAAATATTGCAAGAATAAAGTTAAAAATCAACTTAACAATAAAATAAATGTAATAAGAAGTGATAATGGTGGAAAATACAAAGCATCTTTTGGTTAATTTTGTTTATAAAATAGTATTATTCATCAAACTACTACTATTTTATTCACTTCAGTAAAATAATATTTCACTTTAATAAAATTACATTGTGAAATGTAAAAACTAAACATTAAAAAAAGATAATGATGTCATATTGATATAAGATTAATATATCAAGGACCCATTTGTCTTAGTTTTTTTTTATGCTTCTTAACATGTTTTTTATTTAAAAAATAAATTGAAAAATTGAAACAAATGAGTGTATGTGTGTATATAATAAAGTAATAATCCAATATATTCACGTTTGATAGAATGTCAAGCCCATGTAACATAGGCTTGACTTGCTTCAAAGCCCAATATTATCGAGTTCAACTACAAACTGAACTTAAATACATGTGAGTTTAGCAAGCTATCAGACTCATCATCCCTGACTGTGAAATCATTCCAGGTCTAAATGCATATAGAACTGATAATCTTCATATCGAGTCACGAGAATTTGTTTGTTTATTTTTATGTCTTCTAACATACAATGTTTAAAATAAAAAATGATCATCTCCCTACACCTCTATATGTATAAAAAGTCTCATAATGACCTACCATATTTCCATTAACATTAATGTCGAGTAAGAAATATATATCCCTTGTTGATATTGTGTATATGATATTTATCTTTCGTTAATACTACCATAAAAAAATGACATTCCAACCCCTTATCCAAGCAACATTACAAAGTTTAGAAGCTATATATATTTTTTGAACCACTCACATAAAAGGTTTACATTTTTTTTATATTCTCTAAGTATTCATACTTTTATTTTTAGAGCATTTATCATACACAAATAAGAACAAACACTATTGTTCTTTTATAAGGGTTGTAAAATTCATTTATTGCAATCCCTTGTCAAAAGTTATTGACTTCATCATCAGAAAGTTTTTAAATTTCACAAAAAATAATTATTCTGCAGGCGTTAGATATTCTATCACTAATCATCAATTTCATGAACTTTGGAAAAAATATATTTACATGAATAAGTGTTTATTTTCTAACCAAACATTCAAAAACCCTCATTACCGAGCATATTAAATTTTAAAACATCATCAAATATAATATAAGATAATAATTTGAAAAATACACCTTTTAAAGTGTCAAACCTTTTAAAGTGTCAAACAGTTTGTAAAATTCATCATTATTTATTAATATAGGATCAATATCATTTTTTACTCGAAACTCTCATTCTCATTTCCAATGATTATTTCCTTTATTTTATTTTATCGGATGTTTTATTTTCTTAAACAGTGAAGCTTGAAAAGATTGGATGCAGTCATAACAATTAAACCCGATCGAGATCAAGTTGAGTGGATTAATTTAATTTTTTAAAAAATTTAAAATGATATTGTTTGAATATATTTTTTAAAAATATTAATAAATTTTTTATAAGGTTTACCTAAATAAAATTGAATCAATTTTAGAATGAAATTTTTTTCTAGAGTTAGCCAAGGACTTGGATAAGTTAGCTAAATCTCAAGTTAATTTATAAAACTAGTTTAATAAAAATACTTGTAGCAGTAAACACAAGTCACGTATAAAATTACTAAAACTCGTACTAGCAAGAAGAACCAAGCCAATTGATTTTATGCGTTTGCATCGAGTTTAAATAAAATTTGAGTTTTTTATTTAAAAATAATATTTTATTTATATTTCTACATCGTTTTAATATAATGATATTAAAAATAATTTTTTTAAAATTAAAAATATTATTTTAATATATTTCTTAATAAAATATATTTTAAAAAATAATTAATATCACAGCAGTAAACGCCACTACACAGAACAGGTGGTGCGGTGCAGTCTCTGTCAGTGTAGACCTCTGTTTCTCCCATCGGAAATTATACTCTACAAACAACAACAATAATAAAAAAATACTAATAATAGAGAAGCTAAAACAATTTTGTTTTCAAATTTCAAAACCCCAAAAAATACCCTCCAAAACCCTCCGCCTTCTTCTCTACTCTACATTTACAGATCCAAACATGTCGTCTAACAATCCGACCGAAATCATTCGGAGCCCTGAAAAACGGGAATCCAGATTCGAAGAAGAAGAGGAGGAGGTGGAGAAATTGGAAAAGCTGGAGACAGAAGTGAAGCAAATGGCAAAGAAGATTCTGGAATGCAGAACCACTTTACCGGATCAACTCAAAACTACTGTCGCTTCGCTTCTTTCCTCGCAACGACCCGTTTTACGGCATTTCGATTCAGGGTCGGATCCTGGACCCTCCGGTGAACTTAACCCAGGTTGGTTAGCTATTGTGTTCTCTTTTAGGGTTTTAAATGTGATCTGGGTTAAGTAAAGTGAAAATTGCGTGTCTTTTTTTGGGCACTAAATTTTTTTGTGATTTAGGTGTTGTTTCTTTTGATTTTTAACTTAATTGCAAAATTTGTTGATTAAAAGTGTCAATGACTTGTTGGGTTACCTTAATTGTAGTGTTACTTAGTATTAGTACCTAAAAGATAAGATCTTCAACGGCAACTTAATTTTAGTTATGGACTTAGCTGATGCGCCTTTTACAAGCTTCATGGAATTATTATTTTTTGATTGTCATATAATTATTTGCTGATGACTTAACGAGTTTTTAAGTAAGTGAATGTATGCTGCAGTACTTAAGGTTAATGAATTATTTTAGTTTTAGGTACGTATTAGGCTGATGGATGTGCTGTCCACAAGCTGTGCTGAACTGTATCGAATAATCCACTACCGTGGTTCTTTCAGTTCTTTCCTTTTGCTTCCAATCAAAAGGAAATTACTTTTAGAGGGATTCTATGTGAATTGGAAAGATAACGAAACGAAGCTAGGAAGGCAGACATTGATTGAGTGGTTAGTGGCAGGATTGGTATTCGGCATGTGTAGTTGTGCGGTGTAAATAGCAGGATTGCATGCTTGGTATGCAGTGGTGACATGGCAGTGGTGATTAGAACAGAAATGAAGATGAAGTTTGTGGTTTTCTACTGATTTCTATGGCATTAGAGGTAGTTAGATATTCGCATCTTTGGTTTTTTAGTGTGATAGGCATAGAATGTAAGACTAGCACGATAGGAAATGACAAATAATTCGAAGCTTACTGCATTTATGTTTGCTCTTCCAAAATTCAATGGCGTAATTGTTTGATTGCAGTTTTTTTTCATCCTAAAGAGCGGAGTAGTATTTTTCAAATTTTCTTGTTCTTTTCAATGGTGATGTTTGCATTCAAGGCTTCAGAGGCCCCTATCTTGTTCTAAATTTGTGTTTTTTTATTGTGATTGCAGCATTGACCATATCATAACATTATGCAGATTCAGGAGGACAGGACACATCCAGTAGAGCAGCATTACTAACAGAAGAGGACCGAAAGACTGCCGAGAAAACACATTTGTTGAAAGAGAAAATTTCCAGCAATGTCTCTGCTATGCCTGTAGTTTTAAAGAGGATGGAAGATTGTATTTCTAAGATTGACAAACTATATTCCTACAATGGAAGCATACATCCGGCGTTTAAAAAGAAGCGGACTAGCTGAGTTCGCTGTAATTTTAGCATTTGGTGTTAGTTTCAAGGTGAATGACTTGGGTTGCCGACGATTGTCTTCGATTTGTACAATGGATCCATGAATCCTGCTTTGGAAAGGAAGGGCTTATACTAACCACCTTTGCCTTGCAATCCTAGGATTTAGGAGCATCCTTTGTACTGTAATTACCCAAAAGCATCAATTTTAACGTGTACTATAGGTTGTGATAGTTTCTAGCAAGACATCTTGCATTGACTTTGATACATTAATTATTTAATTATGATGGGAGAAGCTGTTGTTTTGCCATCTGTGCTAGTTAGGTTCTCGCTTTTCTATAAACCTCATTTAGGCTGTGTTTGGAACAGGAATGCAATCCTCAGCCAATTGATTTGCCAGTCGGCTAAATGGTGGATCGACTGCTTTCTTGCAGGATCTGTATATGGTTTGTCTGTAAACCAAAGTAATTATGGGCATTTTCAACAGAATTTAAAAGCCCCATAATGTCGAATCCATAACATTGCTGCAAGGTCATCGTAATCACATGATCGCACAACAGCAATAAATGACATCAAGTGCCACGAATTCAAAGTGTTTGACATTTACAATTGAGCACTTTATCAGCAGTGATTAGTCCAGGTATGGATGTACCAACCATAGCTCCCTCCACACTTCCAGTTTGGCTGGTATCCAACACAACCGTGCTGAGTCCCCTTCCTACGATAAATAACTTCTTCCCAATCGCTGCCAGTTGGCAAGGTGGTTTTGTAAGCAGTGTTGACAGCCTCTTAACTGCCACCCATTCCCTTTTATCCTTCTGCCACATCATCAGCTTGGTCCCTGAACTCTGATCCAACACATAAAGTGTGCCGTCCACAACAATCGCTGGACCTTGCCAGCCTGACACCATATCAGCATCTGCACGCTGCCACATGCCACTTGAAGGTTCGTAAACGACTGCATAGAAAGGAGAAGACATGGTAGAAGCAGAAGCTTGGCAGCGGATATAAATCTTCCCATCCAAGACTACGCAATCTTCAACTTCAGGAACAGCGCAGTCATTGGAATGAAATTCCCAGCTATTTGTACGGGGATCAAAAATGTCCCAAGAATATGGATCATTGCTTGTTGATGCTAACCCACCAATGGCATATATTTTCCCATCATAAACTTGACAAGCAGAATCGTACCTGAATGAATACAAGAGCTTTCCAATCAACATAAGAGTTAGAATCATGATACAAAAAGAGGAACTCTAGTCCACTGGCCCGATCTACATGCATATATGATCTACAATTTCGAGATGCAGACTCCACAAGCGACTTGACACTAAATTTCCTTTCGTTTGAGTTACTATAGCATTTCCAAAAAGCAATTCACAGTAAATGAAGAGCACTTGCAAAGGTAATTTAAAGGCAGGATTTAAGTTCAGCATCACTTGCGCAGACAACTATGCACGAGAACACAAGTGGAAGGAATTGTGTACCTAGCAGTCGACAAGGAAGCAACTTGAGTCCATGAATTCCTTGAAACATCATAGCAGAAGGCTTCATTAGTAGCTTCCAACCAACCACCACCACCCAACAAGTAAACCTTTTTTCCTAGAACTTCAAATCCCATACCCATTTTATTCAAAGCACGAGCTGGAAGACCTGGAACACACTTCCAACGCCTCTGTGATTCATTAGGGTCCACTACATAAAACCATATCTTCCCATACTTGTCACAACATAAAGCATATATCCAAGTCTCACTTAAACTATGCATTCTACGATAATCATAGAGCTCATCACTGCACACGAATTCTCTCCATCTCTTGGAAACACACTTTAATACCGCATGGTACTTCCGGGGCACTCTCGCCAAGCAAGAAAGAGCTATGTCATCTGGAAGCCCACATATCAGCGACATTTGATTCTCTTCCATTCCAACCGGATCCCACAACAGTTAGCTCGACTCCTACAACAAAGTAAAAAAGAAAGAAACCCATCAAGCCCCCAACTTGCATTGCCTTGATCAATCCAAAAACAACCCATCCATGAACAAGCGAACTTGCTTTCGCAGGTTTCCAACGTCTAATCTCCAAGATTGTTATTTAGTTGCTAAAAAAACAGGTTGTAATATTAATCTAATCTATAGAGCTCAGCATTTCTTCTCTTTCTCTTGAGGAAATTGTAAGAGAATCTAAAAATGTTTTCTTTTCTTAGATCAATCTAGTAAGCAGATCGCTAATTTAACATTACTAAAAATAACTAAATTAGAATCTGGCGTGTGAGCAGTTTGAGGGATAACGAATTAAGAAGAAAAGAAAAGAAAATTTAATCAACTCGAAGCCCTAATTCGATTGAGACGAACCATTTTTCGTCGAATAAAATAATTCTAAGCTGCTAATAATGATAAAAAAATCAATGCGGGGAAATTAAAAGAGTAATTAGAGAATATAATTTGGGACTTACCTGTCCTGTAGCAATTTGATTGCAGATTTCTTTTTGGAAACAATCAACATTTTAATTTCACTTTCCAAGATATAAATAATAGAAACAAAGGGGTTGTGTGCACCTCTAGCCCTGTGGTAGCGTTTTGTAATTAAATTCTTCTCTGGGGGATAAAACTGGAATAACATGTGAAGCAATCAAGTTTGTGGCGTCCGATTTGTAAAACCTTCACAAGAACCCACCAGAGGATCTGTCCATTTTTTTTTTGTCTTTTTCATGCATTCTCTAGTTGAAATGCAGCATCGATGCCAAATCCATCATTGACAGTCTTTGGATTTTATTAAGAATAAAAAAAAGGTGATCATTGATATTATGTCAATTTAAAATATCCACATTTTAACTATTTTAAATTTATCGTTTTTACAATAAATCCAATCATTTTTCTTAAAATAATTATGTTTCTAGTTTTTTTTTAATTATTTTATTATTATTATCGTTCTTGTTTTCTTTGAATAATAAATTAACCAATTCATCATTTAGAGCTGTTTGCTTGCTGGAGTTTCTATTTGAAATGTAAATATTTGATCTCAAGTTTCTCTAAAGCTTATTTTGTCCTTTTCCATTCAAATTTTGCTTCCTCAATTTCCTTCCTTTTTTTAAAAAAAAACTGAAAATCATCAATTCACAATCCCAATTGAATTTCGATAATAGGATTTTTTTCAAAATATTTTTTATTTTTAATACCAGTAAAATAAAATGATTTAAAAAATTAATTTAAAATTAAGAAATTAAGAATTTTAAAAAATAATTTTTAACACAAAATCAAACACAGACCATTTTAAAAAATATATTGATCATCAGATCAAAATAAAATGGTTGAATTGATAGTACACCGGCCGACTCGGAGCTCGGCTCAGGACTTCTCTTTTTAAAGTGTTTTAGATTTCTCTGATTTGAGAAGTGAAGGACTCTTTCTCTGATTTCCTTTTTAAGTTTTTTTTCCCCCCTCTTCAAAGAATTGTTAAGCAACTTGCAAAGGTGCCAAGCAGCTATCCAAATGCTTTACATTTGATTACGTATTTTTATTATTGATCAGAGAAATCGAAACGCTAAAAGTTATAATATTTCCTTACGAATGGACCTGTTTACATTTTGTTTTTTCATAAATAAGTACTCCCCGGAGAAGAAGCGGCATTGATCAACACAGAGTCATCACAACTGCGAGCGAAAGCGCTTCTTAGCATAAAAGAAGATGAACAAAAATCTTGGAACCCTTATTTGATACGACGATAGTTTCACGACCGACGACTTGACAGCAATTCCCAAACTAAAGCTTCGAGGCAGTGGTTGGATTTCTGGCTGAATTTGTTGTTGCGAATGTTCTAAGAAGCCCTTCTTGAGTTACTGACACAATGTGCTGTCCATCAATACATGAATAAATTCAGTTCGGAGTTTTCTCTTGTCTATCAATGACAACTCTACTTGTTAAAGAGAAAAAAAGCAGCAGAATAATAATAATAATAATAATAATAATAATAATAATAATAATAAAACATGGTTGCACCATCATAGAAATAAATGATTATATATAGTAGAGTTAATTTACCTCTCCTTTTCTATTGAACATTTCACCAACTACAAAGCCTCGAGCATTATAGGCAGCAGGGCTCACAATCTGATAGTCAATGGTGTGTTAAGATTTCTGACATATCCAAAAGTGAGAAATGCAATCTGACACTTACCGCAAATAATAACCACTCATCAGCTCTAAAAGGCCTATGGAACCACATCCTGAAATTTGGAAAAAAGCCAATGAAATGATTAATTGAAGCCAAAGCGGAAGAAAGGCTCTTCTACGGTGATATGGGTTCAAGAGATATACACGTTTAATCTAAATACATAAAAGGAGTTCCCTAGTCAATGATAAGCATCATTTGACAGATGCTGTTGATTCACAAGAGCATGCCAACTATAGAAGAGCTATTTAAGAAAACTAGTGCTTGCTATAGTGACCCTAGCTATTGTTCTAATTCAAATTATTCAAAACAGGCCTGGGAGAAATAAATAACCTGAGCCAAATGGAGAGGATCCATCTTAAAACCATTATTCACCCTAACTTGTAGATCTTGAACTTCAATTATCTCAAACCATACAAGGGGGGAGGATATAAACTGGTTATTCTCAGTAGATTAAATTAGATGATAATATGGCAAAAATGACAAAAGGTTCACCCAAAATATCATCCGTCCAAATGAAAGTGGTGCAACCCTCTTTCAAACTAACATATATCTTGCACAGCATGTTCAATAAATAAGTTTACTGTTATAAGATGCAGATACTTACGTGTGATCTAGACTAACTGCAGACGGCTTCAAACCCCTAGCACGGTGGGGATTCACACTAACTTGAAGAAATATGAGATCAGAAGCATATGCCACTACACATCTGTAAAAGAACAATTCGATAACATTAAAATTCAAGGATGATATTGCTTGTGCACCACTGGTGCGATGCACTTCCATTCATATAAGACCCGACACATTAAAGTACTTGGGAGGTTTCTATCCTTTTAAATTTTAATATTGTTAGTTATAGAAAAGAAGTCAGTTTGAGGAAAATTATTCATGCAGCCAATCTCAACTAATTTGGGGAGAAGCTTTCATAGAATTGAGTCAAGTCCAACAGAAGTTGCTTACCTATGCAATGCCTGATCATCTGAAAGTTTCCCTTTTGCTCTAAGCCAGTACTTCAGGCTGCAAATATTTCATTAGATTGGCCTCCAATAGAGTAAAGGCATACAAGACAAACATATATAGGTCCTTATCGAAAGATCAGATTAGCAACATAATAAACCAGCCCTACCTTGGAGGAGATTTTGTCTGATTAGTGTTAGTGTTGGGCTCACAAAACCTTATTTCCATTGGCCAAGGGACAAATTCTTTTGCAGCAACCTTGTTGCGATAGCTCCTGAACATGCAATGCAATTATTAACTCTGGTTCCAGGCTCAAAGAGTTAACTGCTTAAATTAAAATAAAATAAAAACCTTTTACAAGTGAACCAAGTTGCACCAAACGCTGTAATCCAGCAGAAATGCAAAAAGGTTACAGGAGAAAGCATTGACCACCCATAACTGAAGTTGCATTCATACCTTGGAAGAAGAGGATCAGTTAGACGTTTCTCACGCAGCTCTTCCATTGACAAAAGCTGCAATATGAGGATTCAATATCCAAAGCAGTAATGGAATGTATAAAAACATACAAGCTCGTTCCGCTTACCAGCTCTGGTTCAGGCACAGCTGGCATCTGTGCTAGCTGGTGGACAAACCCGTGTTCTTCTTTCTGTAAAATTAAATTAACCCAATACCAGTTTTATTCTTGATTAATAGCAAAAGAAATCCACCAAAAATATAACTTAAGTACATAATTGAGGACGTTTGAAATTTTATTGAAAGTTTTGTAGAAGAGGCATAAATTGAGGGGAAAAGGCAATGTCTTTAAGCAAAAAACTGCATCAGGTATTGATTGATAATTAAATATTTGCTTGAATAATTCTTACATAAATCAATGTCATCATAGACACAAAAGACATTCTTTAAGTCAATTTTTTTTTATGGCCAGAAAACAAAGTGGCATTGGAACCTGCATTTGATTTTCAAAAGACAAACTGGCCTTAATGATGATTGACTTTCTCAGGGGAGGGTTTACTGTCCTGAACATCTAAGTTCAAGATTTAAATAGCACCTGTTCTGTGCAACCTCTGCGCAAGCATTGTATGGTAGAGGCAGACAATTAAAGAACTGAGCTGGAGATTGGTATCGTAAGACCAAGAAGCAAACACAAAGCCAATAGCAGCTTTAAATACATGGTGACACCATCAAAGAGATTTCTGGAAGTTCCTAATACGATGAAATAGAGAAACACATTGGGATCAACAGTAGTTACAAATTATTTACTTGGAATCCCTCAAGTTATACCACACAATGACAGTTATTTAACTTTAGATCCTAGTTTCCCTGTTCAGGTATATATCCCTACAGCAGTTTAGTTTCTCTGCCACTGATTGATCACCTCTCTTACAAACCTAATGTACTAATCCAATTACCAATCTCAAAAAGCTTCAATCATAACATTGTAGAACACTGAATAAAGGTCTATTTCATGTTCTTTCCCCATCAGGGGAGGTTCATTATTCAAAATCTGCTACATTTCCATTTCAGAACCTTAAGCATTAATCTCTAGGTTTTCAATCACTACGGTGCCACAGGGCCATAACCACGTAGCATAAGAAGTTTCCCTCAGGATGCTAGCATTCATTTAAAACCTCCCCCATGGTGGGGCATCTAACTAATAACCCTGCTAGAAACTAAAGATTTCCTCTGGCCCCATTCACAAAATCCAGCGGTTCTGCCACATCTCCATAACAACAGACTTAGGGAAGAGCTGCATGCTCAGCTAAGAAAATGGCTGCTAGATAAGTAACGGTGTGGTTGTGGACTGCTGATTATTTAACACACAGTGTACATCTAATTCTATTTTATTTCTTATGGATGAACGGGAGTAATGGTGCTTAAATCTTCATCGTGTGTTTTTATTGATAACCAACTAGTATCAAGGATTCAAGGTCAAAGTTTAGCATCTTCAACCCAGTTGTCTTTTCTAACCATTTGTGATTTCAAGCACGTTTACAAAGGGGATGATTTCAGCTAGCTTGAAAAGCTTACTGCACTCAATAGAAAATTCAATTGACGTTGAAAAGTCTAAAAGAACATAAATGGGTGCTAATTTAGCTATCTGGTATTTTTCAATATTTTATCCACCAATTTCTAGTATAGTTGCATTTCTTCCCTTCAAACGCAAACCTAATGGTAGTATAAAATTTAACAGAGTAACAACCTAACAATCCACATAATGGCCACAGAACCGATGACTGTTTCCAAATCCATCTCACTGTAAAGATTTGTCGGAATACAGATTAAATACAAAACAAGGCAGCAGCATTACCTGAAATGAAGCCATCAATGTGAATACGATATTTCCTTTTTGTATTGCATCAACTTTTCGGGTAGCAAAGCTTTTCCCATCGCGTATTCGTTGAACTTGGTATATAATTGGCACTACAAGAGTATATGCAAACATACACCATGTGTAATATCACTTTAGCTGTTATGCTCCACTAGCAGGATAATAAGCCCAGATAAACATGTTTGAAAAAGGAGATCTATTTATGCAACCCATTTATTTTCTTTTTATAAGAAACATATGGCAAGGATTCCCTCTTCAGGAATAATTGACTGAGAAGAGTATAATCCCTTACTGAGCTTGTGTCAGGAAGTGCAAAATGATTACATATATAATGACCAAACATATCACTAAATAGACCTGATAAAAGTCTCTCTTAAAGATGATGGACTGAGAAGGTAAGACAAGATGATCTAAAACTTGATAGGAAAAAAAAAGATTGAACAAGAAGGGAAAGGCATTATTGAAGCAAACATAGGCATTGTTGGTACCTGACTATCAAATGTTATGAAAAATTTCAATTGAACTATAAACTTAACCTCTACTTTATTTCTTATTTATACTAATCTTCTTCTTTTCCAAACAAGAAGAAAGTAAGTAATTTGAAGGTCTTTGATAGGATTAATTTGTCTTTAGTTGAAGGTCTTTGATAGGATTAATTTGTCTTAGACTCTAGAGAACAAGGTTGTTTTGCTGTTTCTTGCAGAGCTTGTTGATAACTTAGAGTAGAGGCTGGATGTAAGTGAAGTTTCACTCATTTCTTGCAGCATCTATTAGTAGAGAGAACACACATATTTGCCTACCAAACACGAAAGGATAACAGAGTATGAAAATTAGTGGTTGCATCTCCTAGGAGATATTGCAATTGTTACATGAATCATGAAGTTTGAATAGAGGTAACCTCTGAGCATGACAAAACTAAGGGTAACAGAATCAAAAGTGCATGAATTTATATTCACAGATTAGGCATCCCAGGTTATACTTACTGTCAAGATCCCCAATAAGAAGAAAATAAGCATGCAAGCTATGAACAAGTTTAAAGCAATCAACTGTTTTTGATGCTGCAGCCAATGCCTGCACATAACATCACAGTGTAATAATGAGAAAAGATAGTTACGTTTCTGTCCTCAAATTAGAGCACTTAATGTACCATTGAAACAGGGAGTAAAACAAAAGAGTCAGCTTTATATTAGCTTAAAATCAAGAATGCAAAAGTAAGAATGCTGGTTTATACAGGATAATTGAAAGTTGAATTGATAAAAACCAAAAGAGATAAATCGAAGGAGTCAAGTCCATTTTTTTATCGCATAAAAGTGGATCAAAACAGTACTTGTTAAACAATGAAAGCATGATGTGGATTGTGTGTCCTCACCACAACGCATTTCATACCTGTCCAACAAACTGTCCTCCAAAGACCTTTCCAAATCGTGGGGCATCTGGCAGAGTAATGCCCTGGAATATATTCACCTTCAAAACACACAACAAAATCTTAGTCTAGATTTATACCAATTCCTTCACTAACCTATCACAAGGAACTCTAGAACACTCAAAGCAGAGTAGAATGTTGTAATCATTAACCATAATTCTCATAGAGAGGAAAATTATACTGTTAGAGCACAACTTCAATTTTCCATTGTTTCTGTGTGTCCATTGAATAGAAGTTAAAAGCTTCTAGTTTCACCTCATTTTGGCTCACTTAAGAGGTGAACTAGCCATCATAACATATATCAAATTCAGACACATAAACATTTAAATACCAGGAAGCACAAAAATTCTCCTTCTGCGTTCTCTGATAAGATAACAAAAGTCAATTCCTAAATCGAAAACACCTCAAGGTGCAGGAAGAACATACTTCTATTGACTCCAAATGCAATATGCTCTCCACAAGGGGGCAGGAGTCGAGTGTCTTGTCTGCATTCCATATAGATTTTGGTCGGAGCAAAGTGCATTGATCATGAGGTAGCACTAAGCAAATTAGCTGTCAAAACAGACCCCAGATTAAATGCCCACTGTCAATTTCAGTTAAGTCCCGTTTTAAGTTTAGCAAGATAGAAGTTTGAGCAGCTGGGGTTGTATATCAGAGAAGAGAAAGTGAGAAAACAAATACAGTTGCACCTTGCAGCTACCTCAGTCAAAGCAATTACATCTGCCTGCTGAACAGACGCAGACAAACCTGCAAATAACAAGTTAATTTCACTCTTCCAGGCCTATTAGATTCACTATTAAAGATCATAAATTGTTATTTGACTAGTAGAAATAAAAAACAAAAAAAAGATTGTATCGCAACAACAAAAGGCTAAGATTGCAACCAAGAAAATCATCTTCTCACCATCACCAAAGTAATCATATCGCTGCAATTGAAACTCAGGACGACCCTCTTCCTCTTCATTTACTGTTCCACAGACTTGTGCCTTTAAATCAGAAATTCCAACGATCAACCAAAGTGGCTAAAAAATAGAAAGAAAGAAAAACAGAAAATTAACAATAATAACTGCTTATGATTAGTTGTAAAGCAAACCGACCTCCCCTTTCCATATAAAATAGATTCCTTCCCCAACTTCTCCCTGACGAATAATATACTGTCCTTCCTCTACAGCACAAATCATTCAAAATGAAAAATTTCTTTTAAAAAAATAAACACAAGATAAAACACAAAGAGAGAGAGAGAGTTAAATTCTCTTAAAGAAGTAAAAATTACCATAGCGTTTAACAATAACGAGCTCCGCGATTTTCTTGAGAGACGAGCTAGGCAACCTCTGTAGCAGAGGAACACCTCCTAAGAACTCCGTAGCTGCAAAAAAATCTCACAAAGTTCTTTCGTTTTTCCCGCATTTTCTCAGCAACCAAACAGAAATTAGGGGTTTGAATAGAATTTACCTGATTCGATGTCCATAGAGAAGTGTGAAATGGTGAGAATTGGAACAGAAACGTGCGATTATGGAGCTTGATCCGATCTTTCAGTGCGGTAAAGTTTTAAGATTGATGAAGGGAGAGCGGGGTGGCAGGGCGTAGATAGAGTGCTTTTCAATGTATTGAATTATTGTGCACTTTTTATACTCCAGAAAATAGATAGACAGAGAGGGCCGGATAGCAGTCATACACTTGCAGGTAATAGTCGGGACTTTCTTTGAACTTTCCCGGTTGGTTTGTATTCAATGGCCAACCAGAGGCGACAAATTTGGGAGATAAAAAGGGGGCCCGCCCGAGTTTTGATCTAAAGAACCGTGAAAGAAAACACGTGTTTCATTTTACTAATTAAAAAAGGAAACTTAATAAGAGGTGTTCACAGTATGATAATTTCAATTAACCATGTAGGCTATTTTGCCCAATTAAAAAACCAGTGGCCTTCTGGTCTTTTCCACACAATTCATTATATAAATGGACAAATCAGTGTCATCGTACTTTTTTTATACTAAAATATAATTTGATTACTTTTAAAAGAAAAAAAACACTAACTCTTTATTTTTTTAAAATATAATAAAATAACTTTATTAGCTTTAAAATTAAAAAAAAATTAAGCAGGCGTCCAAAAGCATTTTCATCTTTTTATTATGATTTTTTTTTGCTATAATAATTTAGGAGATTTGGTAAATTAAAAAATAATAATGTTATTTAAAAAAATATTAAATGTCTATGCATGCAGAACCATT
>Ga0307515_10013426_pt1 | contig 15315 bp, 19 predicted proteins | sample 17_EM_MG_FD_194513 | JGI IMG/M metagenome (GOLD analysis project Ga0307515, IMG submission 194513) | Populus trichocarpa ectomycorrhiza microbial communities from riparian zone in the Pacific Northwest, United States - 17_EM | ecosystem: Host-associated > Plants > Roots > Unclassified | place... | reverse complement strand
TTTAACTGGGTCGGACCCGGCAAGAACATAATTGGGCTTGCGATCAAATTCTGTAAATGTTACGTCATCAATTGATCTCCCTTTTAATTTATGTAGTGTTACTAAATAATATTAAACACTAGTTTTTCGAGTAAAATATATTTTTTAAAAAAAATAATTTTTTTTTAAAGTAAGTAGATATTCACCTGGCACTGTTCACGTGAACAGTGCCAAGGTGACTTATATTTAGCTGGACACCCAGGTGAATATAATTCACCTGCAGACGTGAGAAGCAGCTCCCAGCTGCTTCTGACGAAACGGTGTTTCACAAAAAATATCCATGGGTCCCACATGAAAAGCAGGTGAGTTTTTATGTTACCAAACGTAATGTTTACGCGGTGAACTTTAAAAGCAGAAGCTACCACGTAAACAAACACCCTCTAAATCAATAGCGAGAATGAGTGAGCGTAAATTTGTCCCGTCCCATCCCATCCCATCCAAACCGGAAACGACAACGTGTTCAGACGAACTAATAGACCTGCGCCACGTAACCAATAGCTGGCCCTTAATTTTTTTTTTCCACACCCCCCTCTCTCTTCGGGCATCGATACTTTTCATATAAATCTCCATTTATTCAATAATGAAATTGAAAAGGAAAAAAGAAAAATTCTGAAAAAGTGTGAACTTGATCGAAAGATTACCAGGAAATCTTGCTTCCGGAAATGGCGAATAATACGGATCTATTCGATTCGTATTTTAGAAGAGCAGATTTAGACGGTGACGGTCAGATCAGCGGTGCTGAAGCCGTCGGTTTCTTTCAAGGCTCCAGTTTGCCTAAACAAGTCCTCGCACAGGTTTCTTTCATCTCATTGTTTTCAGATTACATAATTTCGAAAGATTCCGAATTTTTTGGATTGGTTATTAAGAAATGTTGATTTCCATATGGAACTAAGTAATGCTTGCGATAGTGAGAGATATAACTTAGATTGGGTTATTTGATTTCTTTTTTTAAAAGTTTGATTAATTAGAGGACTATACATAAATAAATGTGGATTTTGGATAATGATAATTAGCAAGTAATGTTTGCAAAAGTGATTTCTTATTACTATTTGTTGTCTGGTTGAGATCATTGAAAGATTTGCTGATGCTTAGTTTTTGATTTCTAGTTCTGTTGTTTTTGAGAGAGAAGTTGATGAATTGCTATGTGACTGGAGGATTTTTAGTTGATTCTAGAAGTAGAAAGAGTTTAACTTTAGTTAGTATGGTAGAATTTTGAATTCAAAGGGGAGGTTATTTTTTTTTGGGATGGATTGTGTAAGAAATGGGTGGTTGTTTTGGGTTTGGTGGATTTTTGTGGATTTGATCATAACATGCGGAGTTTTGTACTCTATATCTTGCTGTTGATGTATCAACTTAGTTTCTTCTTGTGTTATGTTCTACTCGTGATCGAGTTTGCTTGGCTCCTAATGTTCATGTTCATAATGGATATTAAATGTCTAGAAGAAGAGTTTTTGATTTGCTGTTAGGTATGTAATGCAGTAGAAGAACTAGATCTATTGTCAAAAGACAGAAATCTTGTGTAAGTAATAAGTAATGTTTGTTGCAATGAATTCTTATTATTAGTAAGTTTGCTGTCTGGTTGAAATCATGTAAAGAATTGAAGATGCTTGGTTTTTAATTCTTAGGTCTGGTGTCTTTTAGAGAGAAGTTGATGAATTACTATGTGAATGGTAGATTTTTAGTTGATTCTAGAAGTTAAAATGTTGATATGCTAGACTTTTTGAGGTTGGTGGCTTGTTGGAAATGTTGTGTTCATTTTTTGAATTGTTTTTTGGCGTTTGAATATAAAGCAAAGTGTTTTTATGTAGGATTGTGCAAGAAATGGGTATGTGGCAGGTTTGGTTGGTTTTTGTGTATATGATCATAGCATATGGAGTTTTGTACTCTATAGCTTGTGGTTGGTGTATTAAATTTGTTTTACTTAAGATTGAGTTGAATAAGTTTCTAAAATATATGTTGATAATGCATGCTAAATGTCTGGAAGAAAACATTTTGATTTTTTGTTAGGTATATATACTGGAGGGAAAGAACTGGTTCTGCTTTTAAAAAAACTGAAAACCTGTGTAATGTGTGTGGAAGAATCTAGAAGTTTCCTTCTTTTTGGAATGATTTTTCATTTGGATATTCACCTATTCTTTTTTGAAAAGACCTTCATATCGGAGTCTCAAATCTCTTTGCATTAAACTGAGTGTCTGGGATTCACTTATTCTCTGTGCAGGTTTGGATGCATGCTGATCAGAGGAACGCAGGCTACCTTGGTCGACAAGAGTTCTATAATGCACTTAAACTTGTTACTGTAGCACAGAGTAAGAGAGAGTTGACCCCAGAAATAGTGAAGGCAGCATTATATGGCCCTGCTTCAGCTAAAATTCCCGCTCCTCAAATCAACCTAGCAGCAACTCCTGCTCCTAAAACAGTGGCACCTGCTCCCCAGCTGTCTGGCACAACACCAGCATCATCACCAAATGTTGGCATCAGACCGCCACAAGTGCCTGGAAATGCAGTCACAAACCAGCAGTATTTCCCATCCCAACAAGGGCAATTTACGAGGCAACACCAACCCCAAACCCAAGCTATGCCTCCTAATTCTTCTTCCCATCCACAACAAATTCTTGTAAGTCAAGGTATGCCCAGGGGAGGTACCGTGGTTGCTCCGCGACCCCTGAATTCAAACATCTCAACAGATTGGCTTGGTGGAAGTGCAGCTGGCCTGACTTCACAAGGTCCCAGTAGAGGGATTGGTGATCCTGCTACTCAGGATGGATTTGGGCTTAGTGCACCAGGTTTTACACCCTCTGTTCAACCTAGACCACAAGTGACTGCTGGGCAGATAGCAGCCCCTACACCTAAACAACAAGAAGCAGCCATCTCATCCAACCAACTAGCAACTAGGGATTCTAAATCAGTGGTTGTTTCTGGGAATGGATTTGCTTCAGACTCACTTTTTGGCGATGTATTTTCTGCCACTCCTGCTCAACCAAAGCAAAGTTCCTCATCATCTGCGCATTCTACAAGTAGCATACCTGTCTCGTCGGCTATTGTTTCATCTTCTGTCGGATCCCAACCTTCAGTTAAGCCAAGTTCCCTGGATTCCTTGCAGAGTACCTTTCCCCAGCAGCATGTGGGAGGGCAATCAACAGCAAGACCAAACCAGCAGGTTCCATCTCAAAGTGTCACCTCTGCTCCTTCAGCTGGTTTTTCTGTTGGAACTAGCAGTGCAGCTCCCAGTCAATCCCAGCCTCCATGGCCGAGGATGACTCAATCTGATATTCAAAAGTATACAAAAGTGTTTGTGCAAGTTGATACAGATAGAGATGGAAAGCTTACCGGGGAACAGGCGCGCAACCTTTTCTTGAGTTGGAGGCTACCTAGAGGTAGAATGCTACACATGACTTCTTTTATAATCATGCTTAAACTATGAGGTTTTGACATGAGCTCTTTGGTTTGAAGTATATATCTATGATGGACAGTGAAGGCACAACCTACAACATTTGTAAATCTAATGATGGCCATATTTCTGTAGTATAGCAGTTAGCTTAAGTTTTTTTACATAAATCAGTGGTGTTTCTTTCCAGTTTAAATATTCACATTATTTGGGTAGGAAGAAAGGAATCACTATATTAAGTATGTCTTATAAATAGTTGAGTCACTCAATTAAGAATTCAAGTGTTAATTACTTTTCTTGTCATTTTCATTGAAACCCTATGCTCTTTCTTTTCATAATGTGGTGTGATGCTTTGTAAGTAGATTTGAATTTGGGAATTTTTTTAAAGGCTAGTACTTCATTTCTTATTTACATTTCATTAATTTACTATAATTCTTGATGTTTCAGAGGTGTTAAAAAAAGTTTGGGATTTGTCTGATCAAGATAATGACAGCATGCTTTCTTTGAGGGAGTTCTGTACTGCTCTTTATTTGATGGAGCGTTATAGAGAAGGCCGCCCTCTTCCTGCAACACTTCCAACCACTGTCATGTCCGATGAGACTCTGTTGTCTGCCACAAGTCACCCTGCAGCTTCATATGGTGGTGGATCTTGGGGACCTGCTTCCGGTATTATCTTCCTTTATCATGCCATAAACTTTCATTATTAGTTTCCTTTCTCATGCATTCAATGTGGATTCCTCTTTTTAAGTGGAAAAACAAATCTCAACAGGTTTGCGACAACAACAAGTTGTGAGTGGTGCACGGCCTCCTCCTGCTGCCGCTGCAAGGCCACCAAGGCCTCCCACTGCTCCTCATGCTGATGAAAAACAGCCCACGCAACAAAAGCACAAAGTTCCTGTGCTTGAAAAACATCTTGTGCATCAACTCAGCCAAGAGGAGCAGGATACTCTCAACTCAAAGTTCCAGGAGGCATCTCAGGCTGATAAAAAGGTATTTCTTGTTCTTTTTGTGCACTCATTATGTGGGACTGTTAATTTTGTCTGGTACACTTGGTATCCATATATTAACATGTCTAAATGAGGCAAATTTGTTTTCATTTGCCATTAAAAAGCTTTGACATCAAGTTATAGAAAGAAGATGAGAAGCATATGAGATTATTGAACCTTATGCTCTTCTTTGAGTGCAGGTTGAAGAACTGGAAAAGGAAATATTAGATTCTAGACAAAAGATTGAGTTTTATCGTGTCAAGATGCAGGAACTTGTGAGTGTGCTCCCCATTTTATTTTTCTCCTTTATGACAGTCATTGTCTGTTATATAGGATGTCCTTCACTAGTATGTAAAATTAGCTTTGAAGTATTTGGGTTGAACTGTTTTTGCTGCATCTTGGCTGTCATGTTTTGACTATTGAGTTTGGTTTTGGAGGCAAGGTCCTCAAATCATTCTTTTTGACTGGATTGACAACTGATTGTGCTGATTTGTTGCGTTTAAGCTCTGGATGCATGCTCTTTTCATCATTTTATTTGCTATTGGATATCTCAAAAATGCACAAACTATAGCATAAAAGATTATAAAGCTGTGAATATGCTAAAAGCTCAAAACCAGAGGTATTAGTCTGTGGCATCTAAAGCCTTATTTAGAGTTGCGGGTTGAAGTGTTAAAAACCAAGTAGATTCAAGCTGGAATGGAATAACTATGCTGATAAAAGTAAAGAAATGAATCATTAACTCTCTTTTGTTATAGTTTAACACCCTCAGTTCCCAAGTGGATGTCCCAATGCTTAATACTTGGATTTCCTCTAAAATGTCCTGGGTTCAAACTGTGAAGAGTGATGGGGGTAGGGATTGTTTTCCTTTTCCTTTTTTTTTTTTTTGGGGGGGGGGGCCTTGGGCTCCTCCTGTTGAACCATACAAAAAAATTAAACGTTCTAATGGAGTGAAAAGAAAACTTGGACAGTTTCTTTTGGCAGCTGATCCTGTCATGGTTATTTAAGATGCACGAATCAATTTAATAAAGAGAACGAAGGTATTCTGCCATATTTAAGCTGTCTACTTTGTCTTGGAGTGGTTGAGTGAGAGACTAGGAAAATATATGTTCTTTGCTGATATTCCTAGATCTTTCTTCTGTTATTTGGCATCAGATTTTATATAAAAGCCGATGTGACAATCGACTTAATGAGGTCACAACAAGGGTATCTGCTGATAAGCATGAGGTATCTCTCTTTCTTTAGTGATTTGTTTATAATTTCTTAATTCTCCATGTAATATCAATTGCTTATTGAACTAACAGGAGCAAATCGTGTGTTTCAGGTTGAGACATTGGGAAAGAAGTATGAAGAGAAATACAAGCAGAGTGGAGATGTTGCCTCCAAACTAACCATTGAAGAGGCTACATTTCGTGATATTCAGGTAATTTAGGAACTTTGGTGGTGAATTTTATCTAACGTGCTTCTCTTTTCCTCTATATACACTTCTTTGGATGCTAAACAAACTTGTATTGTACTCAATAACTGTAGGAGAAAAAAATGGATTTATATCGGGCAATTGTTAAAATGGAAGAAGGGGGAGCTGCTGATGGTGTATTGAAGGTACACCATAATAGTCATTACTTTCTGGCAATAGTATGAAACTTGTGTGTAAGTTCTGGTTTTACTGACTTTTGCAGGAGCGTGCTGAGAATATCCAGTCGAATCTCGAGGAACTAGTAAAAACTGTGAATGAACGCTGCAAGCAGTATGGGCTGCGCTCTAAACCAACCTCATTGGTCGAGCTTCCATTTGGTATCTCCATGATGTTATCAACCCCCTGGCCTTTATATCACATGTCCCATCTTGAAATTTTTTGGCTCATTTAGATGATTGATTTACTTCAATTTGGCTACTTCTTTTACTTCTATGCAAAAAAGCTTGTTCTATGACAATTAAGCTAGACTTCATTGTTGTCATGTTACTCTAGGGGAAATACTCCATGTGCCCAAAAATGTTTCAAATCCCAGACTCCCAATTTTTTTTATCTGTTTTCTTTTCCTTCTCTCGCAACCTCACATTTTTGTATTTGCTTTCTACATCATGGTGGTGTTGGTAACATGAATGAAATGGTGGGAATGGGGATGAAAGTTTTATTCCCACTTTGCAAGTGTTTGATTGAAAGGAATGAAATATGAATGAGAATGGAGTGGGAATGGTAATGAAAATGAAACATAGTTTCATTCCTATTGGGAAAGTGGGAATATAAAACAAGGAATGGGAATGTTTTTTTTTTTTTCCTAAAGAAGGACATATTATTTCTTTTCATTATATAAACTATTTTTGCCACCATCATCACTGCCACTACCACCACTGTTGGTGGTAATAACATTTTGTTTCTAAAAAATTATTATTGTACCATCACTCTTCCAGCACCACCACCACCACCATCTTCCTTCCTTCTTTGGTCGTGGCATTAGTTTTTTAAAAAGTATACTATTGTTATTACTATAACATTATTACCACCCCACCAACTCACCCTGCTGCCACCACCGCCGCCACCACCACCACCACAATTATCTTTATTATTTTACTACCACCACTATTGATGAAATCATTTTGTAATCATTGTTCCTTTTCATATTAAAAATGAGGCATTCAAAATTTAAATTTCATTCTGATTTCTTGTTATTATTCCAAACACAATATTGAAATTGAGGCATTCAAAATTTAAATTTCATTCTGATTTCTTGTTATTATTCCAAACACAATATTGAAATTAAAATGGCATTCTGATTGCTCCATTCCGATTCCCGACCTTCATTCATGATAAACAAATAGCACCCAGGTCATTACTTACTCTTCCTCTTGATCTTTCTTTAGGCTGGCAACATGGCATCCAGGAAGGAGCAGCTGATTGGGATGAAGGTTGGGACAAGCTTGAAGATGAAGGTATGCTAAATAGTGTTCTGCTGATTTAGTTGACTTTGATTTCTTTACTTTACTTGACTTTGATTTCTTTGTTTTACTTGGAAGTGTACATGATGCTTTCTTTTCAGCATAAAGTCGTAAGGACATTAAAGTTGTAATCAACCTTGTTATTTGTGACTTTCAGGATTCATATTTGTCAAAGAGCTCACTTTGGATGTACAAAATGTTGTAGCCCCTCCAAAAGAAAAAACTTCAGTTCAAAAGGCCACTACTTCCACAGAAAAGGATTTAGGTGCTTCACCCTCAAATGCTGAGGTGAAGGCAGAAAAGGTTCCAAGTCCAAGAAAATCAAACTCTGAGAAAGATATTCCAGATCATCAACATGAGAATGGCAGTCTAAGAAGTCCTCCTGACAGTCCTGGAAGGACTACAAAAGAGAACCAATCCAATGAATTCCGAGACTCCCCATTCAAAGAAAGTGGTGCAGACAATTCACCCCATGCTAAAGAGACCCAAAGGTATGGTTTAATTTATGATTTTCACTTCTGTATATTTCTGTGGCCCTCTCTGAAAATCAAGTGTTAACAAAGCCCAAAAAGGTGTGTGGTCATGGCATGACAGTTGAGATGGGTCTGTCCAGCTCACAGCTTTCTGACTTTATTGCTTCATTTGGATGTCTAAGCTTACTGATATGCCTGTGCAGTGATGTGGGTGGTACTGAATCTGTGCATTTTGGTGAAAAAATTGTTGAACCTGGCTGGGGTACGTTTGATACTCCTTATGATTCAGAATCAGTTTGGGGCTTTGATTCTGTCAGTGGCAAGGTATGAAAACTTGGGTCTTGCTTTCTATTTGAAGTCGGCAATAGGACTTGTTTCTTGGTGGTTAAATATTATGGAAGTTGTTTTAGGAACAGATTGGTGCACGCATGCACTCATGTTTGTGTGTGACATATGTTGAAGTTTATTTAGGCAATTCTAATAATTTGCAAGAAATTGAAATGCTTAATATTTCTGGAAGGGGTGGGGGGTGGTTTGGCATTAGAACTGTTTAATCTCTCTGTACCTTTCCTTGTTCCTTTCTTGTTCTTTTCATACAAAAAACTGAATGGATTGATCTAATATTGTTCTTGCAGGACATGGATTTTGGCATTAGTGAATTTGGTTTAAATCCAATAAAAACAGGGTCCTCACATGGAGATAACATGCCTTTAGGGAAGAGTTCATTTATGTTTGATTCTGTTCCAAGCACCCCTGCTCATAACCAGGGGAACAGCTCCTATGCCTTTGCTGATTCTGTTCCAAGCACCCCTGCATATAACCAGGGGAAGAGCTCCTATGCCTTTGCAGATTCTGTTCCAAGCACCCCTGCATATAATCCAGGGAAGAGCTCTTATGCATTTGCAGATTCTGTTCCAAGCACCCCTGGCTATAACCCTGGAAAGAGTCCATTTTCATTTGCAGATTCTGTTCCAAGCACCCCAGCGTACAATTTTGGAAACTCTCCACGAAGGTTTAGTGAAGGTTCAGAGGACCACTCCTTTGACAGCTTCTCTAGGTTTGATTCATTTAACATGCAGGATGGTGGATTATTTCAATCTCCACGCCATTCGCTTTCAAGATTTGATTCCATCCGCAGCACCAAGGACTCCGATCAAAGTTATGGATTCCCGTCAAGATTTGATTCATTTAGAGAAGGAGGAGACTCTGATCAAAGCCATGAGTTTTCAAGGTTTGACTTTCTCAGAGAGCCCGATCAGAATCATGGGTTCTCGAGATTTGATTCCTTCAAAGAGTCTGATCAGAATCACGGGATCTCGAGGTTTGATTCCTTCAAAGAATCCGATCCTGGTCATGGGTTCTCATCAAGTTTCAGTTCATTTGGAGAATCTAAAGATCCTGATCATGGTCATGGATTCTCAAAGATGGATTCGTTTAATGCCCATGACAGTGGGTTCTTCCAATCTTCTGACAATTCTTCCTTGGCAAGGTTTGATTCTGTTCGTGGCTCTAAAGACTCCGAGAATCATGGGTTCCCATCATTCGATGATGCTGTTCCATTTGGCTCAAGTGGGCCATTTAAGACATCACTAGAGAGTGAAACTCCACGCGGAAGTTCTGATAACTGGCGAGCTTTCTAGGCAGGCGATGAACATCGGATCAATGTGCGGGGTTTTCTTCTGTATGGAAGCCTTATCGAGACATTTCTTGCAGTAGTATATAGTCTGTTGTGATGATGAATGAGTGGTTGTGTTGTGGTTCTAGCTTTTGTTTGATTTTGCAGATCCGATTTGTTTTCTTAATTTCCAACATTCAATTACACTTCTGGCCGGTTCTTTTGGTGTTGTAATTTTTGAACTCAAATGTTTGTGATATGGAAGTCAATTTTTTTCTTTTTCTTTCTTTTTTTTTAAAATCACCTCTTCTATTTATCCAAGGGATTCCATGGCGAGTAACAAAATTAGTCATGGAGACTTGTCTTTGTGGTTTCGATTTTTGAACTCAAAATGCCTTCTCGATTCTTCTCCCTGTCGCCATGATAGCTGAAACAGGAAAAGGTGTTGTGTACACTACAAGGTAGTATTTTCTTCGTGGGTAAATTCAGACCCACCAAGCTGCTGAAATGTCAGGTGGTCTGGAAATGCAGGGCTGAAATATTTTGGCCTGGCTTCGGTGCAAAACAAGTAAATAACACCAGCCTGTCTGTCATTGAAGACGATATGTTGCCGACCATAATAAATTGGATTTGGAAAATTATTCAGAGGTTGCTTTCTCTGCCCTGCCCTATCCTTCATGCTTGATTCTTACGATAGACATGGTAGATGTTTATTGTGGCGGAAATAAAAAACGTGTTTTAATTTATTTAAATAACCTTGGTCTTTTTTAGAGCCGCTGGATTGCATATAGATGGATTGTAGCCGTGGGATAAGGAATGATTAGCCCTGAAGACCTATCTAGTACCATGAAATCTCTTACACACAAGTGACAAGACGATGAGAAACCGGTTTCTCTCAAGAATAATATACCATTAAATAAAAATATAACCGGATTTTTTTAATAATATAATTACTTGAATATCCTTGCAATTTTGTTTTTTCTTTATTTGGGTCTAGGGGTGTTTTCTTCCTTTTCCTTGGTTTTTTTATTTTGTTTATAGAATAGATACTTATTTTTTTTATTTCTATATTTTTTTTAATATTTAGTAGGTTAATTTTTGTTTTTAATTTCATTTCTATTATTTAATTTTATTTTAAATTTGATCCTCATTTTTTTTTTATTTTTTTTTTATCTTTTTTTTAATCTTTTGTAGGTTAGTTTTTTTTTTTCAATTTCATCTCTCATTGTTTAATTTAATTTAGTTTTTATTTTAAATTTAGTTTTCATTCTTTGAATTACTATTTGTTTTATTTTTTATTTTTTTTTAATTCAATTTTTTTTTTCAATTTCATCATTCAACATTAGAGATTGCAATTTAATTTGAAACCAATAGATGCCGCCTCGACCCGTCCCGAACGGGTTGATGTTTTTTGAATGGTTACATTACCCAATAAGTAATGAATAGGGTATCAATATTATCAAAACATACCTAGAACCCACATGAATCTAAGCCAAAATATATATTTATATTATAAAAATATATTTGTAGAAGATTTTGATTTTTTTTAATACAATGTGATATATAAACATCTAGATTCTGACATAAAACACGCGTGCGTGCGCACGCGCACACATATATAGTTTAACAATTTGACACACACACTTCAAAATTTTCTATTAGTTAATTTATTTTTTATTTAATACTAAAAAGTTGTTAGATAATAGATATCCATAGAGATAAATAATTTCACCCCTTACCGTTAGGTATGACAATTTAATCCAAACTCGATGGATACCGACCTGAACGGGTTAATATTTTTTTTTATGGTTACCTTGCCTAATAAGTAATGGATATGGTATGAATATTATCAAAACCGACTCGAAACCCACTCAAACTTAACATGAAATGTATATTTATATTAGTTGAATATTTTCATTTTTTTAATGCAATATGATATATCTATATATTAATTGTGATATAAAATTATAATTTCATAATTTAACACACACGCGCACACACACACACTTCATATATTTATTTATTATTGAACAATAAGTAATAGTCATATGATTGATACCTATATGAATACCTAAAATTCAATTAATAATATCTATATTTCTTACTTGCTAGGTAACAACTAGAGTATATATATCAAGAAATTCAACAAAGAGGTGCTCATTGTGATCCATACTCGTCATTTCATTTTGACTTATTTTTTTGTTAACTTTTATCCTTTTATTACACTTTGTTTTGTTTTGGTTCCTTTTTCAACTGCCTTCTTCTTCTTCTTCTTTTCAAATCTCATCCCTTAATATTTTGTGATTGAGAATTTTACTTTGTTATTTTTTTAGGTTTACCTTCAATGAGGTTTCAAATATTAACATGGATTTACCTAAATATTTTTTTAGGTTCTTTATTGAATTTGTTTTTTTTTCAATCTTATCATTCAATGTTTGATTTATTGGAAATTAATCTTCATCTTTTTCTCGTTTTCCTTTCTATTAGATTATCTCAATCCTATGTTCATAGTCGTGAGATTAGCAGGTTGACACGACTTGACTAGGATATTCTTTTTTTTTTCATTGTTTTTTTTTTAAGTTTTGCATTTCAACATTGGATTATTTGATAATTTAGTTTTCAGTTTGCTTTTTAAGGGGTACCCTGATGTCATCGCTATGTGTAAATTTTGCGATGGAAAAAAAATTGGGTCGGCCCACGATATAGCGTGGGCCGACCATCTAGTATTGTATTAAAAAGTATGTTATAATGATAATTTTTTTAAAATAACATTGTAATTATTAATTTAAACAATAATGTTTTTCCAAAAAAGCTTATTTTCGACATAGGAAGGGGAAAACCTGAATATATATGGGCATGGACCAAGCTTGCATACCAAAGACTTTTATATATATATATATATATATATATATATATATATATATAGATGACACATCGTCTGCTCAATAATAATAAAATTATAGTAGAAAACACATCGTTTACTACACTAATTTTTCATTCATCTCTTGTAGCTAAAAAATCAAGGTCATTTCACTCCAATGAATAGTGAAATATCATTTCACTATGTCTTTGGATGTGTCACTATGTTCTCTTCCTGTTGATGCGGCTTGTATCGGTAATAGTGAGGCGGTTTATCACCGATGGAGCTTTCTTCTTCTTCCTTTTCTTCTCCATTGAAAGTTACAGGTTGGTCCTTTTTATTAATGATATTTCAACTTCAGTCCTCAATCTTTTAATTTTTAATTTTTATCTCTGATCCTTTTATAAAAGTTTTATTTGTTTTCAATTTTAATTTGTCATATGTTATTTTTTTTCCAACTTGGTCCTTATTCTTTTAATTTATATTATTCTTTCTTAGTCATTTTATAAAAGTTTTATTGGCTTTTAATTTCATCATTCAATCTAAAATTATGGTATATTATTGTTTTTCAATTTGATCTTTATTCTTTTTTTTTTTTTATTCTTTTTCATAATATGATAAAAACATTGTAGTCACCATTTAATTTATTTTTTTATTTTGATTTTTATCCTCATTATTTTAATTGTTATTTTTTTTGTTTTTTTGGGTCCCTTTTTTTTTATCCTTTTACGTGATTGCTTTTTTTTTTCCTCCCTGATTTCATCATTTAGCATAATATATATATATATAACTATTATACATATATGTGTTTTATGTTAATATTGTGATATTTATATATCATATTCTATCTAGAAAAAATCTAAATGCTCTACAAATATATCAATACAATATAAATATATATCTTGAGTTAGGTTTGGGTGGGTTTCAGGTTATGTTTGATAATATTCATACTTTATTCATTACCTATCGGATAAGGTGGCCATCCAAAACATAAATACTCACCCATTCGGTTCAGGTCGGTATCCATTGAGTTCATATTAAATTGTCATCTTTAGGTTTGAAAAGTTGACAGGGCTTACATCTTTTTTATTTTATTTTCTTTTCCAACTTCATTGTTCGACTTTAGTTTTTTAGAATAAAATGGCTTTGTGGTTTTCTTTAATTTCTTTTCTATTAAGTTATCCCAACATCATGACTTGGAACGTGAGTTTAGCGGGTTAACTCGAGTTGGCTCGTCCTTTATTGCCTAGGTAACGTATTTATCATGTTAACTCAGGTTAACTCTCACCGATTTTTTTATCATGTTTTTACCTAATTTTATCATTTTATATTTAATTGGCTAAAAATTAATGATTATTTTTCCACTTTGGAAAAAAAACTTTTTCTCAAGTTATTGTGATTTTTTTAAAAAATTTTTTACCATTTATTATCATTGCCTAATTTTTTTTATCTAATTAAAGTAAAATCAACTTATATTTGACCAATCAGGGCTATAACCCACATCATTGAGTTTTTTTTCCTTTAAAACTTGTTTGCAGCACCTAAATTAAAAAAAAAAAAATTAATGCTGACCCTTTGCATAACAATGACCCACATCTAGTTAAGAAACTAAAAATAAATTTATAACAATAAATATATATGATGTTATAGAAAACAAAACTTTTACTTTTTAAAAATATACATCCATTAAATCTATTCAACCATTACCTTACCTATTAATCCATTTAAATTCTATGACTAATTTTGATCAAATTTATAATTTGACATGCAGGAATTTAATTGAAAAAAAAAAGTCATTTAGGGGCTAGGTTTTTTTTTTTTTTTTTTGTGAAATCTGATTACCAAAAAACTTTTCATTAAGAACTTATTTGCAAGAGAAATAAAATACAGAGACCAAAGTAAAATTAAAAAAAAATGTACATACAACAAAATTTTATTGAATTGATATTAAGATGAAAAAAATAGAATAACCAAATATATATTTTAAAAAAACACAACTTCAAACATTTTACAATGCCAAGCACACACTTGCCCCTTTGTTGCACCAACGAGCATGCCAGTAGAATAGCGGTGTCTGCACCTGCTGGAATGCACCACCAATCTATGAGCAAAAAGAGGATTAGACGAAGTAGCAATTGCCTTCGGCAAGCTCAAAATATGAAAACAAAACATTGCATGAGCTCATACCAGTTTATTTTATTACAACTTGTAATATTTTCAATAGATGAATACAGAAATCTAATTAATAACTGCTCAAAACTGGAGAACATAGTCAAGTAACTCAAGAGGTCTTGGATGCAAATATCTCCATCAAGGAAGACCAGGTACCGGTGACAGCAATGATGACACCAAAAACCACAAAAGCCCCATCCAAAAGCAAACCATTCCAACCCAGCTCTTCCTTGAACACCAACAGATGAAACAAAGCAGGCAACACAAACCCCAGAATACAACACACGCTGCTCCCTACTAGAGACAAGAAATCTGCAAAATTAGGCACCAACAAAGCCACCAAACTCACTCCCAAAACAACTACCCATCTCAGCCATATAGAATACCTAGAATCACAAAACCTTCTCTCCACCACTTCATAAACTGGATTCATCATCAATGGGAATGTAAAGAACAGATTCACACACAAACCAATCTGCACAAGATTGCTCAGTAGTCCAGGTCCCAAATTGGTAGTGATTATATCCTTGGTATCTTCACCAAAAGCAAAGTAACCCAATACCCCAAAACCTCCATACAACAAAGAAATGAAAGCCATACATAACCCCAACACTCTACCAAAATTGTCCTTGTGTTTAGCTTCAGTCTCCAATGGCAATACCATACCAATTCCCTCAAAGGCATAAACAGCCACACCTAAACCATAAAAGAAAACAGAGAACCCACCAAAAGCTTCTAAAGCTGGCCTATTTTTCAAAAATACCATCACATCCTCTACCATAACCACTCCCATAGCTCCAAGATCAACAACATCAGCAAAAATACTAAGTGGGGCCAAATGGGTCAACGTT
>Ga0307515_10013425_pt1 | contig 15315 bp, 1 predicted proteins | sample 17_EM_MG_FD_194513 | JGI IMG/M metagenome (GOLD analysis project Ga0307515, IMG submission 194513) | Populus trichocarpa ectomycorrhiza microbial communities from riparian zone in the Pacific Northwest, United States - 17_EM | ecosystem: Host-associated > Plants > Roots > Unclassified | place... | reverse complement strand
ATTCCACTTAACTTATATTGCTAGCGTCTAGAACTATATAGTATACTTAATTACTAAGGTTCGTTGCGTAATATCTTAGAGTTTTTTTTCCGCCGTAGTTACTGCCTCTGGGTCTCCAAATATTTATATAAGTCGCTCCGTAAACCCCTCCTAGCTTAAGAATATAAACCGCACCTCCTAATTAGTGGTTGTTATTTTGTTTGCCTATATTTCTATAAAGTAAGGCTTAAATTACTTAAGTGCCCTTCCTAATAGAAACAGTCCCATATATACTATTCGATCCATAGGTGTAGGCAGCTTTACTCCTTCTTAGGTGACTTTAAAGTGCATTTATATAAGAAATCCCTTAAGCTTTAATCTTTCTCCTAAGTATTACTCGATTGATAGTAATTTAATCTTTACTACTCCTATCCTATTGACCCTTTCTTCTAACGCTGCACTGTTTATTATTAACTAGTTAACTATCTCTTATAGCTGTCCAACCGTCACAGGTTGCTAAGAGTTAGTGTCTGCTATACTAGTGTCGCCTCCTAACCTTAAAGTAGTTGCCGCCGTTAATAGCGTTATGGTGGCTGCTTTTAGTGGTATATTATTTAACTTTCTATACTTAATACTATAACTAGGTAGTAATTATGTAACGGAACCTTATAGCAGGAACTACAATGGGCTTATTATTAGGCTAGGTGTATAGGTAATGTAAGATAAAGTTAATAACGTAATAATAACTAGTGGAGTGGTTGCCTAACAGATTAACTCTAATTATATTCTAAAAATTACTATAAGGAAGGAACTATCTAGGTAGGGACTAAGGGTCCTTAAATATATAACTATACTCCTATAAAATCCTTCTTGTACATAATGTATGTATTATATATATTATACGTACGTTCCCTTTATACACTGCGTACACTGTATACAACGTTATGTGACCTTAGTTACTATTCCTTATCATATAGCTCTACTGGTTCCATTCTGGACTATGCCTAAATTAACTAACTAGCTTTTTCCAACTCTTCTCTAAGTAATTATAACATCGTACTTAAAGCGTCCGTAACATTTTAGTATATAAGGGAGTAACATAAATAGGTTAGACGCCCTCCCTACTAGTATAGTAAACAAAATAACTTAGTCCTGCTATATTACTTTAGACTTGCTTATTTCTTAACCTATACTAGTAGGGGGGGCGTCTAACGTATTAATATTACCCCCTTATAGTACTAGTAGTTAGTTATAAATATTCTTGCCTTAGCGCCGCCTTGGCGATAATATAGCTATAAATAATTCGCTTACTTACTAAAGGGATGGATTAAGTGTACTAAGTATATCTTTTAAACAGCCTATCTTCTATACTACTCTTTTATACTCTAAGCCAATTCTTTAAACAACTCTACTATAAGTATCCTTTAGGAATTAGTAGTATTAAAATAAGGACTATATAGGGTGTATACGCTGCACTTCCTAATCTGTGGAAAGAGCCAAAACTCTAAGATAAAGGTAGGCTAGAAGTGAAGCATATCTATATATTAAAATTTTAGCGGATAGCAGCTTCTACACTACTATAGTAGGTAAAAGAATTCGTTAGAGTATATATGGCTAGAGTTAATAGCTAACCGCGTCTTCTTAATAGTTATAGCGTATAAGTAAAACCTTTCTAGAGAGTAATCTAAATCGCTAGCTTACTATGTATTCTTAACGGTTATCCCTTAGCACGTTGATTTGGGTCTGTAAGTTATCGATAAGATCTAACTAATAGAATTAATAAGATCAAGGCTCTGTGACCATACGTGTACTTTTAATTCTGGCGTTCGCGCACGGGCCACTTCGTCTACGGACCCTAACGTGCTAAGGGATAGCGTATAAGCGGACTATATTAAGAAGGAGTATACCAGATAAATAACTAACCGTATACTCTTAACGGTTATAGTATATAAGTAGATCCTACTAGAGAGTAGTATGCTAGATTAATAGCTAACCGCGCGTTCTTAACGGTTGTAGCGTGTAAGTAGATCTTATTAGGTAGTAGTATACTAGATTAATAGCTAACCGCGTATTCTTAACGGTTGTAGCTAGTAAGTAGACCCTACTAGAGAGTGGTATGCTAGACTAATAGCTGACCGCGTATTCTTAATGGTTATAGTAGATAAGTAGACGGTAGACCCTACTAGAGAGTAGTATGCTAGATTAACAGCTAACTATATATTCTTAACGGTTATAGCTAGTAAATAAACCCTGCTAGAGAGCGGTATACTAGATTAATAGCTAACCGCGTATTCTTAACGGTTGTAGGATATAAGTAGACCCTACTAGAGAGTGGTATACTAGATTAATAGCTAACCGCGTATTCTTAATGGTTGTAGGGTGTAAGTAGACCCTACTAAAGAGTAGTATACTAAGCTAGTAGCTAACCGCGTCTTTCTAATTTTTGTAGCTAGTTAGTAAACCCTACTAGGGAAAAATATACTAAAATAATAGCTAACCGCGTTTTCTCTATAGTTATAGAATGTTAGTAAACACTAATATAGAATAGTACGCTAGATAGATAGCTAACTGCATTTTAATGGTTATAGGACGTAGGTAAACTCTACTAAAGAATAGTATATTATATTAATAACTAACCGCGCCTCAATAAGTATTCTTATTAGCTAACTATACCCTCTTTATTATTTATAGATTATAAGTATAAAGTTCTTTAAGTATTATATTTCATTACAAAATTATTAGCTAACTATAACTTTATAATAATCTATAGAGAGTAAGTTAAGTTATAATAATATACTTTATATAAATTAATATATTAAATCTTTTTTAATTATTCTAGGCGGTAAGTAAACCCCATTTAAGCAATATATAATAATAATAATTTATTACTTAACGTCCGATTCGGATCCCTATTGGGCCTACGCGGACTACTCCTTATATATATATAGGGAGAAAACTCTATAAGAAAACCCCGTGATTAATCTCCCTACCTTTTAGGACTCGCGTATAAGGCGCCTACGAGGCGCCTGCGAGTTACCTGTAGTGCTCTACTACTTTATTTATTTAACTTTAAGCAATATATAATTATTTATAAATTAATAATAGTGCCTCCTTTTAAACGTAGGTTGTAAGTAAAGTCGGCTCTAATATACCTCTTTATCTACCTTTTAGCTAATTATACCTCCTTATAATTATAGAAAGTAAGTAACCCTAGTTAGATTGTATCTCTCTATAAACTTATTATTAACTTTCGCCTTCTTACTATTATAGACTATAAGTAACTTCTAGTATAGTGTAAGGTAAGGATATGGATAGGGAGTCTAATAATAGAATAATAGGTATATTATATAGACAGAGACGAATCCTTAAGGGAAAAGGAGGAGTCTATATGCGAGGTAGGAAGGGTTTTCCCTAGGTACGTGCAGCGCATATACCTTACAGGCGAGTCACCCCTAAGTCGCCTATACCTCGAAGCTATATAACTATCTACTTAGGTTTTACCTAATATATAGCTAATATATCTTCCTACTAAAAAAATTACTAACTATGTTACTTTAACTATTGCAGGGGGTAAGTAAATTTAGTAGTTATATAGTATACTACCTTCTTAAGTTAGTAACTAACCGCGCCTTCTTAGCGGCTATAGCTACTAAGTTAAGGAAACCAGAATTAAAGTATATCTCTTAGGGTACTAGCTAATTGCGCTCTCTTCTTAATTATGGGAGGTAAGTAAACTTAGCTAGAATTAGCTACGTTTCTTAGCTAGAGCTTATTATATACACTTTAATAGCAATATAGATTTAGAGATACGCTAATAGAAGATAAGGAAGTATTGGACTTCGCTATCTATTTTGCAAAGCAGTTCGCCCGTACTTACTTAATGCCTAAAATACTATTAAGGCTATATAACTTGCGTATTAGTATCCCTATTAGATAGCTACTTAAATTACTAAGAAATAGCTATATTCTCTTTAATAATATATAAGAGCTAAGGGAGTTTAATAAGACATGCGACCTCTATAGGTTAATACTTTAATCTTACAGTAGTCTAGATAGTAGTGACGTAAAGGGAATTAATATTACTATTGCGCCGCAATTCTTAATAATCGAAGCCATAACTAGCGGTAGGATCGATTATAGCTTTCTAAGGCTCTATATAGATCTAGGTAGGTAGTATCTTTTAGTATCCTAATCTACTACGTGTAACGATCGCCCACTAAGCCAAACGAACACAACTGGCTAAAAAGGTACAGTATCGAACCGAATGGTTTAACGGGCTCGGTAACCGATATATATACGTTATATTGCCTTACACTACGCGTTTAGACTAGATTTTAATCTAACTATAATTAGACTTAGAAGCCGTAAGCATAAGTATTAAAGTTGGACTTCTACTCTTACTTAAAACGGGTACTGGGCTAAATTTTTCCTTGCTTTATAAATGGCTTCAAGACTATAATAATAGTTATAGTGATTATTAATATAATTTTACTAAAGATAGCGAATTACTAATAAGAGAACTTAATATTAGAGGTTTAAAAAACCTAAAGAGGTTACTTCTTTATAATACCAAGGGTAAAGATACTTAGGGTAAATATATTGCCCTGTCTTATTGCTAGGGGGTACTATACCGCTTTATACTAAAAAAGAGACTACATATTAAGACTTACTACTAAGAAATTAAGTTCTATAATCTACTAAAAACGTTTTAAAATGCTGTTACCGTTACTAGGGAGCTTGGCGTATAGTTTCTTTAGATTAATTCGCTTTATATAATATAGAATAATAAAGAGGATTAGTAATAAGAGTTAAAATATATAGAGAAGGTATTTGCTTTAGTATACTACACTATTGCCGCTACCTCTGCTAAGAACTTAAATAAAGACTTTCTCTCTTAACCTATTAAAGAGTTAATTAAACTTATAGACAATAGTATAGACACTCTATTTAGTATCTATTTGTATTAATTTAATAATATGGGTAAGTCGTATCCAGGGGCACGAAATACGTATAGTATCGTATGCTCTTTTAGATGGTGGTAACTGTCGATTCTATTAAGGTAGACTACGCAGTCTATATACTGACGCGCCCTCCCCCTAATTAGTTAGTGCTTTGTAAATAAGTGGTTAGTGCACTAAACGCGTAAACACGCGTTTGGTACACTAGGTGCTGTAATTATATAGTATTTATGCCTATAAAATTAGCGGAAATTTTAATTATAATATAGAAAATAGAGAACTAAATAAACGTGGCTAGGTGTTATAAGAGCGAGCCTTATTACCTTAGACAATCTATTTTACCACAACGCATATATACTAGGAGTGCCGATCTATAACCCGCTGCAATAATCTAACTTAAATTAAGTAAGTATTGTTTAGTATAGTCCGATCTTATAATTACCCTATATTTATACATTCCTATTTATTTATACTAATTTTATAAGCTAATATATATTTTTAATAGAGCAAGGCCTTTAAACTTACTAAGTAGTTTCTAATTTCTAATAACAACTATAGGACTATTACGGCACTGGCAGAATTTGGTAGAACTTCGCGGCTACGTAACTAGAGGATCGCATAAAAGAACCCTACTTTGACCGGCGCTGCTCTTTTTCTCCTTTCCTTTTTCTAGCTTTAGATTCTCGTTTATAGACAATCCAATTGTATAGGCTTGCGCGTCCCTCTTACTATGCTCGTGCCTTAATTAACTAAGTCGCTAATAAGGACCACCTTCTAGAGGTATAGCCTCTACGTTTAAATATATCTTTGCTAGTTACTTAGAACGCGCCATTATATATAGCAAAGATAGGCTATATATAATCGCCGGACTTAAACGCAGACTAAAGGAACTTTACGGGACGGAAAGTTCGTATAGTATTATCCATTGTTGCCTTAGCAAAAGCCTACTCTAGTAACGGTCTAGTAAGGTATTAAAGGAAATAAGCGATCGCGAGATTAAGATGGTCCTATTATGGTTCTAGATAAGATATAAGGGAAATATTCGTTATAGAAATATTCCTAAGGTTAACACAAGCTAGAACCAAGATATTAAACTTATCCCTACTAGTTTGAGCGGTCGAGGTTAGTGTATATTAGCGGCTTTGGTTACGCGAATTTTGCAAGATTACCGTATTGCGCTGTTACCTAATACAACCCGTAAAATAGAATATGTAGAAGGCCGTGCTATCGGCTATATTTAATTTAACGACAAAAAGCAAGTTAATATTGGATGTCTAGGATGTATTATTATTATACGGCGTAATCTAATAGTTAGAATAAGTTTAATTAAGACAGTTAGAAAATGGTTGTAGATATTTCCTAGAATAAGAAGTTAAAGCTAGGTAACCTTTCTATAACTAACTACCAGACCTTATATATTACCCTATTTCACTAGCGTTAGCACTACCCTCATATGGTTAAAATAACTTACGGACTTTGGAGTTACGGGGTCTACTTTTATATATTTATACCACTTGATTTCTATAGATTTACAATTAAGTCGCTTATTTAATACCCACATACTACAAAGCTTATACTTTCTTATGTCTTAGTTATCTTATACGCCGCTAGCGGGCAGGCATATAGAGTAGTGTCTTAAAGGCTTAGTATTAAATGCCAGTTACTCTAGAAGCTTAATTGCGCTATAGAGTCCCATAAAAACTCTAAAATGGATATAATATATAAAGAAATATCCGACCTAGTTGTAAGTACCTATTAGCCGATATTCTAAGAACTTGTTTATATTATTAAGGATAGACCTTAAAAGAATAATCTATATATATTTCTAAATCCAGATACCTTTAAGTTGTAGTTAGTTATACTTAAGGGCGAAGCAAAACTTATTAAATAACAGACTCCTATGTTACCTAGAATGTCCCAAACTAAGGATTTATTAAATACTAAAAGCACTCTACCTAAGTTTCGCTCTTTAGAGGTTAAGGTATTAGATAAACTTCTAGGAGCTAGGATATTAAAAGTCTTAATTAATGGCCAGATAAGCTATTATAAAGTAATTACCAAATACACCTATAAGTCCATTGCTTAAGAATTCAATTTGCTATAATAGATACTAAATACTAACCTTCCTTATATTTACGTGCTAAAGCCGGTTAGATACGTTAAGTTAGATTATAATAATATAATTACCGTACTTTATAACTATATTTAAGCCAACCTAAATACATCAAACCTTAATCTAGTCCGAATCGATTCTATAGACAAATTCCGAAAAGCGAAATAGGCAAATTAAATTCGGCATACTGTTGCCTAACTTTACAACATTAGTATTATCTAGGGTAATGGGAAGCTAGGAAATATATTAATTGACAAGGACGATAATACATAAATAATTGATTTTAAAGGGGGCTAGATAAAAGGTTAGATAAAGCCGGAATTAACTAAGACCGTTAAGGGTGACTTATAAGCCCTAAAGAATATTATTAAGTTTTTAGAAGTTTAGCTACTAGTTAATAATAACTAATAGTTATCCGGATTTTTAATAGGGTATTAATCTATTACTAGTTCCCTAGGTAAATTACTATATTAATATACGCGGTGTAACGGAACCTTGTAGCAGGAACTACAATAGGCTCGTTATTAGGCTAGGTGTGTAGGAAATGCAAGTACAAAAGTCAACAATGTAATAATAACTGGTGGAGTGGTTACCTAATAGATTAACTCTAATTATATTCTAAGAATTACTATAAGGAAGGAACTATCTAGGTAGGGACTAAGGGTCCTTAAATATACAACCGTACTCCTATAAAATCCTTCTTATATATAATATACGTATACTCTATCTACTCTATTATAGATTACGTAGATTATACAGATTATATAAATTACCCTACGTAACCTTAGTTACTATTCCTCGTTATATAGCTCTATCGGCTCCATTCTAGACCGTGCCTAAATTAACTAACTAGCTTCTTCTAACTCTTCTCTAAGTAGTTATAATATTATACTTAAAGCGTCCGTAACACTATCTCCCTCCTCTTTATCTTTATCCTTAAAGATTTCTAATATCTCTAAGTCGTTTATTAGAGGTATAATATCCGTCTATTTAATTTAGTTAATATTATTGCTTATTATACCTAAAGCAATTTCTTCTTCTTTAACTGCTTATCGTACTCGCACTATTGCTGCGATATTATCTCTTAGTGAGATTATACCGTTTCCGTGTTCTTGCTATTTAAAAAAGGGGTTAGTTTATATTACGTTAGCGAACCTATCTTCGCAATAACTATCCTCTTACTTAGAGTGCACTAAAGCGAATATTCGTTCGTCCTATAACGTTTACTCCGTCTTTAATGCTAAATATACGCGACCTATTACTCTTAATAGTTGTCTAGTTTCCTAATTAATTTATCTTAGAGTCTTATATTTAATCTACTGCTGCGCGGCTAGATAATAAACTATCTATTGCTCTTACTAAATTGTGTTATTCTTAGGACGCTAAATAGGAGGCTGCCGATGCTTAGTAATGAGCCCTTAAGTCTTATCTAGCGGCGTCCGCTTAACTAATCCGTCTTAAAAAGGTGTGTAAGAAGGTTTGTTTTAAGGAGTAGAAACTTATAAAATAGGGTCTATAGGAACTAGGTGATAAAAAAACGGATTTTTTTCTAACTAAGAAGGAAATAGATCTAAGTAGCTCAGCAACTGCTCTTCTTAGGTCCCCCTTAGGTGACTTATTTTTTAGTAATCCTTCTTTATTAATGCTGCCTAACCTAATCTCTTCTAATACTCCTATACCTTTCCTATAGTGTTCTTTAAATTCTCTAGTAGCTCCTAGGGAGTCTTAATGTAGCCTATCTACTTTACTTTATACTATATTTTATTATTAATATCCTTATAACTAACGGTCTTTAAAACTTACTATTTATCTTCTTTTTATCCTCTATACGTATCTACTTCGTAAACTAGTAGCTTAATATCTCTATATACTAGCTCTAGTATTACAATATACTATATAGGGTAGATCTTTATTTTAGCTAGTAGGTTTAACTTAAATATAACTAGTAAAATCCTCTGCTTAATTTTAAAAGGTCTTAGTCTAATATAGTCTAACTTTTTACTTAGTTGTTAACTCTTAAAATTTTTATATAGTAGCTATACTTTATCTCCCTCCTTAAGATTTAGTCCCTTAGATCTCTTAGTATTATAGTACCTTTTTATTCTCTTTTATACTGTCTTTACTATTTCTATAAGGTCTATATAAAGATTTATTAATATCTTTATCCTTTCTTTAACTATGCTACTCATTTTCTTCGCTTATTATAGTAATAATAATATTCTTAGCTTATATCCGTAATTCGCCTTAAATAGTAATATACCTATTTTTTCTTAAGGTGTTATATTGTATATAAACTATATAACTAGTAATAATAATACCCAATTATTCTATGTGTAATTAATATAGTGCCTTAAATACTGCTCTAGTGTCTAATTTAGTTTTTCCATTTAACCGTCTGTCTATAGATAATATACGGTAAAAGTTATTACTTAAACTCCTTACTCTGCTAAGAACACTTCCTAAAATGCTGCTACGAATCTTAAATCTTTGTCCGATATAATTTTACTTAGTACTCTATATCTTATAAACACTTCCTTAATATAAATTCTAGCGATATCTTCCGCTGTTATTTCTTCTATATATGCTATAAAGTATCCCCACTTTGTAAGCTTATCTACTATTACTAAGATCGCGTTATAATCTTGTCTGGTAATAGGATCTCTTAACTTAGGTAACTTAATAATAAAGTCCTATAATATAACCTCCTATAGTCTCTCTGATATTTTAATAGGTTGTAGCCCTCTATATAGCTTATACCTTATTAGTTTATTCCTTTAGCAATCTAGATATTCCTTTATAACCTTTCGCGCTAAGCCTTAAATTCCGTTAATAATATACTCCTCTTAAAGTCTTAACACTAAGCCCGTAGCCCTATTATATCCTTAAGTTATTCCCTTATAGAATTCCTTTATAAATTACTCTAATATACTTTTTAGAATGTATATCGCTTCTTAATTCTTATATATATCTATCTATAGATCTTCTAGCTATACTTCTAGAATTCTTTATACCTAAAAGCTCCTTAGTAACTTATAAACTTTCTTTAGTTCTTCTTAAGTTGCTATAATTTTTGGATAATTATACCTAATTAATCTATCTATGTCCTTTTGTAGTAAAGCCCCTAATAGCTTCTTATTGTTTTATAGTTTAGCTTTTTAACTTAGAGCATCCGCTTATATATTATCTATACCTTTAGTATACTAAATCTTAAAATGGTATTCTATAAGTATCTTTACCTATCTAACCTATCTTTACTTAAGTTCCTTTATTGTTAAAAATCCTGTTAGGTTCTTATAATCTATTTTAACTATAAATAGTTTCTCTATACTTTATAAGAATACTTTTTATTTTTTTTGTACTGCAACTATACCTAATAACTCCTTATTATAGATGTTATAGTTTAACTCTAGTAGTATTATCTTCCGACTATAGTATACGACTAGGTGCCATTTATCTTAATATCTTTATATAAAGTACGCCCCTAGTATATAGTTTAATATGTCTATCTCTACAACCGTCTCTAGTTTTAGTTAATAGATCTTTAGAACTAGCTCCTAGGTAAATAACTCTTTAACTTTCTTAAAGAGTTCTCTTTATTCCTCTCCCTATACCTATAGTTCTTCTTTCTTTATTAATTACATAAATAGCTTAATGTCCTTTAACCACTGCGCTATAAACCTTCTATAGTAGTTATAAAACCCTAGGAATAATCTTAACTATATAACGTTCTTTAGTTCCTACCAATTTACTATAGCCTTAATCTTCTTTAGATCTATACTAAGTTAGCCTAGTTTAATAATAAATTTAACGAAATTAGTCTTCCTAGTAAAGAACTCGCATTTCTTAATTACTACTAGTATCTGTTCTTCTTATAGTCTCTTTAAGACCTATTTAACGTATTCCCCGTATTCTTCCTTAGTTATTAAATAAATATTATTATTATTAAAGTATACCATAACAAATTTATCTAAGTATTCTTCTAATATATTGTTAATATGCTTTTAGAACGTTACTAGCGCGTTTATAAGCCTAAATTGCATAACTAATAGTTTATATAGTCCTTCCTTTAACCTAAAGGCTGCCTTCTATTTGTTGCCTTCCTTAATCTTAATTTAATGGTACGCCTATCTTAGATCTATCTTCGTAAAGATTTATACGTTACCTATCCTGTCTTAGATTTCGCTAATTAAGGGTAAAGGATACCTATCCTTTCTAGTAATGCTATTTAACTATCTATAGTTAATACATAGCCTTAGTTTGCTATTCTTCTTTAGTATAAATAGTACTGGATAACCTACTAATAACTGTAATAGTCTGATATATCCCTTTTATAGATTTTCCTAGACAAACTCTTTTAATGCTCTCCCTTCTTCTTTAGTAAGCTTATAGATTGGAAAGAACCTTAGACTTATTCCTAGTTCCAATTCTATCTTATAGTCCCATACTATATACTTTAACAGCTTTTCACTTTTTAGTGACTATAGTTTCTTGCCATACTTATGGTATCTTTTTAGTACATAACTTAAGCCTCGCTCAGTCTCTTTGTATATTACTCCTACTTAATACTATACTAACTTGGCTTATTATTGCATTTTATATTATTAAATATTTTTAATATCGATCTAACCTATAACCTAATTAATCTTTGGATTATATTTCTGTAACTAAGGCATTTCTAGTACTGCCTTATTATTTCCTAATAGTAATATATTAAAAAACATCTTAATTTGTCTCCCTTTAATAGTTAACTAAATAGGTCCTGTTTTAAGATTAATAATGCCTCCTCCATAGGCTATTAGATCTCCTAAAATTATCACTAATAGGTAAAGTTTCTCCTTTTATCTATAAGGCAATCCCATTCTCTTAACTACTACTAGTAAGATATGGTTCCTTATTGCTCTACTATCTATTAGCACTTTAAACTACTAATCTTACTAATTAACTTATAAATTTAGGTATTAACCTTAAATTCCTTTAAGGGTCTAAGGCTCTACTATTGGCTCCCTCTAGTCCTATGGGCCTTTACTTTTCCTAACTATTAGCTACTTAATCTTGCTTATACTTAGTCTAGCTTAGGCTAATACTTAGTTTACTTTTTATCTTTAATATACTATAAACACGTATTCTCTAGGCATTCTCACTACTATTATCTATTTAGGCATTCTTCTATAAGGAATCTTCCTAGCTAAAGTATTAAGTCTCCTAACTCCTAAACTTCTACTAGATACCAGCTATATATATACTTAGCATTTTAGTACTTTTTTTCCTCTATTAACTAATATATTCTCATAGGGTTCTTCTAATTCTTTTCCTTTGGGTTTTTATATATTTTGTATATATTATCTATATATACAATCCATAATAGCGTATAATATACTTAGTGTCTTAAGTTAACTCTTAGTTCGTTTTTATCCCTAAGTTTAAACCTTTATCGTATTAATCTAAACGTTATAACTTTATTTATAGGTACTAAAATATATCTCTTACTTCTCCAGTCCTCTAAACGTTCCTTTAGATCCTTTAACGTTATAATTAAGGCTCCTTTAATATAATTTATAGCCTTTTCTATAATTAGGTGGTTTTAGATAACTTTTTCGTCTAACTATATATAGAAATCTTCCCACTTATTATTGTGCCTTTGCCTATACCACTTTTGGTATAGCTACTAGAGTATATACGGCTTATTTATAAGGAAGTATCTTCTTATTACTACGTCGTAATAGCCTTTAGTATATCGTTCCTTAAATCTAGTTAGAATCCCTAGATCCTCTTCTTATTCCAGTTTAGTAAGCCACTTAACTCTTAGTGTGCCTACTCTCAGCCTATTAGTAATTCTTCGTACTAGCGCTCTGTCCCTTATACATCCTAATATACTAAATCTTTTATCTAGTTTCTATTCTTACTATAAGGTAATTCTCGCTCTAAACTCCTCTATAGTTTCTTTCTTTTCGCGTTTTACAAGTAGATCCTTAAAGTTATTTTACTTCTTAATCTTGCTATTAACTTTTTAATCTTTAGGCCGAACACTATATTCCCCTAATAAGTCCTCTAGGTCTATATATCTATCTTCTAGTCTAGTTGCTGTTTATGCTATAGATTCTCTAATCTATAAAGAAGCCTTTTGCCTCTTACTTATAGGTGTCTTAATTCGTTCTCTAAATTCTTAGTCCCTTGGATTCTTTAATCCCAAGCTTGCTTCTAACTTAAGCTTTACTCCTACCTTAGTCTAACTAGGCTTGCTTAGTGTTTTTATCTTATCTTAAGAGTTTTAAATCTCACTTATCTTGTCTTAAGAGTCTTATGCCTATAGGAATCTCTATCCCAAGCTCATTCGTATATCTTTAAACTAAGCTACTGCCCTACTCTATTAGTTTTCGTCCATTATAGGTCCTTAAGCTTACCTTATCTTATCTTAAGAATCTTAGTCGTCTCTTATCTTGTTTTAAGAATCTTAAGCCTTTGGCTTCTTGCCTTTATTAAGTGCCGAAGTAGTTCGCTATCCTACTTCTCTTGCGTTTTATAAAGCGATAGACATTATATCTAGTAGGGTTTTAATCCCTACTAATATTCCCTATTTTATAGTGGAATTATCCTCTGCCTTTGGTATAATATCTTTAAGGTTTATATACTCCTAGTAAGTTGCTCTTATTACCTCGTTATTATAAAATGTTTTGCCTTTATTAAATTCATCGTCCTTAATGTCCGATCTATAAACTGGTTCGTTAGTTCCTCTATACTATATAGATTTTGGCTCCTATAGCTAATAGCTTACGCCGTACTTAGCGTCCTTATAAATTTGGTATGCGTTGTTATAGTAAAACGTAAAACTTTTAATTAAATACTCTTTTGTTCCTCGCAATACACTATTATCCCTCTATATATATATATTTTCCGCTATTAATCTGGTTCCCTTTATTACATAGTAACTCTAACCATTTTTACAATCCCTTATAAAATAACTCTATTTTCCGCAATTTATGTAAGCTCTATTTTTAAACTATTAATTTTGCTATAGAGTTCGCCTAAACGTCTTCTACTAATAAGATCCCTGGTTTAGCCTCTACTCCTTAGTCCTATAATCACTAAATCCTTAACCTTTAGGTTTCTATAGTTTCTTACTCTATCTTTTATAAGCTTCTTTAGTACCACTTAGGTCTATTAGCTCTACGCTATACCATATTTTCTAATTTAGCTTTAGTTATTATGTGCTCTACGCCTTATATAACTGTAAAACTTTATCCTAACCTCTCTTAGTCTATTCCCTTTGGTAAATCCAATTGTTAATCTTAATTGCTTAATCTATTAACTCCCTTAGGGTGTCCGTATCTTTTATTAGGATAATCGCGTCCTAGACTTTAGCCTTAAGTTCCTATTTATACTATGCTATAAGCGCTTTATTATTCCACTTTACTTATATTGCTAATATCTAGAACTATATTATATACTTAATTGCTAAAGTTTATTACGTAATGTTTTAGAGTTTTCTTTTTACCGTAGTTGTTAATTCCGGATCTTTAAATATTTACGTAAGTTGCTCTATAAATCCTTCCTAGCTTAAGAATATAAATCACATATCTTAATTAGTGGTCGTCATTCTGTTCGTTTATATTTCTGTAAGATAAGGCTTAAATTACTCTAGTGCTCTTCCTAATAAGAATAGTCCCGTATAGGCTATTCGATCCATAGGTGTTGGTAGCTTTACCCCTTCCTATAAAACTTTAAAGTGCATTTGCATAAGAAATCCTTTAAGTTTTAACCTTTCTTCTAAGAATCTCTTAATAGATAGTAACTTAACCTTTGCCACTCTAATCCTATTAACCCTTTCTTCTAACGCTATATTATTAGCTATTAGCTAGTTAATTACCTCTTATAGTTGTCCGACCGTCACAGGTTGCTATAAGTTAGTATTTGCCATACTAGTGTTACCTAACCTTAAAGTAGTTATTGCCATTAATAGCGTTATGGTGGCTGTCTTTAGTGGTATATTATTTGACTTTTTATATTTAATACCGTAACTAGGTAGTAATTGTGTAACGGAACCTTGTAGTAGGAACTACAATAGGCTCATTATTAGGCTAGGTGTGTAGGAAATGTAAGTATAAAAGTTAACAATGTAATAACAACTGGTGGAGTGGTTGCCTAATAGATTAACTCTAATTATATTCTAAGAATTACTACAAGAAAGGAACTATCTAGGTAGGGACTAAGGGTCCTTAAATACATAACCGTACTCCTATGAAATCCTTCTTATACGTAATATACGTG
>Ga0307515_10013424_pt1 | contig 15316 bp, 9 predicted proteins | sample 17_EM_MG_FD_194513 | JGI IMG/M metagenome (GOLD analysis project Ga0307515, IMG submission 194513) | Populus trichocarpa ectomycorrhiza microbial communities from riparian zone in the Pacific Northwest, United States - 17_EM | ecosystem: Host-associated > Plants > Roots > Unclassified | place... | reverse complement strand
GTTCTCTGCGTTTTTCTCTCCTCTCTTTTTCTCTTTTTTTTTTCATTTTTTTGCTCCCTATTGCTTGCCTCTCTCTCATTTCCCCCTTATTAGGTCAGTAGAGGAGGCATATATACACACACACACACACACGCACGCAGCTCTATTTAGGAAACAAACATTACACTAATCAAGGATGTAAATCTCGACTGATTTACAATCAAATAAAACCAATTAGGAAACCAAAATATTCTGATTTATATTCTAATGATTCTCGTAATCACTTTCCTCATTAACACACCATCCCAGCCATTTGTGTTAAGGATAAAATCCCAACCATTGGATGATGGTGAGGTCCCCCTTTTCATGTCATTTTGTTGCTGGCACAGAGGAGGCACAAAAGTTGTTGTCTCCTTTGGATTGAAGCTGAAAAAAACATGATCTGTAGCTCCAAAATCAAGCGAGAGAATCATGGAAACTAGCAGGAAGTTGCAGAGAAAAGGAAATAATTGCAGATGGGGAGGGGTACTGTTCAAAACACAAATGAACAGTACCATGCTAATTAATTCCTATGGGTTGTTTCATGCTGCCAAGTCCCAAACGATGGTGTTTTTTCTTTATGAAGAGAAGCAAAATATAATCCAGCATGGCAACCAGTAACAGAAATTATTGTGACATTTTCTGATCCAGTCCCTATTTTCCAATTCCTTCAACGAAACCAATTATCTTTCCGAGGTTTAAAATTGGTCTTTAATTAACCCGATAAATTCTTGAAATAAGTCGGGTCCCTCAAATCAGACCTACAAACTCAGAATCTAGCCGCAATCTTTTTGGTTAGAAAGGGTCTCCTGATCTGATTCAGAAACTGATAATGCTGAGCATCCCAATCTTACTGAGAGTCTGACATAAGAACAGTGGGCTCTAGGACCCAATAAAGGCGCATATCAATTCTTTAACATGTCATGAATGAAAAAATATAGCTAGGATGGTCAGATATTGCATGAAACCAAATCAGAATCAAAGCTTAAGTTGGAACAAAATTGGTATTACAACAGAATTGCGACAACAACATAATTATTTTTTAGTGCAAATTCTAAGGGGTTTATTTAACCTTAAAGACCAGATAAAGAGGGAAATGAATTTAGCATCATGAAGACTCCTAATTAGCCTAAGAAACCTGACGATTTTGGCAGCAAAGGGGGAGGATAAAGAGAGCAAAAAATAGTTGAAACAAGATTCGAAAAACATTTCTTTCTTCTCTATTTTTTTTTAATTTTTCAACAATCATGAGCTAAACTCTTGCATTCGGTTCAAGAGAGGTACACACCATCTCCAACACGTAGGGCCTAAAAATGAGTTACAACAAAGAGCATGCAGTTGGACATATGCAACGGCTGTAACTGTTTTTGGGAAGAGAAAGGGTCACCTTCCCTCTCTCTTTGCAATTATACCCCCTTTTAAATGAGAGGGGGTGTTTGGGTGCATGTTATCTTTGGTTCCTATCCCTCTTTTGAGTTATCCTAGGGCTAGTTTAATCCTCCATATATCTTAACCTAGGATAGGTCGACCCTCTTCCTCCAGGATTTTCTTTAAGGTTGGTCGATTTATATCCTTAAATTCTTCCTAATATTGGTCGGCCAAAGACTAAATTTTTGGTGGGTATTACAACACGCATGGATTTGTCAGCGTATAGTTGTCGTTGACTCAGAAATCATCAACGTAAACTGTGTCGCTGCCGATTTAGAAATCGGCAATGAAAATTATATCGCTGGCTGCCAATTCAGAAATCGGCAATGAAAATTGTATCGCTGCCAATTTAGAAATCAGCAATGAAAACTATGTCGCCGCCAATTCAGAAATCCCTGCACAGTGATGGTGGAGTCGTTTCTGGCTTTACTTTTTTTTGGGTGTTTACAAAAAGGTGTTTTAGGTTGGGAAGACATGGTCGTGTGGAGGGATTTCAGACCCACACATCTTATAGGCTATGTGGGAAGCTTATATACAACACATGATGTCTGAGCATTTCGTGTGGTGGTTACAATCCGGTATAGAGAACCGAAATAGGGAGATTCATGGTTCAATTGCCATGCACACTAGATGATCCATTCTGTTCGTTTCACATGCAAAGCGGATGATAAGATTCTATTTTATTACATACATTTTTTTAAAAAAATTGTTGTTTTATATGAAATTATTTAACTAATAGCAGCTTCCTTTTGCAGACTATGATTCCTAGACACAATCAAAAACTGTAGGAGCTTTTTGTTGAAACTCACATGCAAAATGAGTACCGTCAGAAAAGGATGCAACAACTCGTGGATAGCCGAGCTCAGAAGTTCGTGGTAAGTTGGATTTAAATAATGTTTTTCTTAAGTTATTATATTTTTTCTAAATTTGATGACTTGTTTTTTCTCTTTTTTTCTAGAAACATATAACACTTGATTGTAGGAGAGATACGAAAATGATCCTTCAACCCATCCAGAACTCAATCCGGATTTGTATTTGAAGCCGGATCGTCTGGTGGACTTGATAGAAATCAGTTTTATGGTATCTTAAGCACTACAACCAAGGATATGCGGATGAGCCATATTGTATCGACAATTGATTCCTCTTAATTGGATTCGAGCTTCTGATATCTGGCCATCCAGGCTTTTGTACGAGAACTAGTTAAAGCTTAGATCGTCCGGCTTAGTGCTGAGACAACCCAACTTAAGTCTGAGACAACTGAACTTAGGCAATTGTAAGAGGAGTTATTGTCAAGCCTCAGTGGTACATATGGTCTGCCTCGCTGCTCACCTAGTCCTGACAAAGATTTGCCTCCTCTTCCTCCTCCTTTAGCTTCTTTCCTCTAGATAAATTGTATTCAATAATATTTTTATTTTATTCCTTTTATTTTATTTTTTGTTTTGTTTATTTTATTTTTAAAAAATATTAAATACATGACATAATTACCGATGAGATAATGATCATAAACAGGATTACTGACGAACTATATCCCTTAGAAAATTCCATAGAGTTTGAAAAAATTTACAGGACTTTGCCACTGACAATTATAGATGAAATTACCCATAGACGTTAAATCACAAACAGAATGACTGAAAAAATAAATCCCTTAGAAAGTTCTGGAGAGTTAAAGAAATTATAGGACTTTGCCACTGAAAATTATAGAAGGAATTACTGATGGACTAAGTCCCTCGGTAAGTTCGAGAGAGTTGGAAAAGAATTACATGACTGCCACTAATGTGAATCTTCAACGGGTTAATTTCATTGGTAATATGAATTAGAATACCGCTGTAATTGCAAGGAGTTTATTTTGTCTATAATATGCAATACTTACTGACAAAATTACTGACATAATAATGCTGGTAAAATCTTTTTGTTTGACGTGTTTTTTCCATCTGTAAATTCATTAATAATTATCTTACCAATGCAATGACCGACATAATATAAATCATTGATGACCAGTTACCGTCTATGATTTTATTGATAATTTTTTTCCAAATAGAATCAGTGTTCAAACACCGATAGAATATTCCACCGCTGTTATGCAATACTCTGGTTGTGGAACTTCCACGAGGGCTTTTAGGGCTGTTTCATCTCCTCTGCAACCCTCTTCACCAATAACAAGGCTCTAATTGCTTCACTATTGGCTCTCCCTTCGTGTCCACCTCCACCACAGAATGCTCCCATGATTGCCATTTCTAGGGGTCTTCTCATACTTCTTGGACATTTTAATCAGATATTCTCCATAAGCAACTGCACTTGCAACCTTAGGATAGATCTTTTCAAAGTCGAGACAATTGAAAGGAGGAAAATCTATAGAAAAATCCATATTGATTCCCCAAGAGAGGTTGAAAAGGTGGAATCACTCATCAAGTCAATCATTTTACCCTCCAAGGTGGTTAGTATAACATTTGTTCCCTCATATATGGTTGGGAACTCCATAGAAAAATCTTTGAAAGCGTTTAGCTGGGAAACTTCAGCCCAAGCCTTATTGACATTAGCACAAGCCTTGTTAGATTCATTTGTAGCCTATGCCAAGGCTAACCCTAGCTCCTCCACTTTTTATTAGCAAATGAAGATATCTTGGTTGGCCTTCCTTATGCTTTTTCTAACATCTTCTAGGTTCGGGTTTGAGGCATTCTTTTCTTACAAAACCTTCTAACAAAACTCATAGGAGCTTCAGAGTTGAACACATCTGCATCTATGCTCCTTCAGGTCTTGAAAGTCCCCTTGCTGAACCTAGACACATCCTTGCACTTCCAAAAAGATATCCTAGAAGTAACTTTTCTAGAGTCCATACCGGAAGGCGTACTTCTCTTCGTGGTTTTAACAAAGACTTCATATTTAGAACTTACATCTATTTTTGTTCTTAAAGTTTAATTTTCAACAATTTAATTTTATTTGAAGGTCAATTACATTAAATTTTTTAGTCAAGAGTGGAATTAAAAGAACAAGAATCAAAATAAAAAAGACGTCAAATATGAATGACATACCATAAATTTCAAGAAAAAGACATTTTGATCCTTGCATTTTAAAAATAACGTTAATTATATAATTTTAGTACCTCAATATTTTTCCAATTTAATTTTAATATAAAAGTTCATTTTTGTTATTTTTTAGTCCTTGATTGAGAGATGAAAGAGAGAGGTCACCGAATTCTAGTAGTTGAGAGAAAAAGAGGTCGTTGACATTAATTTAGACCACCAAAATGATCTATATTTGTCAATACCTTTAAAATTCATGAAAAAACATATCTAAACTCAGGTTGATTTTTTATTTCGGGTTGATTGTTATTTTTGGGATGGTTTTTTGGTTTTTTTAGGCCATATATAGGTTTATCATAGTTTCTAAGGTGTTTAAGGTAAACAATTAATTGAAAAATAGGGTTTTGGGTCAAAAAACATTAAGCCCTGATTTCCACCCATTGTGGTGGCTGAAATCTGACAAAACCAGACAACGCGTCATCTAATTTTTTTTCAAAGAAATTTGGGGTGGATGACATGTCAGCCGCCCCAGATGCAAAAAAAATAAAAATAATAAGGGCTCAATTGCATAGGCCTTAAGAAATGGGCTAGGCAGGCTGACCTGACCTGGCAGACCCAGCTGCTCTTGACCTTTTCTTTTTATCTTTTAAATTAATACTTATTTTATATGTTTTTTTAAAATATATTTTACCCATTTTCTTTATTATTTTGTTTAGATATCCTCTTTTAATTGATAATTATATTTTTGTTGTGCATTTAATTTTTTTTAAAGGTTTTTCTGATTCATCTATAATTTTTTTTTAATCTTTTGTATAGATAATTTTTTTAAAAAAAATATTTTCAGATAATATTTCTAATACATGCAGCCTTGCATATTATTGTTTTTTCTTTATTTTATTTAATCAATTTAATTTATATGTTTATTTCTATTATTGTTTGATTGAATAAAAATATTATTTTAATACATAATTTTAGTAAACAAGAATGGGGTACATGTCCTGTCTGTCGAAATTAAATATCTTTATCTATACTTGTCTCTTGATTTTTCTAGTTTTATTTTTTGAGTTATCGTTTATGGTTTTTTTTCATTTATTAATATAAATAGTTTTTGATTTATTTGATTACATATATGCATAATATTTTTTTTATTTTCACTTTGAATTTTTTTTAACTACAAAAACAAGTCAAAAAAATTCTATATATAAAATTTTTTATTAAAAAAAAATATATCTAATCCACAATAAAACACATATATAATATTTGATTCGATCTAGGCCTTGTGTGATACCTAACGGGTACTCAAAAATAAGGCATCCCACCATAACTCTTGGGCCTTGCGAAAGGGACCTAACCCTTAAATATCACCATACACCACCCCTCTATCTCCTTGTCTACATGGCATGTTTTCCCTTGAAATATCTCTTCTATAGGACTTTTAGGCTAACGAGTAATGGTATAAAATAATGCTAAAACCCGAACCTCGTTAGCATTCCCAATTAAGGAATAACAGTATCTGAACATATTCAGAGAAGGTTCCTCTCCTAAATACACCATAAATTTCTTTAAAAAGCAAACATGGTTCACCCATTTGGATATAGCTTGCTCGCATAAATGTTATAATATAAAAATAACATACTCGCAAAGCTAGAGAGAGGAAACCTATACCCAAACTTCATCACTAGTAGGGATATTAAGATTTCCTAACACTTTCTATGGTTCCCTTTATTGTTGTTAAAATCGCGAGTTAACTCGTAAAATCATATGATTTTAATCAATATGTATATAACATGTAAAATCAGGTAAAAAACTCGACATCGGTCAAACTCGGTCAAAATTTATCAAACTCGGTTAAAATTGGTCGAACTCTATAAAATTAGTAAAATCGGATTGATTTTACGAGTTTGACAAAAGCTAAAAAAATTATTGTCTCCCTGTCCGAGTCTCCCGACACTCCACTCCATAGTATGTGATTGAAAGTTTAATTTTACATTTCATTATGTGATGACTTGAAAGTTTAATTTAGAATTGAATTTCCAATTTAACCATATAAAATATTAACACAATAAAATCAAGTTGATTCAATCAGGGTTTTAGTAGCTTATTTAACTCCACTCAACTCGATTCAATCAAGAATTTAACCATATACATATATGCTCTTCTTTTTTATTATTTTGTCCAACTCTTTACACTATACATCCTTGTTGATGCATGTATTGATTATTGAACAAATTGTTTGTTTTAGATTTGTTAATGTTTAGTTAATGAAATTCTATGGACATAATTGTATTATATTGTATTTTTAAGTTATTCAAACCATGTATGAATTTTTATTTGAATTGTGTATTTTAAGGTGTTTGGACATTTGTATTATTTATTTTACTTTTATTTTTAATGTGTTATATTATTATTTACTACTTGACTGAAATTGTCAATATATAATTAGTTAAAATATTTTTCTTGTGATTTTACGATTCGAGTTTACGATCCAAGTTTATATTGTATATTTTATGTCGTGCTAAAAAAATATTTTTGACAATCTTAGTCCCCTCTCTCTACCTACTTATTACCAAAAAAAAAAAAAGAACTCAACTTTTTCTACCTTATGAAGAGAAATACCATCGATTCAAGAAGTGTCTTAGTCATTTTGTCCTTCACAATTTAAGCCTTATAACATGCATTTAAAGATAATATTGTATTTTATATAGGACACATCTGATATTACAAGATTGGATGGGGTAAAGGAGTCTTTCAAAATTTTATTAGTATAGTGTAATGTCAATAATACCCTCAAATGTTGACTCCCTTGGTTGCACGGGCAGGGGTGTTTTTAGTTTTTTCTTATTCTAAGAACAATGTAGTTACTTAATTATTTTTTTACTCAAATAATCTTTAGCTAAGATTGAGGGTTTTTTTGGTCTTTTCATTATGTTTTTTTGTTAATATTGTATGGAATCAGGGGCAATTTGGTATTTGCATAGAATAAATTTAAAAAAAGGGAAGAATTGTTGGCATGTGGGAGGCGCCTGCACCCGTCGTGCGAGACATGCGACGCCTTCCATTGGAAGAACACTGCATGTCGAGGTGGCTTTAGATGTGTCTCACCACCCCCTTCACAGTGAGGCGCGTTCCTCTATCCCATACATATTGGAGTTCCGGTGACATGTTTTATTTTCCCTTTTTTTCTCTCTCTTCAGCCTTTAAAAAAGTGTTGCCCTTACAAAAAATAAAAGGGTGTGTTATTTATTATCTTTATCACATTTGGTCCTCCTTCTTTTAATTATACCAAATTACATATTTTTTTTCAAAGCATCATTTGGCATTTGATTTTTTATATAAATTTGCCCTTTTATTTTATGATGTTTCAAGTTTGACCCTTAATGTTTTGATTTCTAAAATTTAGATTCTTGCCTCTTTTATGAAATTTTAATTTCTTTTCAATTTTGTCCTTGGATCCATAATCTTATTTTTAATTTTTTTTCATACTTGGTCCTCATTCTCTTTATTTTTATTTTTGTTTTGGATTCTTTTGTGAATTTGGTTTTTCTTTTCAATTTTACCCTTCAATTAATTTTTTTATGGTATTTGTTGCACCCGACATCGTTGTGACCTTTAAAAGTTTCAAGGAAAAAGAACAGATATCTGACATCTTGTTCTTAGAAGAGAAAGGTCTAGTTTAAGGAGTCTTCATCTAGTATTATGGTCACTAAGAACCCTAACTAGTCAACAAAGATTTTATGATATGAAATTGGTTACGCAAAAAGGAAGATATTATTACCACTTAAGTGTCCTACATGAGATAGGCTGCATTGCTGATTTTATATTAAATTGCTAAGGATTTTGTTTTATTCTATTTTTTTATCTGCTTATAATATTCCTGACTCTGGTGCTAGTAAATATTACATAACCTAAAAAATATGGTATTCCTGACTCTAATGCCAGTAAATAAATCAACAAAATTTGGATTGAAAAAACTATTTTTATTATTTTTTCTTTTAGAAAAAAAAAGGAAAGACAGACATGTATTGCATATGAGATTTGCATTTCACAGTGAAAATCTACAAACCAAATATATAATAAAGTCAACAACAACAACAAAAAAGTGTGAGGGACCCACAAATAAATAAAAAAGGATCCCAAATTTTTTCAAAATTTTCAGACTCATTTGGCTAAATATCAAAATAAAGAGAAGTGAAAATAAAAGGGAGAGGGCATAAGGGTTTGTTTTACCAAACACACCCTTAACCCAAAAGAAATTGGGTTGGCTAGGCCTGATGCTCCAGCTTAGCCCGGTCTCAATTGTTTTTTTTTTTGTTTTTTTAGGCTGGATCCAATCGGCCCGACCAGATTATTAGCCCAGACCAGTAACCTAGCTTGCCCTTAGCAGTAGGTGTGCATGAATTGTTCACGCACGCTTGCTATAGAGACAATGTAATTAAAATGACAATGGGGGGAAATGAAAGCCTTACCTGGTGTAGCTGGAGATTAAGTCGATGGCGATGATGCATTCGTTGGGAGATGTTGCATTCTTCCTTTCTATTTTTGTTTTTGTTTCTCTCTGATTGTCCTTCTTTTTGGTTTGTGGTGTTTTCTTCTTTTGCTCTTTGTGTTTCCTCTTCGGCTCCCTCTGTTTTTGTTTTTTTGGTCCTTATTTCTCTTTGTTTTTTGTGTTTGGTTGGTCGGATCAACTACCTACTGAAAGGGATAGTTGAAGTTCCCTTGTTGAAGCTCTGAAGGAAAGCCCTAAAATGCCTCTGGTTTCTCCCTCTCTCTTTGTTTCTTCATTCGTCCTCTTTCTTTTTTTCTTCTCTTTTTTCTTCCTTTTTTGGTGGTTTTTCGTCTGGCTTTTATAAGACCAGAACCCTAGTTGTTCCTCAGCACATCTCTTCCCTCCTGGAAGGAGGATAAACGTGGCCGGGGAGTGTTAGTTTTTTGTTTTTTAGACTAGGACACCAACGATCCTGCCATGATTGGTCTGTTGGTGATGAGTTTTAATCCAGACATCAGAGGCGTGTCATAAGTTGAATAAGACGGGATTGACTTGGGATTTGTGGTAGACCATTTGGTCTACATTTTACCTGGATTGAGATGATGGAGTCTTGGTTGACCGACATTTTCTTTTTTGTAGGTGGCTTCCTCTATTCCAAGCGAGGAAGGGGATGAACAATAGGTATGAAACGACGCCATTTTGAGATGCACAGGTCCACCTTTCAATTTGCCCCCTGATATTCTAACATTTAGCATTTAGGCTCTTATTCATGGAAATCTTTTGTTTTTTATTTTTCCCCTAGATCAATTGCAATTAGACCCCTGGATTTCAGCGTCATTTACAAAACAGTCTTTGGTTTCCAAATTAATCAATTCAGTCTTTAATTGACTCTTCAACTTTTAATTCTTTCAAAATTAGCTATGGAAAAATCAATTAACCCTTATAGTATTACCGCCTATTCACTTCGGTCTTTGGACTTTAATTTCTTGCAATTTTAACCTAAATTGACCCCGAACTTTGATATTTCTTCAATTAAGTCCCCAAACTTATCAATTCTTTCAATTTGTGTTGTTTGGATCCAATTCTCAAATTATTTTTCATTCATTCATTTTTTTAGAAATTAAAAAATTAGGTTATAACAGTATTTAAGGTTTAACCCTTAATGTTTTGAATCATAGTCTTTTTATCAAATTTTAATTTGTTTTCAATTTCATTCTTAGATCCATAATATTGCTTTTTTATTTGCTTTTAGATTTGTTTTTAATTTTTCCTTTCAATTCAAAATTTTAGTTTATCCTCTCAATTTGTTTTTCAAATGAGATCTTTATTCTCTTAATTGCTATTTTTTTTATTCTTCATTATTTTTGTTTCGTCATTCAACTTTTGATTTATTGGGATTTGGTCTCCTTGGTTTTTTCCATTCTTTTTAAGCCCTAGTCGGGAGTCAATCCGGGATAATTATTGGGTCATAAGTTAAGTGGATTGACTCAAGTTAACCAAAGGCAATCAAATCCTTTTGTTTTATTTTTAAAAAATGAGCTAACGTCATTTTCTTTCCCGATTACATCCTTCGAAGTTGTTCATTTTAAAAAAATGAACTTTGTTATTTTCTTCGGTTTTCTTTTCAATCAGGTTCTTCGTGTCTCATGATCTAGGTGGAAGGTTTGTCCGAGTGGCCCAAGTTTTTTTATTATCGCTTTTTTATCCTTTTTTATTTTGTTCTTCAAAATTGAATTCCTTTTAAAATTAAACTTTGTTTTGTTTCTGTTTTGTCTTATATTGGATTATCATATCTGCATGATCCTACTCGCGGGTTTTGACAACCTTCCTTGGTTTTATTAGTGCTTTTTTTAAGACTTTTTTTATTATTTTTTTTTCAATTTCATCCTTCAATATTTTGATTCTTGGGGATTGACGATCATTGTTTTTTTCAATTCTTTTTATGATGTGGAGTCATTGATTTTTTTCTATTCTTTAAAATACAATGACAGCTCTTGAGCTTTGTTTTTTTACACTGTAGAAAATTTATCATGGTTCGCGGCAAAGCGCGGGCCATACTCCATCCTTGTCCGGACATCGGCTTTGGTTATCCGATCTATTGTAGCCATGTTAGGATAAATATTGTCATAACCTATTTTTGACTAAATTATCAACATATAGAATAAAAATAAAAAGATTAAAGAGAAAAATGATGTGTAAAAAAGAAAAACAAAACCAAAATGATGGAGGAGTAATATTATTACGGAAGATCATTCAAATGAGGAAAAAAATTAATAAAGATTCAAACAAAATTGAAAAAAAATATGGTCTTAATTAGAATATTTGAAGGAGATCCGTGATAACTAATGAAAAGAAATAATATAAAAATTTTCAAATATTAATTTCTCTAATATTTTTATGTTTTGACGACCCTCATCATATAAATAAAAGAATCAACCCTACTTATGAGGGGGATTTTATAAAAATAAAAATAAAAGGAAAAGGAAAAAAACACAAGAAAGAAAAAAAAGACCAACTATAAAAAAAAATATATATATATAAACCTTTTCATCCCTTTTCTACCAAACCTTAGCCACTTATCTCTACATTTTTTCCCTACTAACATCAAAGCCACCAGTCGCTAGAAGCTCTCTACCCATCACTATCAATAGCTCAATAGTAAACCACCACGCACAACCCTTTTATCTCCATCTCCAATTAGCAACAATCTGTATCTCTTGTATAGACCACCGAAACATTAACAACAATGCCACCGTGAGAGAGTCCCTCTCTCTTCTTCACTCCACTCAACACTCATATGTTATCTTCTCTCTTTTCGTTGCACGCCACACCACCACTCCAATGCTACACCAGTAGCCCATATAATTCATAAGCTATTGAATTGCCCAATTCCTGCCCACTAGACCCCAACCAAGCAATAATCACTAGAACCCAACACAAATTAACATTTACAACCCTTGTCTTTTTTTTTCTTTTCCACCAAAATCCAACCAAATCACATATAGATTCTTTAGAACTCACTATAAATCTTTTCTCTATCCACTCCATAAGTTGTACCTAAGAATTCACTAGAGATTACTTACTTTCCACCTTAAAATTCATATATTCTCTACTTCTTTGTATAGGTTTTTGAAGCGTGCATGAGACAGACATGTTGTCAACTCATAACATCTCTTACGTTCCATCCTAGCTCCAACGCATGACCACTAAGCACCATCCTTATTATTTCCACTCTGGTGGCTTTTAACACTACCCTATCTTGTTTTTAATGATTTTTGGTTGATTCTGAAGGTCATTTTTGAACTTCTAATTTTTGAATTTATTCCAAATAATTTGTTATTTTTTTATATATAATTGTGTTGAATATGAGTTTCGTTTGATCAACATATATGAATATGTTATGTTGCTTTTGATTTGGCCTTGAGATGATTTGTATATTTTTCATAATGGCCCAAAAATGTAAATCCTATTAAGTTTTATCCTTAGATATCGCATAAAGATAAATGAATTCATGTATGTAAATATCAATGTTAGTATTGGTTTTCATAACCTTATCTTTCTTTGTTGATTTGTATCTTCCTCGTAACTTAACATTGACCTAGGAGTTATAAATTCTAATTAGGTTTTTTCTTGGATGTCATATTAAGAGTATGTGAATTGATATGATGTGCATGAATCTACTTTTACACTTTTATCTTTTTTATATATCGAGTGAACTTGGGTAGAATTGGTATAATATTATAAGGCACATTAAGTGTGAGTAGAGGCATTTTAGTTGATTTTGAACATAATCTAAGAAACGGGTTCAAAAATCAATTCACCATTCACCATCTTTTAGGGTCCAACACTTGTATTTTAAAAGTGGTGATTGGTTATTGCAGCCAAATCTAGATCCCAAATCATTAACTTTAGCATTTAGCAAACACATATATACCAATTTAGGTGGACAATTAGTAAATAAGCACCATATGTATATTTTATTATAAAAATCAACACAAAGCAGCTGACTTTAGGTAGGATGTTTTAGGGTGATTTTCACATTCCTTTTATCATAAACAACTCCTTACCTAGAACCTCTAAAAGACTATTTAAGGTTTCTAGTTACCATAAAACTAGGTGAAGACATCTATTTTTTATTTTTACCTTTAGTTCACTAAAATATGTTCTACGACAGAATGATAACTCTACTAAAGACTTTAAGAGCTAAGCTTTGTCTATTTGATTCTATGATAATATAGTCGTTATGCTTCATGTTCTTAATGTTTTCCTTATTATTTTTCCTAAACTATTTAATGTTTTATTATTGGATTTTATATCTTTTGTATGATTATTTTGGTTTGATTGGATTTCATATTTTTCATGACTGGATATGTGTTTATACCTATGCACATACTTCATAACATTTATATTTGTGCACACATTGTTGTAGGTCAATTTGGGGAACCAGTGATGTCCCGTTAGGTCATTGATCTAGACAATAATCATGAAACCACCAAACTCTCATGGATAGTCTATTAAGTCATGATTAGTAAACTTATAAGGCTTCACCTTAGTCAATGCTCTTTCGTTTTATAAGCCTTGATTTAGCGTATTAAGGCATGTTAATTGAGTAATGAGAGACCTTTTTTAGACCAATTTATATAGTTAACTTACCCTTATATATAATGGCCATATCCTTTTTGTAGGATGTCTCATTGTATTACCACTAGTAAGCCTAATCTGATGGGTAACAAGAAGATCCAACTAGCAAAATATTTGTTTGATCCTATTCGAGTGATTCTACCTAGTTTGAGCTTTTTCTTCATCTCTTATAGTTTGGTTTTATATAAGGTCTTCGAGAGAAATTAAGTTTTCAAAATTTGATTTTTATGTCTCTCTCTATAAAAACTTAAAAATAATTTGCATAAATATAAATATTCATAAATATAAAAAATAATTGATTGGATATAAAGTAGTCATTTATAATGGGTGGTAAGACTTATTGAGTCTTCTGATGATGATCAATAGTTTTATAACTATTTTGATGCCCCTAAATTCTAAGCAGAATTGTTTTATCAACTTAGACACTTTATCATGATTTTTCTACACATAAAGATTTTGTCTATTATTATCACTATTATTATTATTATTAACATAATTATTATTGTTATTCTTATCATTATCATTATCATTATCATTATAAACTAATATTATTGTCAATATTATCACTATTAGTAGTAGTATTATTGTCTCATCATCATCATCACTAATATTATTATTATTATTATTATTATTATTATTATTATTATTATTATTATCTTCACAATTATTACTATTATTATTAACATCATCATTATCACTACTATTATTATCACTATTAATATTATAATAAACTATTATTATTACCATTATTATCATTATTAATACCACCACCACCATTATTATTATTATTATTATTGGGAAAGAGAAATAAATAAAAAAGAAAGGCTAGCTGGCGATAAATTGGTCACTGTAAGCTGACACACACCACCTAAGAAGGAAAAGAAGACAACAAAGAAAAGCCGCACACGTTGCCCACGCGCCAACAATTTTTTAAATTAAAATATATTAATTAAATATTGAATGATGTTATTACCCTTGATCAAGCTAACAATTAACAAAATGCTAGAGGCAAAATACATATTATCCCTGATTCCATGTGTTACTTTTTTTGGAATCCAAAGGCATGTGTGTAATTTTATTGTATATAAAAAAAGCAAAAATATATCCCTGCTCGACAATGCTAGCTTTTTCTGATTTGAGGGGCTTTTTTGTTATTTAACTATTCATTAACACACGAAAAAGTTGACAATATCTCTAAATAAAGACTAATTTATCATATGAAAAGACAAAATTGCCTCTAATTCAAAGCAATTTTTTCTAGGAAAACAAAGGGATTATAGCATTTCCAATGAAAAATACTATTTAAAAGAGCCAATTTGATAATATAGCTTTTTTGAATATTGTAAATATAGCTTTTAATGTATTTGATACACAATTATTTTAACAACCCAATATGACTCAGTTGACTTGGAGGGTCTAAAAACAACCTAGACGATTCTCAATCAACCCAATATTAAAGGATAAAATTAAAAACAATTCAATTAAAAAAAAAAGAACAAAAAAAAATGACCTGAGTCAACTTATGTGAACTCGCCAAACTCATGACATAGATTATGAGATTATGATAATCTCATTAAAGCAAACCGAAAAAACATTGATTTAAAAAAAAATCAAATGAGAAAAAAAATATATAAAAAAAAAACACTATTGCAATGAATGTGTTCTGGTATTTTTACAAGATGTGTAGTAATAAAATTTTTATGAGAGAAATGCTAAAATAACA
>Ga0307515_10013423_pt1 | contig 15316 bp, 29 predicted proteins | sample 17_EM_MG_FD_194513 | JGI IMG/M metagenome (GOLD analysis project Ga0307515, IMG submission 194513) | Populus trichocarpa ectomycorrhiza microbial communities from riparian zone in the Pacific Northwest, United States - 17_EM | ecosystem: Host-associated > Plants > Roots > Unclassified | place... | reverse complement strand
CAACAACAATCCGCTTGATTAGGGATTGTTCGGGGCGTGGAAGGGAAACGGTGGCGAACCCTGGAAGAGGCGTTCGAATGTCTTCGAGGGAGCGTGATAAGTAATTCGCGCGTCGACAAGGGGATCCCTTTTTCTTTTATTGTTCGATGTCCGTGACGGTACTTCCATAGACCCGACTGAGAATAAGAATGGTCCAAGCTTTGCGACAAAGCAATTAACTTGAAAGCTGACCTCGAGTGTTGAAGAGGTGGAGAGATGGCTGGAGGACATACGAATTACACCGGTATCAACACGAACCCTCGCTGCTGAAGATGAAGTCGGAGATTCTGAGGACAGTTTTACTCCTTGCAGGATTTCATCCACATGCAGCACCGTTTCGACATCGGTTCCTGTCAAAAGCGCTCGGGGCGACAATGTGGTTCTTTATTTTTTATCGTGCGAGGTACATATATCATCCCATGATTTAACTTCTCGCGAGAGCTGATAGTCGGTCGAATCCGTCGCGCGTCGCAGACAAGACGGAGCAAAACTGCTGGTAAGGGCTTGAACATTGAACAGGGCTATAGCTACATATTGATACGATGTATGCGGTCGCCATACTAGGGCTTGAAGCACCCGTGGGAGGGACACGGCGACGGCGACGAGCACGGTCACCATTAGACTGACCATTAGACTTGTGAAAGAGAGAGCGAGTGTGCGGAATAATGAATGTCGTTTCCCTTTTGTGACCTTCTCTTTGAGCTCGAGTTTGCCATGCTGCCATGCTGCCATCAATGCAATCCCTTTTGATCCTTCCCTCCGCACTCCACGGCTGCTCCCTGCTTCCTGCGCCTGCCGACGACAACGGAAAGCTCGCGACCAGCACAATTGCGGAGCATATAACCCGATACTTATAATTCTTCTCGGATGGTTGCTCGTTGCGAAGAAGACAACAAACAGGCAATCGACCAGTCAACTTTTTGGGACGAGGTCCGCTCTTCCGACATCCGAACTCGCATCTTCAACGTCCTGATTTGATGTATTCCCTAGAATGGCTTGCATTGGACTGCCCATAGAATCGGTTGGGCGATTGCAGGAGGTTGTGCCCTCATTGTTCGTCAGAGCTTCCTCGCAAATATCGTAGCGCTCATCCAGGTACTCTCTAGAGCATACTAATTACCACAGCGAGTGTACTAGGTCATGCAAGGTCGGTCCTTAGGTTTCCACTGCGTCAAGGCCTCATCCGACCACAGGCATTACCATGTACGCGCTGAGCAACGCCAAATGTATGCATTTACCTTCAGATACTATGTATCGTGCTCACTCACTCGCCAGCATCCGAATTCTCTACATGCCGTCTGGTTCGCAATGCTCCACCCCAAATACAATGCGCAGCCACTTATGCCCCAGGCCACAGTCTTCGCCATCATCTCTTTTCTCTCTTATCGCTTCTTCAGAGAATACACGTGAGGGTTTTTCTTCTTTTTCTACCGCCATATTCATTCTCATCTATAGCTATTTTTCCCTTGTCGAAGTCATATACGAGGCCTTCACACTCGCTGCCTTTCTCATGCTTCTTATCCAATTTGTGGCCTCGACAGCTTCTTCACAAACCGCAGAGAGCGCGCTGGAACGCAAGGACAAGACCCGGCTGCCGATCCCACTCTGTTGTTGGCGCTTCCGTCCAACCAAACCATATTTCATGTACACACTCAAGTGGAGTGTCCTACAGTACACAATCGTGCGACCAGGTACGTCTCTTTCTTCCATTCCGTCCCCCCATCATTGATCCTGCTCCACAGGGGCTTCCATTGCTGGCACGATCACACAGTACTACGGTCTCCTGTGCGAGGGGAAATTTTCAACACAATATGCAGGTGTATATATAGAAGCTATCGACTTTGTTTCCATCTCGGTCGCCCTCATGGGTTTGATCATCTTTTACGACCTGACGCGAGTGGAGCTCCGGGGTCGCCGACCACTAGCCAAGTTCCTATGCATCAAGCTCATTGTCATGTTTACCTGGTACCAGGTAATGTCAGCATCGGCTAATGCGACAGCATCTGACATTTCCCCACAGGGCTTCCTCTTCTCAGTATTACAGAGCAAAGGGATCATTCGTGAGACGGGTAAGAGCATTTGCCCATGTATTGAACACCCCCTGCTGACTTCTATTAGAATTTTGGACAGCAACCAACGTTGCCCATGGTCTGAATGCGCTCGTTACCTGTGTCGAGGTTCGTCGATGCTCCTCAGCTCCGGGATTCCCCTTTCTGAAACTTCTTAGATGGTCTTCTTTGCCATTTTCATGCATTGGGCATATCCGTACAAAGAGTACCTGACCAAAGGCCAAGAAAAAACGTCCATTTGGCGTCCTCTCTGGGACTCGATAAACTTTTCCGATTTCGCATACGAGATCTGGACGTCCTGGCGATTTTTCTTTGATTATATGCGTAGCAAGCCGCACACACGGACTTCGAAGGATCATCCAGGTGGCACGAGCTTCGGAGACGCCTTCAGGCTCGAGAACTACAATGAACGAAGTGCATATGGATGGGTGAGTGCAGGGCGAAAATACCAACACGATCGGCAAGGCGTTAATGAGATGCAGACGACAAAAGACGATTCAAGCGAGGTTGAGGCGCTCAACAATCGCGGTAGGATGCAGGAGGCGTATCGCATGCAGTACATCTCCAGTCAGCCTGGTGCTCTGTCCCCCCCGGACTCCCAAAACACCGGTGGTCACTAATGGCCGTTTAAGGCGACAATGGATTGTGCATACGGACGGATCTATTTAGTACTATTTAAGGTTCTGCAGGGGTGCTCCTGTACGCTATCTGGACTGTTTGCTACCTCCTGCCACTTTACCCAGTCTGAATTTACCCACCTTCCTTGAGCGAGTTATTGATGACCTCGAGGTCCAAAATCAGTTCGCCTTTCATGTCCGTACCTCGTTCCCTCCAACATACGCTTGCTGGCCATAACGGCCCGGTCAATGTAGTGATCTATTCGGCGGGAGCAGCTAAATACTGTTTGTCTGGAGGTCAAGACCGCACGGTCCGCCTGTGGAATCCCGGCACAGGGCTAGAAATCAAGCGCTACCAAGCACATGGTTATGAGGTCCTATCATTGTCATGGTACGTCTCTGCCACTCACTAGAGCACCAAAAGATAATTAAATATTCAGCACTCAAGATAATGCGAAATTTGTGTCTTCGGGAGGAGACAAGACCCTGTTTTACTGGGACGTGTCAACGGGGCAGACGGTCCGCCGCATAGCCGCCCATAATGGCAAGATACCAGCTGTGAGTCTTAACGAAGACGCGTCCGTCGTTGTGAGTGGTGAGCATGGAGACAATTTTAAGTTCTTCGCCTCGTCGTCTTATGTCTTGCACGCAGGGTCGTTCGACACGAATGTGAAGATATGGGACCTCAAGTAGCATCAATTTGCTTACATTTCTCGTTTGCGTCGCTGAACACAATTTCAAAGGTCTCAAAATCGAACACCGATACAATCGATAGAGGATGCCAAGGATACCATCCAGACACTTCTAGTTGGCTCCTCGGAAATAGTGGTTGGATCTGTTGATGGCCACATCCGCACATACGACTTGCGCCAGGGGCGAATGATCTCCGACTACCTTGGGCGTGCGTACCGGTTCTTCTTGAATTTCCTGCACGATATACACATAGTGTCCTTCAGAACCTGTCGCCTCCGTTGTGCTTACGAAAGACCGCAAGACCTTACTGGTGACGACCTTAGATTCCAAAGCGCGACTGTTGGACCGGAAAACCGGTCAAGTCTTGAATACCTTTCAAGGCCACAAGAACACTCAGTACAGAATCCGAGCGTGCTTTGATGTAACAGAAGCCACCGTCTTATGTGGGGACGAGGAGGGCTGTTTGTGGAGTTGGGATTTGGTCGAGGTGCGTTTCAGGCTTTGGTTGGCTTCGTTTATGGCCTTCATGAAAAAGCTCGTTTTAATCCAGGCCACGACGATTGGGCCTTCCTCACCACCAAAAGCACATGAGAAGCCAATCTTATGGACTGCACACCATCCCGAAGTCTCGGAGCTGCTAACAGCAAGTGGAGACGGTACAGTTCGTGTCTGGGGCACCTAAAGAAGAGCACCTGCCTGCGCATCAATTGGTATTGAACCTGATTGATCTCTGCGGACCTTCGCACTCTCAGTTGCTGCCTGTTGATAATGTGTTATCCTTAGTATGCCCTTCCTGCGCGTCTCCGCCTTCTTTGGGTTTAGGCTGCTCCTCTGATGTTGGAGTGGGATTAGGGACGCGGATGCCAGTTGAAGGGGCATTGCGGGTCCCTGGACAAGAGGCGTTCAGTAGACGGATTTAGAGACGATCCGGGACAACAAATCACCGAGGGGGAAGTCTTGCTGCAACGCGGCTGCACGCTTGGCGCGCAGCTCATTCACATCCACGACCTGGTCTAAAGAAGGCTTCTAATCAGAGACTCGCTCTTCCTTAGGAAGATGTAAGAGGATACCTTGGATTTGTGCCTGTTGATGAGCTCTGGCTCCGTGTTCACTCATTGTGGTCAGATAACAAACTATTGACCAGAGCCCAGAGGGTCACAACAAAACACCATACATAACAATAAAATCTCACCAATGGCAATCGTGGGACAAGGACCGGCAAATTTCTGTACACGCACATACGCCCAAGCGATTGTTAACACTTATCTTGATTTCATACGAAAACTGCGGGCTGCCACGTTTCGCGAGGCCAAATCAACTGAATTTGGAAATAATAAAACGAAAATGGTTTAGATGCGTCGGTCTTGGGCCAGCACTCAACCCAAACATACTATGTTTGTCTATTTGCAACCAAGCATAAGTATCGCGATCTTCTCAGCTGGGTAAATCGCTTACCTTTTCCACGGGTGCTGTACCGGCGGTAGACCCAGAATAACCACAACATAAAGGCGTGGTATACATGACATAAATTACACAAGGAAGTGATCGTCTTTTACCTCCTCGTCGTAATCGTGAGGTCTGGACCTGTTAGGAATCATCGGCTGTTTGATATTGAATATTTCGATTGCATCCTAGGAACAGGTGAAAGGCAATCCGCATGATTAAGGTTACAACTGACTCGCCAAACCTCGGGAGTTAGGACAAACACCTGTTGCCTTTTCTTTTCCGTACGCTCTTCTTCCGCCATGGGCTCAGCGGGATCTGTAGACGTAGTCAGTGACAATTGGGTTGGACACGCACTTGGACGGACATATCATGAGGACTCCTCCTTGTTTGGGATCTGGTTCCACTGCACAGTGTCCGTCCTTGACAAGAAAGGAAAGGTAAAAAAGATTCTCGATCGATTGTCCGAAGCTATGCGGGTTGATAACGAAGCGATACAGGATTTCGGGTGTCCTCAGGTGTTTGACCGTCTTGAACAGCTAGAAAGAATGTGAGCGTATGTAGCCATGAGTCAGGAAGTCATACTTGAGCAACCATCTTGCTGGTTTCGTTCTCTGAACGCTGTATATCGGCAGCTGCGAGCTGCGAAGGGGTAAGCTTGGGCGGTGAGGGGCAGGTTTCGAACTGACCTCTTGCGGCCGAGTTTCGTCCTCCTTGTTCTTCTCTAGGCGTGCTCGCCTGACCACTTGCTTTCTTTGCTTGACCTCAAGTGAAAGAGGCCCGACCCTGCGAAGAACAGTCCTGGAGGAGTCACAGAACAACGAAGATGTACCTACATGAAGTCCATGCAGACAGCTCTGCGACTGTGTTTAAGGACCTTGGTTCCTATTCGTCCCCAATTGAGCGACGCATCCTCCTCCCGTTCATCGAATTCATCGTCTGCCATCCCTGCATCCCCTCCTCCCAGGAACACGAGTATTTTTGCCAAATAATCATCTACGTCGAAAGCACCGGCGTCATGCTTCATTGCACGAGCCATCGCGGCACCCATCTCGGAGTTCTGGAGCAGGACCTTGGAATCGAGAGCCGCTTCTTGTGGATTTCGCACTGCAAAGGAGCTCAGTGAAATACCTATGCTCGTGGAGAAACTATCACCTTTCTCAAAGAACGTATTCGCGCGCTTCTGTTGGGCAACAAGTTGTTTGACCTGGAGATTTGGCAGGTCCGTGCGAAGTTCTGGGACGTGAGTTGTACATGTCATGATGCACATAGAATAGTTTCATCCCGCACCGTCCTGTTCTCGTGCCAGTTCACGATAATTCGCGCGCACTTTGCGGACCTCTTCGGGGTTTTGGTCCGGGTTGTAAACGAGCTCCGGGTCGTCTACTTCCATCTCCCCAACTTCTTCATCGCTTAATATTTCGAACTCTGACATTGGTCGCCACAGGGAGGAGGTTCAAGAACACTACAAAGCAATCGTGTTTTGGGCCCTTACATTCGCTCCTTCGTTTGCATCATGGCAAGTGCCAAGGGTCTAAACACTCCAGAAACCTGACGCTCGTATCTCCGCGTTTCAGTCTTCCTCCTTGCGGCCATATCTTGCGGCAGTCCGCGCGACGCTCACCGCAGCACTCACTTTGGAGAACTTTGCGTCGCAGGTACGGACTGAATGGGGCATTTGTGATGTTTTAGGTCAATATCTCATGTATCAAATAGGTTGTAGAACGGCATAACAAGCCAGAAGTGGAAGCAGGGTACGTTCCCGCACATCGGCGATCGAAGAGATCGCGCCTAACTCTGAATACCACACCCCTCAGCACCTCTCGCGAAGTCCTCCTCAATCCACTTGTTATCTCCCGCAATGAGAAGGAACAAGTCCTCATCGAACCTTCCGTGAATTCAGTTCGTATGGGCATCAAGATCAAGCAACAGGACGATATTGAACGCATCCTATGTCACAAGTTTACTCGCTTCATGATGATGAGAGCCGAAAATTTTATTATTCTCCGACGAAAGCCGGTCGCTGTACGTCGAACCCGACCGGACATCGAACCCGAGGCAACTGATGGCTGATGGCCTCTCTAGGGGTACGATATCTCCTTCCTCATAACCAACTTCCATACAGAGACTATGCTTAAGCACAAGCTTGTCGATTTCATCATTGAGTGCGTTCTTGGTTTTTATGGCCGGGATATGTTCTGATTGTACCTCAGGTTCATGGAGGAGGTTGACAAGGAGATCAGCGAAACTCGGCTTAGCTTGAATGCTCGCACTCGTATTGTTGCGGAATCCTATCTCGCAACTGCAAGTGATCAGTTCAACTTGGCCGAACGTGCACTAACATTGAGGATACAGTTTACATGAAGGAACCAGCACTGTATGTGTGGTAGTTAGAACATTAACAGAACCTTCAAGGCTTCCAAGCAGTGAGGAAATGCTAAATACAGAGCGACGAATGAGAGGCCGAATCCATTATCTGCGAATTACACGAGGGAGGTCCTATCAAAACACAAGTGATGGAGACAAAGACTCAAACACAACAATATAAGCGTGACATACGCCCCTTGGCGTTGACCGCACGCAGAGCGCGTCAAGAAGTAAGAATATATGTATGAGGGCGATCTGCAAGTCGGATATAATAACAGGGTGCCGTATTGGTATCATGTATCATCATATGTGATTCACTTCTCGGCCCTTGCCAGCCAGCTTGGTGATGGCATTCAGCAAGTCCGCTCGTCTTAAAGGTTCTACAGAGGAGGTATCAACCCTTGACTGTGGTTAATGGACTCGCGATGCTTACTCGTAATATGGTCGTCCATACCCGCTTGCAAGCAACGCTCACGATCGCCAATCACTGTGGGAGTCATTAGCAAACTTTCAGACTGGATGGGAGATGTAGTGCTCACTGGCGTGAGCAGTCAAGGCGATAATCGGTGTACGCTCCAAAAGGTGCTCTCCCTCGTATGCTCGTATTAACTCGGTTGCTTCCATGCCACCCATGAACGGCATTGACACGTCCATCTAAAGAATACGCGTCAGCTCTTGATTCTAACACTGCAACGAGCATTGTTCACCAGAATGACATCGAACGGTGTCTTTGCCCGTTGCACGCGATCTTTGAACTTATTCAAGGCCACGCTCCCGTTCTCCGCAATCTCGACGATGTGCCCGTACTTCTCTAAGATCCTCACGGCTAACCGCTGGTTGACAAGGTTGTCTTCAGCGAGCAGAATATCAAAGGTGAGGTCGGTGTTCGTGACGGGTGGGTTGACGCTGTTGGCCTCTAGGGCTGAAACGAGAGCTGCTGCAAGATCGACGAGAGAAACAGGAGTGGTAATGTGCGAAGAGATGGAATTATCTAGACACCATTTGACGGCCACTGTGCAAAGATCAGAGAGGGTCAAGAAAAGCGGGAGAGACACTCACAGTTCAACCTAGGCGAGGATGGTGCGAGAAGGACGACGGGAATATATCGCAGGTGTTCAATCTCGCGGAGCAACTCGGTGATATGGAGAGAGTCAACCAAGATCGTATCGATGTGCGGGAGCTGACTCTTCTCCGACAGTTCAACGACATCATTCACGACGTGCGGCAGTAAACCGAGCTCTGCAATGCGTTCCGCAACGCCAGTCTGGTCCCGCAAAGTATCGACGAATAAGATGGAACGACCTGAGTATGGCTGCATTTTTTGCAGGATCTGATCGTGGTGGGAAGTGGACATGAGGGAAGTGACGGTGAAGAAGAACTTGGAGCCCTTTCCCAGTTCAGACTCCACCCACATGTTGCCTTGCATGAGCGAGACGAGCCGCTTGGAGATGGATAAGCCAAGTCCAGTACCACCATACTCGCGAGTCGTTGATCCATCCGCTTGCGCAAAGGTGTCGAAAATGAGGTTGAGCTTGTCTTTGGCGATACCAATACCAGTATCCGAAACGCAGAACTCGAGGGTGACGCAGTTGTCATCCATGGCGATCAGACGGCAACCCAGACTGACATGACCCTTTCTGGGGCTCTTCGCGGGGGTAAACTTAATCGCATTGCCAACCAAATTTGTGATGACCTGCCGTAAGCGGAGGGAGTCGCCGATGAGCTGGTCCGGAATATCAGGGTCCATGTCGTAGGTGAGATCAAGGTTGTTTTGCGAGGCTCGGACGACGAGAGTCTTGAGGATACCGAAGACAGTGTGGCGCAGTGAGTAGGAGACTTGCTCCATAGTCATACGGCCGGCTTCGACTGAGAAGAGAGAAACGTCAGGTGCATTCCAAGACACTTTGAAACCAAAAGCTTACTCTTCGAGATATCCAGAATGTCGTCGATGATCAATAACAACGAACGGGCCAGGCTATGGACTAGCAGCAAAGACTCGCGTTGTGACCTCGTCAGGTCAGAATCCAACGTCAATTCGGTCATGCCAATGATACCGTTCATTGGCGTCCTGCTCATTGTGCATCAGTACCCCGTCCAATCCACCATTCTCCCAATACTCACCGGATCTCGTGACTCATGTTCGCCAAAAACTCCGACTTGGATCTGTTTGCCAACTCAGCCGCTTCCCTCGCAGCGGTGTTCTTCTGGATTGACTCGCGCAGGTTGTACACCATTTGGTTAATCTGTGTCTTGAGCGAGTCCATCTCTCCGGACGCCTCGACAGTGATGAAGCGGGTAAAGTCACCGTCTGTGGCCGCAGCTGAGATTTGCGCGAAGCCTCGGACTTGCGATGTAAGGTTTGCAGCCATGGTATTGACGGACATCCTACCAGCCATAGCGCATCAGCTTTTGCCACAAGTGCATTAAATCAGGGGGGTATACGTGATTGTCTGCCAAGTGCCCTGCACGTTGGCTACTTCTGCCTGCACACCTAATTTGCCTTCTGTCCCGACCTCCCTCGCAACACGAGTCACCTCGGCGGCAAAGATGGCGAGTTGACTGATCATGCCATTGATAGTGTTAACTAAGTCGAGCATCTCTCCGGAAACGGGAACACCCTCGACCTTGCGTGTCAAATCACCGTTCGCGACCGCACGTGTTGCAATAGCCACACTCCGAACTTGTAAGGTCAAGTTCGCAGCCATGGTGTTCACGTTATCAGTCAAATCCTAGATAAGATCAAGAAATTGATTCAGCTTGGGAGGTTGAGCTTATTTTCGCTATGGGATGGCCTCACCTTCCAGATACCACCAACGTTATCGACGCTAGCCTGTCCACCAAGGATACCGTCTGTACCGACTTCTTTGGCGACACGAGTGACTTCTGCAGCAAAGACGCTCAAGGACTCGGTCATGAAGTTGACGGTCTCCTTCAAGGCGAGAATCTCTCCGCGCACATCGACGTTAATCTTCTTCGTCAAGTCTCCTCGAGCGACCGCCGTCGTGACTTCTGCGATCGATCGCACTTGCGTAGTCAGGTTCAATGCCTGGAACCAAGTCAGTAATCCGTACCACGATCAAGTCCACGAGTCAAATACATGGGTCTGCTTACCATCAGGTTAACGTTGTCAGTCAAAACTTTCCACATGCCCTCAACACTGGGTACAACAGCCTGACCACCAAGAATACCCTCTGTGCCAACCTCGAGAGATACCCTCGTTACTTCGTTTGCAAGCACAAGCAGTCGAGAGACCATCGAGTTGACAGTATTCTTCAAGTCGAGCATCTCTCCGCGAACGTCCACCACGACCTTCTTGCTCAGGTCGCCGTTTGCCACAGCGGTTGTGACTTCTGCGATCGATCGTACTTGGTTGGTCAAGTTGGCAGCCATTTTCTGTGATACGACGTTAGGAGGTAAAGGATTAAATAACTGAACAAGCATACATTGACGTTAGTTGTAAGGTCGGCCCAGGTTCCTTGGACCCCCTCTACTGTGGCTTGTCCTCCAAGGATACCCTCTGTTCCCACTTCAAGGGCTACTCGAGTGACCTCAGAGGCAAAGGTTCGCAACTGCGTGACCATGGAGTTGACGGTGTCCTGAATTGAGTTATATTAGAAGCTCATTCATTTTGAACAAGATCTTGCAAGCTCGCCTTCAAGGTGGCCATCTCGCCCTCGACTTCGACTTCAACACGTTGGGTAAGGTCGCCCTTTGCCACAGCAGTTGTCACTGCTGCGATAGATCGTACTTGATTGGTAAGGTTCGAGCACATGCGATTGACCTATGCAAAGGTAAGGATCCCTCACGTTACGTAGAATCATATGCCGACATTGTGCGTAAGTTCCTGCCAGACCCCTTCGACATCTTCAACCATTGCAGAACCACCAAGCTTGCCTTGAGAACCGACTTCAAGCGTGACTCGTGTGACTTCGGCAGCCAGAGCTCGTAATCGAATGACCATTCGGTTGACCGTGTTCTATGGTTCGGTGTGAGCGATTACTCCACCAACGTCATCGGCGGTCGTACCTTGAGCTCCTGAATCTCACCCTTTGCATCGACCTCGATCATTTGACTCAAGTCTCCCCCGGCGACAGCTGTAGTGACAATGGCGATCGAGCGTACTTGGGTGGTGAGGTTTGCGGCGAGTGTGTTGACAACGCTGGTGAGTTCCTGCCACGTTCCCTGTACGCCTTCAACGAGGGCTTGTCCCCCAAGTTTCCTGGTTTAGTCGCATTCGCATCAGCGGTTCACCCAATTCCCACGGGATCTGACGACATACCCTTCCGTTCCGACTTCGAGGGAGACTCGAGTGACTTCCTTAGCGAATTGGCCGAGTTTGTCCACCATGGTGTTAATCACATCCTTGAGTTGTACCATGACGGGCCCCTGTACGGGAACGGTGATCTTCTGAGTGAGGTCACCATCTGCTACGGCCTTGCAGACACGCGCGACGTCCTGGACTTGAGCCTTTAATAAACGAAGCTCCTCTACGGCACTCATGCCACTCTCGAATGCGGCTGCACTGAGCGGGCCAGGTGGCACGACGAGGGGGCTCCCTGCAGAGGAAGGCATGGATCCACCATTGGAGACAATGTGGCCGTTGATAGACGAGGCCTTGACGCTGAGTGGGACGGGACGGCGACATGTGGGGCAATGGTAAGGGGAGGGGCGAGTCGAAGCGGGGGAGGAGAGGATGGAGGAGCCGCCAGGAGTACAGAGACGCTGGAAACTTGCAGGGTCTGAGACATGCTGGAGCCCTTCAAGGGATATCTGCATGGGACTAGGTGCTCTGGCAGATTTAGCGGCTTTCAAGTGACTAACATTGGGGGCCTGGTCAAAAGGATCTCCGGTTAGGTCGTGGCGAGGCCTGCGGTCGGTCGGGGTGCCGTTGAGGTGATCATCGTCTGGATCTGAGTCGTACTCAAAGTCGCGGCGGGGTGTCCAGGGATGAACGGCACCGAGTTTTTCTTCTGCAAAGCGCATGCGATGTGCAATCTTTGCGAGAGAGCGCTCAATCGCGTCTGTCTGGAGATCTCTGGGACCCTCATAGCGGGGAAGAGGGATTGCGGGGGTGCCCGCGCTGGCTTTGGGATTGGGCTCGAGGTCGTAGATGGAGAGGAGAGCGACGAGATGGGAGAGGAAGGGATGCTCCGGGACGCAGTTGCTCTGCGGCATCGTGGGTGAATGCGGCGGTAGCGGCGTTGGAAGGGGTCGAGGAGGGGTTGGCGAGGAAGGGAGGAGATGTGTGAAGCGTTTAGCAAGGGGGGCGACGACGTCGGGGAAGATGGAAGGGAAAAGGGAAGATAGGATTCCACCCAGCTTGGCCGATTTGATTGAGCGACGGAGACGACGGTGAGGGTCGCCTCGACGGAGCAGAGCAGCGCGGAGCAAAGCAGGGCGAGGGCGAGGGCGAGGTGTGGGGGTGCGGGGAGGTCCAAGTTGCGGGTGACCTATTTGGGAGAGAAGAACGGTTGATTTTGGTACTAAATAAGTAAGTAAATAAGTAAGTAAATTATGTATTTATGTATTTATTTATTCAACAATAATTACTTTTTTTCTTATTTCTGTGATGAGGCTCATCAGGCTCATCAGACACGTGGTCGGCTTGGGGAAGGGAAGGGAAGGGAAGGGAAGGGAAGGGAAGGGAAGAGGACATACGAACTGAGCTGACTGTCGATGTGCAGCACAACAGCCTCGCCGCTTCTCTCTCGACGACGCCCTTCCGGTCTCCAACTCGCCTCACGCCTCACGCGGGTACGGATCCATTCGGACTCATCTGTTCAATACCCATAGCGTAGCATATATGACTACACTCCATACTCGTATACGCACTCTGCCACCCACTCGCCTGGGGGCCTGGAAGCCTGGAACAACATTTGCCTTACCTCTGATCATGTGCGCCCAGGTTCCTACATCAAACATCCTCTCAAACAATCCTATCCAGCATTTCCTCTGGCAGGCAATCCATGCCTTCCCCTTAATCAATCCTTCCTGCAGGTCTGCTGCTAATCCTCTCCCCTCGGCCGATACTCCAAGCCAATATCGACTTTCTCCTCCATCCTCTTAACATCGGCCAACGTCTTCTTTCCAACGTCCTTCTTGATCTTCCAGGCGGCAAACGTATGGCCCTGCGCGAAAATTTCTTCCACCTAGAGAGCACCACCATCAGCATTGATTTCACAGTGTCCCTTATGCGGGATGAGTAGTACCTCTTCGAGTGTTCGTCCCGTCGTCTCCGGGAACATGAAGAAGACATGTATAAAGCCCACCGCGTTGAACGTCGCAAAGATAAAATACTGTGTATTACACCAGCCAGTTTAGTACGATACCCAACGACTAAAAGTCGTACTCACTGTCTTATATGATATGCTCGAGAGCGCAGGAGGGACGGCATAAGCTAGGAGAAACCACTCGTAAGAACTCAATGACCTCGAACAACAAAGCCCTACCTAGAACACAGTTGAACGTCCAGTTTGTAGCAGTCGAGAGTGAGACCGCCTTGGCACGAATACGGAGGGGGAAGATTTCCGCCGGATACGTCCACGACACTAGTGGCAGTAGACCCATCAACCCAACATCCCACACCCTATGCATTTCGGGTATCACGTACCGGGTCCCATAGTAATCGCAAATGAGCACACGAACAAGTAGCTGACAAGGATCACACCACGCGTGGCAGCGCCGTTGCCCTCGATGACCCATGTCCCTGGAAGAGAATCAGCCATACAAGAGACACGAATGGTAAGGCATCCTACGTGCGCCGTCGACTTCTCCCCATCGTCCATAGGCCCCTTGCAGCCCTCCAACGAGGTACAGGAACGTCGCCATGAGAAATAGACCACTGTTGGGGTACGATCAGAGGAAGGTCAGTCCGCCATAGGTTCAAGGTCCCGTACATCAAGAGCATCGGCCGGCGTCCCCACCGGTCAATATCTGTTTGGGAGTAGGTGCCTTGGACTGAAAGGGACAAGAGGAACAAAGCGAACAAATTATAGCTGGAACCGTGAACGCGACGTTGAGGACGTATTGCACCGATGAGGCGATGAGGTTTGCTCGCCGACCGGAAAGACCTGCCCCTTGGAACACTGCAGCGCGATTTTAGATTCACCCTTCCGAGCGTTGGAGTATATACGAACCGTAGACGATATAGTACACTATTCGTCAATGAGTGTTGTCTCAGATCTACATAGGTATAGGATGTACTCATGATGTTCATCCCGGTAAGCTGACTCCACATTTGCAGCGACATACCCAAAGAGATACGCCTCAAGGCATTGCTATTGAGCAAATCCTTGTACGACTTTGCCCCCTGTGTCTTCTCAAGCTCTACCTGGTTCTTGATTTCCGTGAACTCGAGCTGGACAAGGTCGTCATTGGGGTTTCCTTTCCCATGGACATCCGCAAGAATCTCGAGTGCTTCAGAATCCCGGCCATGGTCAATGAGCCAACGGGGAGATTCTGGGAACCACACTAAGGGACTCTCAAGTGTGAGTCAGGAGGCTAGGAAGAGCACGGAGGGAACGTACACATTCCGACGGAGAGGATAATGGCAGGGATCATTTGTACACCCCATGGAATGCGGAACGAGGCGTCACCCTCAATGTACGAGCAACCGAATTGAACAAAATATTGGAGGAGGATACCCCATGTAATGCTCCACTGCTGGAGGCTGTCATAATGATTAAAGGAGTAGAGTAGTATTGTGATGGGTGGACGCACGATATCAAGCGGCCACGGATGTAAGCAGGTGTGATTTCACTTTGGTAGAGCGGTACGGTGGCAGAGGCCATACCAACAGCGAACCTACCAAGAAAGTGTCAGTAGTAATTATGTGAGGCAGAGCTTAGTGGTATACCCCGCAGTGATACGTCCAGCGACCAACATTCCTCGGTTCTGTAATCGAATAGCTCAATACCTTTAGCAATAGAAGGGACAGAAGGGGCGCACCACTGAGGCGCACTGGAAGATTGACCCCAACACCCAGAACAAACCGGAGAGCTGAATAGTCGCTCGGCGTCCGATGGTATCTGCAAGCTGTCCAACCGCGAGCGCGCCAAAGAGAGAACCAGCAGGCATGGACGCTACGAT
>Ga0307515_10013422_pt1 | contig 15317 bp, 17 predicted proteins | sample 17_EM_MG_FD_194513 | JGI IMG/M metagenome (GOLD analysis project Ga0307515, IMG submission 194513) | Populus trichocarpa ectomycorrhiza microbial communities from riparian zone in the Pacific Northwest, United States - 17_EM | ecosystem: Host-associated > Plants > Roots > Unclassified | place... | reverse complement strand
TCAAAACGCTAGGACATGAGGCTGGCGTCCACCGCTCGACTGCCGGCAGGGTGCTTGTGTATCAGCGCTTACGTGTGTATTGTAGTTGTTTTGGCCGAGGGACCCACAACTGACGGGATTTTCGTTGGGAGCACTCAACCCACTTGAGATCAAGCCGGAGTTATGCCAAAACAAAGTACATCTGCAAGTCTGGGATCCAGTCAGGTACCACGTCAAGTCACCGGCCAAACGCGGGATTCATGCGTTGAAGGCATCAGCTCTTGCATGGCGGCGCTTTGTTACCTAGAAAGCACCTGAGAATCAGGCCATTACTGTTGGTACGGGGGAGGACGCAACAGCGGACCCATCTCAATCGTTGACACTCCCAGAGCGAGAGCTTAGCCGACGGATTGAGAAATTTGATGCAAGAACAAGCCTAAGGAACCAACAGGTCTCTTGCTCATCTCGACCTTACGGGCGCTCTTACGCGCACATTCCTTCTCAGTACTCCTGCCACCGACTCTTTTCAAGAGGGTAGTGGAGTAGTGTATACATTCACAGGAATGGGGGCTTGGAATCTGAGATAATATCACACGAAAAAACCGAGCGAACAATCGACGACTCGGGAGAGTCAGTGGGCAGTTGTACCGTAACCAAGCTCCCGTCTCTTTCACGTCCCCATCATGGGAACTTTGACCCTCACACAGGGTACTGCTTATTAACGGAAGACGGATCGCGTTGAGAAGCTTTACGTCCCCATCCGAGGCATTCCCCGCTGGTGCAACCGACAGAAATATACCACAATCACACCCACGCTCGCAGACACAACACTCTTGGGGTCGACAGTCGGACTTGAGCTTGAGCGTGCGGGAAGACGCTCCCTTACTGTGACCAACGTCGTGGTGATCCCCAGACAACGTTCACCCGCGCGAGGGAAGGGCCACCGCCAGATCGAAGATCAACCGAGCAAATCACGGTTCCGACGAAGATACCAGAAGATACCCCCGGTGCAATTTCCAGGGCTTGTGAAACAAGCCTGGACGAGAATCAGCCTCATGGCCGCGGCCTCCTTCAACTATTTCTTGTATAGCCCAGATTGTGTGTCTTGTGTAAACCTTTGATTTCGCGGATTAGATGAGAATTTCTCCCGCTCCGAGATCATCGGCATCATGGAGCTCTTTTCACGCCTCGCGCATCCTGGCGACCCCGGGCCGGGCAGACCCAGAACCAGCGCACAATGCGTACTCAATGTGCATTCTCCGGCGAAATTCTTGCTGTATCCGTATTCCTCGAGGGTTGCCTGGAAACCAAATGCGTCTGCTACCGACTGCCCTCTCTCTCATTCTCTGGCTCAGCCCCTTAGTTCTCCCAGTGACAAGCCAACGCTGTCAGCTCGTTCGGGCTGGCCAACAACCTTTGAATCCCAGCGTCCCGTCGCCCAGCATCTCATCGATTACCAACACCTCATCGACACCCACAAGTACATCGTCAACGCCCCAACCGACCTTCGTTTACGGACGAGACAAGGTCCGCGGTGTAAACCTGTGCGTGATCCCGGATTTCTCGGCGTTTTCATCCGTTCGTGATTTTCACATCCCCCCTTTAGAGGTGGCTGGTTCGTGCTCGAGGTACGTTCACTTTCCACATCAGGCTTTTGTAACGGAAGGTTCACTCGATGGGACCCAGCCATGGATAACGCCGAGCATCTTCGAGAACACGGGAAACGATGCCATCGTCGACGAGTACACGTTTGGGCAAATGCAGGATCGGCAGAACGCGCTGCGCGTGTTGGAAACCCATTGGCAGACTTGGATCGTTGAAGATGACTTCAGGCAGATAAAAGCGGCTGGTCTGAACCACGTCCGGTACGTCTAGTCCCTACCACGCGATCTCACACCGCCACAACATCCCCTTCCCACGCGCCACGCCTCTTACACCCCGTAGGATCCCCCTGGGTTATTGGTCAATACCCCTCACGCCCAATGATGACACCCAACTTTCCACAGACGTATCACCCTACATACCCGGAGCATGGCCACACTTCGTACAAGCCCTCAACTGGGCCAAATCCCACTCCCTCAACGTAATCGTCGACATTCACGGTGCTCCTGGTTCACAAAACGGTTACGACAACTCCGGTCAGAGGACACAGCCACCCATGTGGGCCGCGAACCAAAGCTACGTCCAAAAGACGGTAGATTGCGTCGCGTTTTTGGCAAAGACCGTCGGAGATAAGATCGATGTTTTGGAAGTTATGAATGAGCCTGCGGGATTTCTCGGAGATGACTTTACACGTGTTTTGAGGCAGTATTATATCGACACTTACAATGCCATCCGGGCGGCGGCTGGTAATGGTATGGGTGTCATGCTCAGCGATGGCTTCCGTGGTCTAGACGTGAGTACCTCCCACACAAAGTTTCGTGTCAAACCGTTGACTCGATTCGAACTACAGTATTGGGGGAATTCATTTAACGCTCCTCAATACCAGCGAATGTCGATGGACATCGTATGCGACTTGTCCTCTCTGGTTCTTGAACCATCGCTGACGGTCACTCTCAACAGCACATGTACCAAATCTTCAGTAACAGGGAGCTTTCCCGTACCTTCGATCAACACATCGACTACGCATGCAACCTGAGCCAATCGTTCGTCGAGTTTGAAAGTGCTGGCATCTGGACGGTTGTCGGCGAATGGTCCAGCTCCTTGACTGACTGCGCGAAATGGCTCAACGGGCGTGGGGTTGGTGCTCGCTGGGAAGGGACATGGGGCACTGCCTCGGACCAACACTTCTTTGACACCTGCGAAGGTCATACAGGCGATTATTCTACTTTCTCGAAACAGTATATGGACCAGATGAGGAAATACTTCGAGGTGCAAATTGAGGTTGGAGAGCGGGTACAGGGATGGGTCTTTTGGACCTGGAAGGTACGTTAGTTATTACCACTACATTCTCCTGGGAGCTGTTGGCTGAAACACGCCTCACAGGCTGAGATCGCAGATGATTGGAGTTACAGTAAAGGAATAGCAGGGGGCTGGATCCCCAGCGACCCAACGGACAGGCTCTATCCTAATATTTGTCCATGATTCGATTCATCAGCATCAATGTACGAACAAACGCACCACCTTCTCTGTATCAAACTTTCCGATTTTAGAACCATAAACCTTCGGAAAATAGTTTTTTCCTTGTCGCAATAATTAGAAGTGAATGTTCTTGAATTCAGCCAATCCATCCCGCACAAGAGCCCCAAACTCCCTCTTCAACGCCACGTGCTCAGAACCAGAAATCCGCCTGGACAGCTCACGCACGACCTCGTGGTACAATCTCCGCCTCCGCGACAGAACAGTATGAAAAGCGTGTGCCCCCAGCCTAGGAAATCTTTTAGTAAGCGAGGTAAGATTTCGAGCTGAGAGAGGTACCAATAAACACGCTTCTTGTTGATTTCGTCCTTGGATGCGCTGCCCTCAGTACGGTTTGAATTGGCTTTTGCCCTAGCGGTCGAGAACGTGTATGCAATGACTTGATTCATCGTATCTTCGTAATTGTGCAGTCAGTCGTGAGGAATTCACAGTCATCGCATGGACATACCCAAGATGAGCTTTGAGCTCTTGGGCACGATGATATCCGAAGTCCGCAAATGCTCGTGCATCTTCATCCCGCAAAGCAAGAGGCCGGTGTACAAGTTAAAGTACACACAACGCAGCGTGTTCAGTTCGAGGTCACAATAGATCGCACGGACTTGGTATTTCGCCAACCTGAGAACTCGTAAATTCAGGGTATTTGCCTCGATATGGACCGGCGCACTGTAACAATTTGTTGGTAAAGGCTGTGCCTGGTGACTTTCCTCGATGCACCGTCATGGAATCCTTAATATCTATGACGCATTTCGTCAAAACTCTGATGAACCTTTCCCCTTGAGGGACTCACAGGTCGATGGATGTCTCGAGTAATCCGTCGTAACCGACAGGTCACTCATGTTTATCACATAACCACACCAGGGAAAACCTATTCATCGAGTGAGCCAACGGGCGTAACAGGTTGATTAATCCCCCTGGCCTTTCTGATCGGGCTCCGTAACCATCGACGGCTCTGACCCAAAGTCAAAGTTAGTCCTTGTTTTCTCGTGTGAGATGAAGCAACCGTATTCGGGATGCCCTGTGCGATGTGCATGAGTTCCGTCTATGGCAAATCACGTCGGAGAAGGATCTACCTTTCATCATCATCTCCAGGAATGCCCTCGCCTTTGAATAATCAGTCGTAATGAGTAGGTAATCATCTACCAGCCTCAGAAGCACCTAAACTTGACTGAGATTCGTCGGAATTATCCGCGGCAAATGTCACCTACGCTCTCTTGATCTTGGCTGAACCTGAACTTGCGGCGTTCCAGATCTCCGTAAGAGAAGGAGCAAAGTAACGAGGACAAGACCGATCCCTGTGGGATCCCAACTACTTGCCGATAATATTGACCCCCGATCTAATGCGGAGGCACGATCAGTAAGTCGAACAGATCAACTTGCTCCGTCCCCTCACCTTGACGATGTTCTCGGTGATGTGCTCGTCCAAAAGCTGCATCAATTCTTCCCTCCTCTGATGTTGATACGGGATCTGGTCAACGAGAATGGTGCTCTTCAGTGTGTTTGCCAGCTCGATGGCGTATGGGACGAAGTCATCCAGATCATCTGTGGGCGGGTCAGACTCGACAAAGGACCATACCGACCACCCCCACCTGATGTGAAGGCTTTCTTGAGCCAACGTTTCTTGTACTTCCCGGTGTCTATGCCAATGGTGCCGAATCGTCTGATGGTATACTCGTCCTTGCGAGAGGGTCAAGAAGCAAGGCGACACCCCGGTAGAAGTGAAACTCACTTCCGAAAGGGCGTCGCGCATGATTTGTAAGAGCTTCGTCTGGTCAATGGTGTCAAAGCACGCTCTCACGTCTAACTTGACAAAGTACATCTTCGGGCTTTCACATTACCGATGTCAAGCTGCTGCAAGAAAGGCGGGAAGGAAAACACGGATGGCTCACAGAGGCTGGCGGATGTTCCCTCCGCAAAGACGGAGTTTGTAGTCCTTCAACTTCTGGTGTATCTCGTCGAATCCAAAGACAGCGTCCCCGGTTAACTCTGGTCTCGTCATCTATGACAAACGTTCAGTCATACGCTAGAAATTTGGCACAGAAACCGTACCTTCTCATAGGTCAAAACCTCGAATGTCGCCCCTAGGATCCGATTGATCGAATCTTGGCGTCCGTTTGCGCCCTTTGGGGCCCGCCGAAGATTTACAATCGGCCTCACACCAGCTTCCTTCGGTAGGAGTCGCACGAACGAGTATCCCAACTTCCGTTGGCTTAGGATTTCTTTGGCGTCGCGCTAATCGAGGTGATATAGGTGATAGAAGTGTGGGAGGAGAGTCCTTACGTCAGAAATCTTCTTGAACGTCTGCTCAGCAAGGTGTTCGATCAGCGGAGCACATAACGTTTTCCAATCGTCTTGCCGGAAGTAGGTGACATGGTGTCTCCGGTTGGACTCAGTCACATAGAATGCGGACTGGCGAGAACTCTCTCAGTACCGCAAGCGGCCATGAAGAGAAAACTCACGCTAAGCAATGGTAGCAGGAAAGAGTTGAAGTACCAGAACACGAATTCCTCAAAGATCTCCCGCCGTTTCAAGGAGTCGGTGACACTCGTGTGCTTCTTGGGCTTGCCATCGGTGAAAGCGGGTCCCAACCATTCGCATTTCGAGACCTTGATGTCTTGTAGAACGTGATGCAGCGATAGGGTCTCGAACCTTCGCAACTCGATAAACTCTCGGATGTCTGTACCCCCATGAGTTCAGGGAGGCGTTGACAGCCGGGACCGCGTTACGCACAACGCTTGATAACCTCGAAATTCTCCTTCCCTCCCCAGAGCGCCTTTGGGATGACCTCTTCCGTGACCAATATAGCGTATCGATTGACCTATTATGGATGATAAGAACTTTGAGGGTCTTAAGGCGTATGGCACCGACCTCTGAATGGCTACAAGCGAAGCCAACAAATCTCGGTTTGTTGACAGCGTCTTTCTTCTCTTGCGTGAGTCCGCAACCGACAACGGTGTGCCCATCGGAGTAGGTGGAACTGTCGGAAGGGAAAAATGGTTGCGTAAACAGCTGCGAGGATCCCTCTGACATGTACTCCTTTTATTGCCTTCAGTTAAAAGAGCAAACGACAGAACCTGTTGGAGCTCACGAGAATATCCGCTTTCTGCACGTTGTCTTTGACCTAAATCCCAAGTATATAAATCCGCAATCTTGTCAAAGAACACTAGGTCCCACTTTTGAAGAGCACGCCGTATTGAGCAGAGGTTTGTACCCGCACTTTCCATGTCTCCAGATCAACTTCTCAAAGAGTTCCAACGCGCTGCTAATCCGCTTGGGCGTTTTTATGAACCCTTGAGCCTGGAGCCGGCAGTCAGCTGGGAATGCGGTTGTGTACGACACGGGCACAAACCGAAATCGCAGCCTCTACTTCGCGATCGTAGAATGGAATCGTGTACCCGACGGAGACGTTGAAGGGGTTGGGGAGCCCGTGCTGCCGTGGAAAGACAAATTTGACGAAGCGTCGTGCACCTTCCAGCTGAGACTGGGGCCCGGGGTCCGTCGATTTCCCAGGATCCGATTTTGGTTTTGGACCGGAAGGGTTTATCTGATTCAGGACGTCTATATCGCGAGCTCTAAGTCTCATATACTGGGTTAGAACCAGCAGACTTACGATTTTTAGGCAAACAAACCGAAATTACGGAAGTGTGGGGTATCAGATTTGGGCGGGCGTAGAATAGGGGGACACGCGATAAAGTGACATCAACGGGACCCCGTCTACGGCGCGATTAAAGAGAGATATGGGACAACGGGAGTGGGATACATACCTCTTCGGGCTACCCGAGCCATCTAGCTTCCTCTGCTTGGAGGGCCTTGACTCCCCTTCCCCTACCTCGCTTGCCTTTCGCTTAGCTGCAGCGCGGAAGGAAGGAGTTGGAGGAATTTGGGTGAGGTTGTAAATATGCTCTCCCGTAACCTGACAGAGGCACCCGTTCGGGAGAGGGATGAAGACCGACGTTCCCGTGAAGAGGTGAAGAAGCACATCCTCGCCGACCCTATTGATCTCATAAGCTTGCGATTCATACTAGAAATGAACAGCGGAAACCTTGAAAGTAAACGAACCCAGGTTTCTCCCTGGAGAGCGTTGACGATGGTGTTTATGGCCGTGTTGACTATTCCATATTTCTCAATATTGACAGCGGTTCCCTCGTGAGCAGCCTATGAGGGAGGTGAGGGAAGCTGATCCAGAATGTCGCATCGAGTGTACCTTGTAGCCAGCTGTAATAACATTTCTCACAGCGTCTGGAGCACGGAGGAGGCACCACTGCGACCTTTTGATGACCTAACCGCGCGTAAGTCGAAAGCGGAAATTGTGAATTTGACGCTCTCACCTCGTCGATTTCAAACACAGAGGCCCCGGCGCGATACTTTCGGTAAGGTGGTTGGTGACAGCCAACCTTAGAGTTCTCAAGCAAATCCCGATAGACCTCCGGGTCTTCGGGGACAACGAGTGCGATCTCCGTCGCGTTGATGAGGATACTGTCAATATAGTCCCGGAGTGACGCCACCTGTGGATAATGTCTCTTCAAGATGTCGAAGCTCGAGTTCAACCGTTTGCCATCAGACATCCCCACACAGTCGTGGCACGCGGTGATGGATGATTCGGAACAAGATAAATGGCGACGCGTTGCGAGAACGTGACCGGACTGTCCACGGTTAGTAATACTCGTGAGTGGTTGAGCGATCACACACAACGGTCGTGGCTCCCGCGATAAAATTTAGTTGGAATGGAATAGGTACCAAAGAGGGTGATACAGACACAGGTATTTAATAAGTGGAACCGAAAAGGTCCTGATGGGAAATCGCGAATCACGAACGGCGATGCTTGAAGTCCGCACACCACTCAGACACCTCACAAAGCTACTTAGTATCAACGGGGGGATTCGAAGCGGTTTCAGACATTGCAGACGAGATCTGCGTCCCATTCGTCCGACCCGACACCTTCATAGACGAGGAAGAGGGATGTAGGATCGTATTTTCGCTTGATGGCTAGGAGCTGATCGTAGTGAGCGCCGAAGAAGGATTTCTTCCAGTCGAATTCGTATCTCGAAGCCTACATGCAACGAAGAACAAAAAAGAGGGCTGAGCTAGGGCATCGTGGGTGGAACGCGGGATCCTTACCTCGTTGAAGTATGCACCGGATTCCGGGGCTATGCCTTCGAGGATCTTCATATCCTGAATGAAAAGCTGGTGAACAGCTTCGATCTCGGTCAAATTGGCACCGTCTTGCCAGGTCTTGATGATAAACATGTAAACAAGGCTGTCTCGCCAGGCAGGGTTAAGACCTGTAGACTCAGGGTCCACACGGGAAACCTGTCCGCCAGTCACGAGGCTACGGGGAAATTCTCAGGATCCGGGTCGATTTCCCGGGATTGGGAGAAAAAACTCACCAATAGCCGAATCCAGATGTCTTGAGTAGTTCTGCGGCGAGCTCTGCGGGTTTATCGGTCTGGACGACATCCTTGGGTAGCAACCAAGAGGTAATCTCGCTCGGGACTCCCCCGACCCGACCGTCGCTGGTGGTAAATGAGGGATCATAGAACGCCGAGAAATCTTGGTACACAACGGTGTAATTTTCAATTGAGAGACCTGGTTGGGAAGCTGCGAATTCGAATAGCGGGAGGAAAGTGGCCTGGGTCTGTTCTGCCGTGACGTTGGGCGATAGGACGAAGAATTGGAACTGGTTGGCAGGTCCAATACCGTAGCCATTGTAGCTGCCGTAGCCGCCGTAACCCTGGTCGACGAGCGAGGGCGTGAGACGAATGATTTCCGTGAGTAAGTTCTGGGTTGAGTTGGCGTTGGTGGAGTTGACTAAAAGAAGGGCGGCAGAGAAAGGAGTGGAGGGGTGCGTTTTGTAAGCGACTGAAGTGACGACGCCCCAGGTTCCTCCGCCTCCACCTCGAAGGGCCCAAAACAAATCCTTATTGCGGTATGGGTTGGCAATGACGTGGCTACCATCTGCAGTGACAATCGTTATCTCCAAAACGTTGTCCACGCCTGGAAAATCACCGTGTGAGTACGGCTTGGTCAGGTTGGGCGAGTTTGGCGTACCAAGGCCATAGTTTGGAGAGATTGCGCTGTGCCCGCCGCCTGAAAGCCACCCACCGGCAGCACCGATGCTTCCCCCTGGACTGATACCTCCGACGATGACCCGATTGTGCTGCTTTGCTGCCTCGTATGCCTCATGCCACTGCACACCAGCCCCAAAGGTAAAGACTGGCATCGCAGTCAGCGATAAATCGACCCTCACCAAGGACCGGAAACAAACCATTGTCATATGTGACTGAATCTGTTGCATCCGTGGGAGAGAATGAGTCGTGGAAAGTGATGTTCTTCAAATGGTGAGTCCATATCAAAAACGAATCTCTGGCGGAGCTCCTCCCGAGAAGGTCGTGGCTGGTAAAATCGTCGATCAGCAACCCCCAACTTGGGTAAAATAAAACAAAAATGGCAGTTCACCCCGTGTTCTTGATTACGAGACGTAAGTTGTGCTTCCCGGCAAATTTGACAGCTTCCTGAACGTCACCCGGCGTTCTGGCGTCGACACCGATCACCGGCACGCTCCCTTGTTGACACGGAATCCCGAGGGAGGTGTTGAGGTAGCATCCCTGGATCATCCCGTTGGGAAAGACGTACGTTTCCCAGTTGGTGTATTCGGCAGCACCAGATTGATCAGAACGCCAGTTGCCATCGTACCAGCCAGCGCGGACATCGGTGCAATTTCCTGCAGCAGAGTCGTAGCAGGGAGTGGCTGGTGGTACCGGGTGGATCAGTGGCTGGGAGACTTTGGATGCGAGAGTCTGGAACTCGGAACCAGATGGCCAACATTCAGATCCAGATATACAGCGGCAGTTCCGGGTCGTCTTCGAAAATACCGATGTCAAGCCAAGAGCGATGGTCAATAGAGGCGTGAGGAGAAGCATGAGTGCTGGATTTGTTTGGGGTGTTCAATCTTTCGGCGATATTTATACCATACTTAGATCCTACCATCTGTAGGGAGCTGCGCGGGGCCATGGCGTGATGAGTATGTATTCAATGACTGGTACTGATGATCGAACATCGACCAATGGTATAGCTATTCGGCTCCTGCGGGTGGACGCGGAGAAATACATATCAAACTGTTCCACTGCGGACTATCACAAAACTTTCCAACAACTCGCGAGCCTTTTACCAACTTTCCCTGCACAGTGAAACGAGATGGGAGTGATCGTGGGGAATTCAACGGATAAGCGCTAGGTAGGTCATGCTTATGTATCAGACCAGCGAGCATGGTTCTGCTGCGGGCAATCCGTTCGGCATCATCTTGGTCACCATCTCACCTTCACCTTCACACATACCGTCAATTCTTCACGTCCCTTCCAAACTTTTCCAAGAAAATGTCCGAGTTCTACAATCTCAACGCAAAACTCCCTGGCAACGAGGAGTATAATTTCGATCAGCTCAAGGGAAAGGTCGTCCTGATCGTGAATGTCGCTTCCAAGTGGTAAGCAGAGGTGACGTTGGGTGATTGAGAGAAGTAACACTAAACCACCTCTCTAGTGGATTCACTCCCCAGTACAAAGGTCAACCACTCCCTTCCTCTCCGGAAATAGGCGAGATACTGACGTCAGTATTCCAATAGGTCTCCAGGGCCTCTACGACAAGTACAAGGTTCGCAGAGCACTGATCTCCCTCGGAACGCACAGAATTCACCAAGGTCATCTTACAGGACAAGGGGCTTGTTATCCTCGGTTTCCCATGCAATCAGGTATCCACAATCACCCATCGGGTTCGTCCGTAAATAACGAGATCTTAGTTTGCTGGTCAAGAGCCAGAGGATGACGGCGGCATCGCTACCTTCTGCGAGCGCAATCACGGTGTTGCCTTTCCATTGATGGCCAAGTCTGACGTCAACGGTGACAACGCTAATGAGGTGTACAAATACCTCAAGACCCAAAAGTCAGGTTTGCTTGGCCTTACACGTATCAAGGTTTGTTCGATCCGTTGGGATATTTGCTGGTCGATCTCACTCTTCCTCAGTGGAACTTTGAAAAGTTCTTGATCGACAAGGACGGCAAGGTTGTCAATCGTTGGGCATCGACCACCACCCCGGAGGCCATCGATCCCGAAATCGCCAAGCTCCTCTAAGTTTGCGATTCAGACACCCGAAATCACACCCGGGCTGTCTCCAGTCCGAAGTCCACCCATCGTGTAGAATAAAGATATTGTGAATGTGAAAAGGACTATCATTGGATCAAGATCATCCACGCGAGGATGAAGTAGAATAGTCTGGAAGCGGTCAGTCAATAATCGAAAAAAAAAAAAGTGGTGAAAACTCACAGCAGTGGGTATACAGCAAGCAAAACCCGCTGCTGTTCGATTTTTGACCCTGAAAGGAAATTCATAGCGGCTAAACGGAGGAATCGTAAGACCACGTTTCGTGGGATCTGGAGGTCACCCACCCCATATACACCAAGCCCAAGCTGCGAAAGAAATTGGTGCTCTAATATAAATCTTCTGGACGAACAATGCCACAAAAGCGGCGACGTTGAGAGGGGCGATACAGTACCCAAGGACGCAAAGTCCCTGGAAGAATGATCTATGTGGTCATCAGTGTTGTGGGCGTATGAAAAGCAATTCGGTGCACATTTTACCACCAAGAAGCTGCGAGAGGCGTCAGAGCTCACGCTGTACTGAGGTTGCAGAGTGCTGACCTTGGTCTGAACAGTAACCACGAACGACCCTAACGATACGATGACGATGACGGCCGTGAATACGGATATTGAATTCGCAGCCGGTGCCTGTGGCAAGATATGACGGATTTATAACGCCAACGGAACAATACATCCTCACGTTAAGACTAAGAAGCGCCCCGAGCCCAAGACATAGCACAAGAGGTCCCCAAAGGTCCCAATCCCTAAAAGAGACAGATGTCGGCCAAGGTGCTCAGAATCCGCGTCAACCACCTCACCTCAGAACCTCGCGGCCCCGGCCCTGCCTTGGAGGGTACAGGACCTGAATCAACTTGTAATAAATTGACTTGAGGTCCCGCACCTAACTGATAATCAACATACAGCTCATAAGTGTGAAGAAAGTGCCTGACAATCGTAACGGTGACCGGTTCGTCGAGAGTATCAATCCCGCCGGACCTAAGGTGGGTCGGTTTCACGCCTGGGAGCAAAAAATGGAGAGATACGCGACCTCGACTCGACCTGTACCCCCCCAAAGTTCTGCCTAGCTCCCCTGCTCGCACCACCAATCGGCATGCCAATATTGCCAGACAACTGATTCAGAGGAGCCGAGCCGGTCGGTAAAGCCAACTGTTCAGGCGCTCTTGACTTGCCCTTATTCAAGGGAGGCGTGTTCGGCCTCATGGTAGGATGGGTGAACGCTGGGATAGCGGACTCGTCAATGTCATCGTCGTCATCTAAAAGCCAAGCATCAGCTTCCACGATCCACAGGCCAAATGTAAGTTGACTCTACCCGCTTGAATGAACTGGGAAGTCGCTGTCGTCGGGGGGATTCTATCCATGATTTAAGTCCGCAAGCGCAACGAACGGGATGCAGATGCGGAGGAGGACTCGCGGTGTGCTGAGATCCCCGATATAGAAGTTTTTTCCCATGTGCTGCTTCGACGGACTGACGCGTCCCTTCGCGGTAATCGGACTTAAAGCTCAACATTCGTTCGCCACCCCAATCCTCCCACCACTAACCACCTTTCCACTATGGTCGGTTCAATTGCTCTACGTGTCTTTCACGCTACTAACCTGACTTGATTAAGGGTCAAGCACCATCTGGTATGCCCGGAGAGGGCGGAGGCGCCGGAAAGAAAGATCAGAAAGACCAACAGCCACAGAAGAAGAAATGGGAGCCTCCCCTGCCCACTCGTGTTGGAAAGAAGAAGAAACGCGGTCCGGATGCTGCCTCTAAGCTTCCTCAGGTCTTCCCCACCACCCGCTGCAGACTCCGGTTGTTGAAACAAGAACGAATTAAGGACTACATGCTTATGGAGGAGGTCTTCATCCAGAATCAGGAACGCCTTAAACCGGAGAGTGCTCGGGAGGAGAAGAACGAGGAGGACAGGACCAAAGTCGACGATCTGCGTGGCACACCGATGGCTATCGGCACACTGGAGGAAATCATCGACGACGACCACGCCATTATCAGCACAGCTTCCGGTCCAGAGTTTTACGTCTCGATCATGAGTTTTGTGGATAAGGACCTCCTTGAACCTGGTTGCCAGGTGCTTCTCCACCACAAGAACCAGGCAGTCGTTGGCGTGCTGCAGGATGATACAGACCCCATGGTCAGGATCATGAAACTCGACAAGGCACCAACAGAGAGCTATGCGGACGTTGGTGGTCTCGAGCAGCAAATTCAGGAGATCAAGGTTTGTCAACGATAGTTGCCTCACTAGTTCATCTTCTGATGACAGAACCAGGAATCCGTTGAACTTCCCTTAACACACCCAGAATTATACGAAGAAATGGGCATTAAGCCACCAAAAGGTGTCATCCTATACGGAGTCCCAGGTACCGGAAAGACACTGCTTGCAAAGGCGGTCGCGAATCAAACATCGGCGACGTTCCTACGTGTAGTGGGTTCGGAGCTGATTCAGAAGTACCTCGGTGACGGTCCAAAACTTGTCCGGGAACTGTTCCGCGTGGCCGAGGAGCACGCACCGAGTATCGTTTTCATCGATGAGATCGACGCCATCGGTACCAAACGGTATGTTTACGTCCTGAAATGTGACCCCCAACTGACGTTCCCCGTCCAGGTACGACTCGACGTCAGGTGGTGAACGCGAGATTCAACGAACCATGTTGGAGCTCCTCAACCAGCTCGACGGATTCGACACACGGGGAGACGTCAAAGTTATCATGGCCACGAATAGAATCGAGTCTCTGGACCCCGCTTTGATTCGACCAGGTCGTATTGACCGAAAGATTGAGTTCCCCCTCCCTGATGTGAAGACAAAACGCCATATCTTCCGGTAGGTTCTCTGTTGTGTCTGCCGTCTCGACGACTAACCGACGATTCTTCAGATTGCATACGTCACGAATGACGCTTGGGGATGATGTCGATTTGGAGGAGTTCATCACCGCAAAGGACGACCTCTCCGGTGCCGACATCAAGGCTGTGTGTACGGAGGCTGGTCTCTTGGCTTTGCGCGAAAGGCGGATGCGGGTGACGAAGAGCGACTTCTCCGCCGCCCGGGAGAAGGTAAGGTGCCCGTGTTTCTCACCTTCGTTGCGCACTCACAATTCCTCCAGGTCTTATACAGGAAGAACGAGGGCGTCCCAGAGGGCTTATATTTGTAATCTTCCGCTACCACTGCACATAATACATTTGCCTCTCCGCTTTGCGGAGGGTAGCGGATTTCTCCAGCTGTCTGTGAGGGAGTAGAAGAAGAATTTGGTGGGGTGATCGTTCGCATGTGGCGCCTAAGTGTTCTGATCAGAGATTGGGTGACTGTTGGTGGGTGGTGAAGCGGCCGCCGGAGTTGACGACCTTGGGATCACAAATTGTGGGATTGGACTCAGGCTACTAGTAACCCCATGGCATCTCCATAGTTTTCGCGGAGAATCCTCACTGGGAAAGGAGAGCAGAAAGGCGGGAAAGAGTAGGCGGCTTCCAAATTCTCTGGCTGTCCATCTCTTCCTCCTCACAGTCTTTGTCTCAATCATCCCAGGACGTGCGTCGAATCGAGGGAGGAGGGAGCTCTGAATTGTGATGAACTCGATCGATCATCGGGTCACCAAGCCGCTCAAGCGCCCGACGGATGACCCGCTTATGTAACACACACGAACAACCTCTCGCGTCTCATGCATTTTATCCCAAGAGGCGTTGGGAGACTCTCGGCCCAACTTCCAAGGGTACGCACAGATAAATCCTCTCGATTTCTTACACTCAGGTTGTCTAGACTTTCCACAGTACCCTTCGGAACCCATGTCGCTCTCACATCCTCCGAACCCACTTCTTCCTCCGTAACAACCAATTGCCGATTTCACCTTGGGCACGACACCTCTCGTCGCGGACACCACTACCACCTAATTCACGACCGAGGTTGCAGTCGCGGAAAGAGGTCTACGCCGCGCGGAATCGTTCGCTCTTGATGTACACCTCCGCCGTTATAATCCTCTTCTCCGGCCTGACGTATGCGGCGGTCCCGTTGTACCGACTGTTTTGTTCCTCCACGGGGTTCGCTGGTACGCCGCAAGTCGGTG